>ERZ773224.3704-NODE-3704-length-13000-cov-8.726690_pt1 | contig 13000 bp, 13 predicted proteins | sample MGYA00580526_ERZ773224 | MGnify/ENA primary metagenome ERZ773224 (study PRJEB29015, sample SAMEA2737743) | human gut metagenome | biome: human gut; feature: human-associated habitat; material: faeces | place: China | collected 2012 ... | reverse complement strand
TAAAAGGTAATGAAAATATAAGCATAGGAAGTGTAATTACAATAACAGTTACAAATCCATATGTTACTGAACCAATGGTATATTCAATAACTTGCGAAAAAGCTTTAGAAGAAAACAATTATAGTTATTCAGGAGGATATCAAGAATTTACTGTTCCATATACAGGTACGTATAAATTTGAATGTTGGGGAGCACGAGGAGGAAAATCTAGAATTGATGGTTCATTAGGAGGAACACCAGGAAAGGGAGGATATGCTAAAGGTGAAATTCTTTTAAAAAAAGGTGAAAAGTATTATGTTTACATTGGACAACAAGGAACAGATGCAGTTGTAAGTAAAGATTCAGAAGCAACTTGGAATGGTGGAGGACTTGGAACATGGGATCATTCTGATAATGAAACATCAGGAGCTGGCGGAGGTGCAACAGATATACGTTTAGTAAGTGGAAATTGGAATAATTCTGAAAGCTTAGCATCTAGAATAATTGTTGCTGGTGGAGGCGGTGGAGCTTCATGGACATTTAAAGGAGGAGCAGGAGGAGGAATTTCAGGTTCTAATGGAGTAAAAGCTAAAGGTGGAACACAAACTACTGGATATTCGTTTGGAATAGGACAAAATGCTTCTGGAACAGCTAATAGTGATGGAGTAGGCGGTGGCCGGAGGAGGTTACTGGGGAGGTTATATGAGCAATAGCTCAAATGCTTCTAGTGGAGCTGGTGGTTCTGGTTATATATCAGGTCATGAAGGTTGTATTGCTATTAATTCTCAAAGTGATATTACTCCAAAAGTTCAAACATATGCTAGTTTAGAAGATTCATATCATTACTCTGGAAAAGTATTTACTAATACTGAACTAACAGCAGGTGCTACAGATACCAGCAAAGCAACTATTACTCCTTTGAGTATGACTGCTGAAGAATATCCAATATTAGATATAAATGTTGATATTGGAAAAATGTGCAGAAAATTTAACCCTGCTGAAAATGATTATTATATTGAATTAGATAAAGAACAAGCATATCCAACTATTACAATAACACCATCAAGTGATAATGTAGAAGTAGAAGGTGGATTAATACAACAAGTAGAAACAATAGCAGGAGAAACTAAAAAACAAATAAAAGTAAAAACAGCAGAAGGAATAGAATTTGTATATAATTTATATTTTTATAGAAAACCATCTTCAAATAGTTATTTGAAAAATATTAAGGTAGCAGGAAGAGATATAGAAAATTACAAAGAAGAAACTTTAAGATATGAAATTGAATTACCATATAATGTAGAAGAAAATACGATTATAGAAGCTATAAAGAAATTCCCAGGACAAACTATTGTAGGAGATGGAGAAGTAGAAACCAAGAATTCTACTACAATACACACAATACAAGTTACATCAGAAGATGGAACAAGTACAACAGAATATAATTTAATTTTAAATAAACTTGAAAGATGGAGACATAAATTAAGACAATGGCCTAAAAATGTTGATAATAATAAAACTCTAGAAGAATTACTAAATAAAGCATATAATAAAGAAGAACGTGATGAAATAAATAAAAGAATTGCATATCTTTGGGAAAATCAAGATAAGACTACAATGATTTATGATATTATGGTAAAATCTTTTGGAATTAGTGGCAAGGAAAAATATAATTCTGAAAAGTTAAATTCAAGAGAAAGAAATCTTTTAGATAGCAAACTTAGTAATTGGGCTAGTAAAATACAAAGGATAAATTTTTGGCCTTTAAAAAAAGGTGAGAACAAAAATAAAAAAACATATGATGGCAAATATCTCTGGGAATTATTACAAGTAACAAAAGAAGAATTATCAAGACTATTTGATAAAATAGTAGTATTTGATAAAAATGAAATAACAAAAGAAGAAAAAGACTTGTATACACTAAATGATATGATGTATAATGAACTATACGAAAACGGAGGGCTAGCATTTCATTTGAAATTTATGTACCCACAAACTATCACAAACAGGTGGATGTGATATTGGAACAAGACCTATAGATTTACATTTAGCGGCTTTTAAAAAATTGGGAGTAAATATTTCAGAAGATAGTGGATTTATTACATGTAAATGTGATAAAATAATAGGCACAAATATAGACCTAGATTTTCCAAGCGTTGGTGCAACCGAAAATATAATACTTGCAAGTGTTTACGCAGATGGTATAACTAAGATTTCTAATGCTGCTATGGAACCAGAAATAGTGGATTTAGCAAAATTTTTAAATAAAATGGGTGCTAAAATAGAAGGAGCAGGCACAAACATAATTAAAATAACAGGTGTAGAAAAATTAAAGGATGTGTCATATTCCATAATGCCAGATAGAATAGAGGCAGGCACGCTATTATGTGCAGTTGCTATAACTGGTGGAAAAGTTAAACTAAATAAAGTAATTCCAGAACATATAAATCAAATTTTAAACAAACTAGAACAAACAGGTTGCGAAATAAAGATAGAGAATAAATGTGTTTGTTTAAAGGCACCTAAAAAAATCAAAGCTGTTGATATAAAAACAATGCCATATCCGGGATTTCCGACAGATATGCAATCTGTTTTTGCAAGTATACTAACAATTGCAAAGGGAAATTCTGTTATAGTGGAAAATATATTTGAAAATAGATACAAATATGTAAGTGAGTTAAAACGAATGGGGGCCAAGATAACAGTAGAAGGAAGAATTGCTGTAATAAAGGGATGCAAAAAATTATCAGGAGCTACTGTAGAAAGCACAGATTTAAGAGGTGGAGCAGCATTAGTTGTAGCGGGTCTAGTTGCAAAAGGAACGACAACAGTTAATAAAATAGGATATATTTTAAGAGGATATGAAGGATTGGATAAAAAATTGAACAAGTTAGGTGCAAAAATAACAATAAAAGAAGAAAAGGAATAGAGAGGAAGGAAAGGGCAAATGACAAAGAAATCAAAAGAAGACATACATTATAAAAAAAATAAAGTCAACAAAAAAACAAAGTCAAATAATGTAAGTGCTAGAAATAAAAACAACGAATTATTTGACTTCGATAAAGAAATTGTTATAGGTATGCCCAGAATTTCAGATGATAAGGAGAAAAACAAAAAAAATAAAAAAACAAGTGTGAACACTAACAAAAATAAGCAAAACGCCAAGAAGAAGCTTACTAAACAACAACAAATGGCAATAAAAAAGAAAAAAGCAATTTTGAAGATAGTAAAAGTATTAACTCTAATTATAGTAATTATAGGAGTAAGCATATATGTTGCCTTGTCTCCATTATTTAATATCAAAGAGATAAATGTTACAGGAAACAGCAAACTAAGTAAAGAGGAAATAATAAGCTTATCTGAATTGAAAACAGATGAAAATACTTTTAAAGTATCAAAGAAGAATATAAAAAATAAAGTAAAGGCAAATGCATATATAGAAAATGTAAAAATAAGAAGGAAATTGCCAGATAAAGTAGAAATTATAGTAGTAGAAAGAGTAGCGACTTATATGATACCATTTGCCAATAGCTACATATATATAAATAACCAAGGATACATGTTAGAAATAACAAGCCAAAAAGCAGAAATGCCTGCTATAGTAGGCATTTCTACACCAGAGGAAGAACTACATGAAGGGCAAAGGCTAATAAGTGAGGATTTGGTAAAATTAGGAGAAGTGTTACAAATAATGGAATCAGCAAATGCAAACGAGCTAGTAGACTTAATAACCAAAATTGATATTTCAAATAGACAAGATTATATACTTACTTTGGAAAAAGAAAAAAAAGCTATACATTTGGGGGATGTTTCAAATTTAAGTACTAAAATGGCATATGTGAAAAAGATATTAAACGATGAAAAAGGAGTAGAAGGCGAAATCCTTGTAAACACGGATTTGACCAATAAAGGTGCAGTGTTTAGAGAAAAAGTATAAAAATGGATGGGAGAGAGAATGAATAAAAAACAAATATCAATTACATTAGGAATAATGTGTTTTATATTGACAATGTCAATAATAGTTCAAATAAAAACAATGAACAACGCTAGCGCAACAGTTGGACAAACACTAACAGAAAATGGATTAAGAGATGAAGTGCTAAAATGGAAAGAAAAATATGATAGCGTATATTCGCAATTAGGACAAGCAGAAAATAGACTAGAAAAAGTAAGAAACATAGCTACACAAGACAGCAGTACATCTAGTGCCAAACAGGAAGAATTAAAAAATAACAATATATTATTAGGACTAACAGATGTAACTGGACCAGGAATGGAAATAATTTTAAAAGATAATACTAACATTTCTTCTGAACTATTAAGTACACAGATATTAGATATGAGCAAATTAGTAGTACATAATACGGATTTAACAGCAATTGTAAACATGTTAAGGCATGCAAATGCAGAAGCAATTTCTATAAATGGACAAAGGATAATTGCAACATCTGCAATTACATGTGAAGGTAGTGTTATTAAAATAAACGGAGAAAAAATAACATCACCGTTTATAATTAAAGCAATAGGCCCTACAGATTTATTTTATGGTTCATTAATGATGCCTGGTGGATACATATATTATATGGAAGAAGACGGAATAATAGTAGAAAAAAAGAGAATGGAAAGTGTTACAATAGAAAAATATAATGGAGTTATAAATCCAAAATATATTAAATCTAAGAGGTGATATATTTGAAGAAAATAAATAAAGAGCAACTTGTAATGGGCATAATAATTGGGTTGGTGTGTATAGTTCTAATTTGTGTTATGTTTGTACAATTTAAAACAGTTGAAGAAACAGATATAACAGCTATAGAAAACATGAAAGAAGATGAACTAAGAACGACATTATCAGAATGGAAAACAAAATATGAAGAAACATATGAAAAATATGAAGAAACTATAGCAACAATAGATGAATATAATAAAAAAATAGAAAGCAGTGAAGAAGCATCTGAACTATTAGACAAAGAATTAGAAAATTCAAATTTAATAGTTGGAAATACAGACATATATGGTGAAGGAATTATAGTTACTTTAACAGATAATAATAATCAAGTAATAGTTGCAGAGGATCTATTAGAACTAATAAATGAATTAAGATATGCTGGTGCAGAAGCAATTTCAATAAATGATGTACGCATAATTAATACTACAGATATTGTAGAAGTAGGTAATACACTTATAATGGTAGGAGGCCAGAGACTATCTTCTCCATATGTGGTAAAAGCGATAGGAAACCAAGCGTATTTATCAAGTATATTAAGCCTAAAAAATAGTGGATTTATAGATAAATATAACAATAGTGGTAAAACAGTTACTTTAGTAGCGAACAAAAAAGTAGAAATTTTAAAATATAATGGTGAGACAGAAATAAAATATATCAAAAAATAATATTTTCCTAAAGTGGAGGGAGAAAACATGATTTTAATAGCAATAATAATAGGTTGTGTTATAGGTGCAATAATAGGTATTTTTATGCCAATAATTCCATATACATATTCAGGATATTTAGCAATAGCAATAATAGCTGCACTAGATTCTGTCTTTGGTGGAATTGTAGCAACATTAAACAAAAACTTTGACCTAAAAATATTTGTATCAGGCTTTTTTGGCAATGCCATACTTTCTATTTTATTAACGTATTTAGGACAAAAATTAAATGTAGATATTTATTTAGCAGCAATTGTTGTTTTTGTTGGAAGAATGTTTAATAACCTTTCTATGACTAGAAGGTATTATATAGAAAAATTCATGAAAAATAGACAAGAAAAGGCTAAAAAAATTTAATAGAAATACATTGCAATTTTATTACGAGAATATTACAAAAATATTACAAATTCTATTGACTTTTGCAGAAAAATGTAATATTCTAAAGACGATATTTAAAACAAATTGGAGGGTTAACTTTGGCAATAGGAGATATAATTGTAGGTATGGACATTGGAACCTCAAAAGTAAGCATAGTTATTGGGGAGGTTAATAATTTTAATCAAATAGAAGTTATATATACAGACAGCCAAAAATGCAGAGGTATAAAAAAAGGAAAAATAATTGATGAAGATGAAATTGTTCTTGCAGTTACAAAATTAATAAAAAATGCAGAAATTGATGCCAACTTAACAATTAATTCGACATACATAACAATTCCAGGGAAATATGTAACAATTGTCCAAAATAGTATATTAAAAGATGCAAAAGATAGATATGCTGGAATATCAATGAAGGATGTTTCGGCAAGTATAATGCAAGTTAGTGACATAGATATTCCAGAAGGAAAACAAATAATAGATATAGTTACAGACAGATTTATCCTAGAGAATGGCAGAATTGTACAAGACCCAGTAGGAAGCTTAAGTTCAAGCTTTACGTTAAAAGCTCAAATTATTTTAGCAGATAAAGAGTATATAAAAAAAATAACCAATATTCTAAAAAGAGCATATATAGAGATAGATGGGTTAGTACCAGTAACACTTGCAGAAAGATGTATAGCTCTAGATAGCAACGAATTAGGTGACAATATAATGCTGCTAGATATTGGAGCTGGAAATACAGACATAGGTGTGTTTGAAGGTTCGTCATTTGTTTATACAAATACCATACCTTTAGGAGGAGACAACATTACAAATGATATTGCTTTGGTTCTTGACATATCAGAAGAAGAAGCAGATAAATTAAAAAAACAATATGGCTTGGCGATGAAGTCTTTCATAGATAATGATAATGAAATTTTATTATCTACATGTAAAGATGAAAATAGAAAGATAATTAAAAGTTCTGAATTAATAGAAATTATAGAAGCCAGAATAGAAGAAATTTTTTCTTTAATTAATAAAGATATTACAATGCAAGGTATAAAACAAAGAATCAATAATGTAATACTTACAGGACAAGGAATTACAAATATAAACAAAAGTGATGTTGCTGGTAAAATTGCATTAAATATACCAGTTAAAATTTCAACAGGAAGACTAATAAGTACAGTAAGACCAGAATATAGAACTGCATATGCACTTGTAAGATATATTTCATCAAGGGCATTTGCAAAAAATGTTTCAAGCAGTATAGAAACAAAGTCAAATGAAAATATATTACATTCAATATTAGAAAGAATTAAGGAATTCTTTTATTCATAATAAATTTGTTGTTAATTTAAAAATAAAACAGAACATAAGAGGTCAGGAATAAGAGGTCATAGTAGAAGTCGGAAATCCGATATCAAATATAAGACATCTGAATTTCGACAACTAATATAAAGGAGGAAAATATAATGTTTATGGATGGAAATGATGATAGCGCAATGCTAGATGGGACAGCAACAATTAAAGTAATAGGTATAGGAGGGGCAGGAAATAACGCTGTAAACAGAATGGTTGATTCTGGAATAAAAGGAGTTGAATTTATAGCAGTTAATACAGATAGACAAGCTTTATTACTATCAAAAGCACCTTCCAAAATACAAATAGGTGAAAAAATAACAAGAGGATTAGGTGCAGGTGCTAACCCAGATATAGGAGCGCAAGCAGCAGAAGAAAGTAAAACAGAAATTGCAGAAGCATTACGCGGAGCAGACATGGTATTTGTTACAGCCGGAATGGGAGGAGGAACAGGTACAGGAGCAGCACCTATAGTTGCGGCATGTGCAAAGGAAATGGGAATTTTAACAATAGGTGTTGTTACAAAACCATTTACATTTGAAGGCAAAAAAAGATTATCACAAGCTGAAAGAGGAATAGAAAGCTTAAAGGGAAAAGTTGATACTTTAGTAGTAATTCCAAATGATAAATTATTACAAGTTATAGATAGAAAAACATCAATAGTTGAAGCGTTTAAAATGGCAGACGATGTATTAAGACAAGGTGTTCAAGGTATATCAGATTTAATAGCTATTCCAGGACTTGTAAATTTAGACTTTGCAGATATTAAAACAATAATGTTAAATACAGGTATGGCACACATGGGTATAGGCAGAGCATCTGGTGAAAACAGAGCAGAAGATGCAGCAAAACAAGCTGTACAAAGTCCAATGTTAGAAACATCAATAGAAGGAGCAAGAGGAGTTATTATAAATATAACAGGTGGAACAAACTTAGGATTACATGAAGTTAATACGGCAGCAGAATTAGTACAAAGAAGTGTAGATCCAGAGGCTAATATTATATTTGGAGCAGTTATAGATGAAAGTCTAGATGAAGATATAGTAATAACAGTAATTGCTACAGGATTTGAAAAAGAGCAGAATTCAATACCAAATATGCCACCAGTTGGAGACATTGTAGACAAAGCATGGGATAGGAAGTTAAACTCTATTCCAACACCTTCAGACAACAATAATTCTCAAAGTGATTTAGACATACCATCATTTCTAAGAAAAAATAAAAAATAAATAACGAAAATTAAAACAAAATGTAGATATTAAAAAAAATACATAAAACATAAAAAGAAATAGTCTTAAAAGGTAGATTATTTCTTTTTTTCTTGCTCACAAAACGACAGATTTTTAATCAGACTAGTTATATAATTTATTAGCAAAAACAAATAAGAGTGAGCGGTGAAAATATGACAGTATATATAGATATTATTTTATTAGAAAATCTATGCATGAATTATATTATTCTTTTTGCAACAGCATATATAATGAAATTAAAAATAAGTCATATAAGATTAGTTGCATCAAGCGGAATAGGTGCAATATATTCAATTATGTTATATATGCAAATATTACCAATATATTCTAATTTGATTATGAAGATAGTGTTATCAATAGCTATGGTTTACATAGCGTATATGCCAAGAAATATTAAAAATATAGTAAAGCAACTAATAATATTTTATTTAATATCTTTTATTTTTGGTGGTTGTGCATTTGCACTATTATATTTTATAAAACCGGAAAATATAATAATGAAAAATGGAGTTTATATAGGAACATACCCAATAAAAATAGCACTACTAGGAGGGATTGTGGGATTTGTTGTTACATATATAGCATTTAAAATTATAAAAAATAGAGCTTCTAAAAAAGATATTATATATCCGCTAGAAATTAAGATAAATGAGAAAAGTATAAGTATGAATGCTTTGCTAGATACAGGAAATATGTTAAAAGATCCAATAACTTTAATGCCTGTAATAGTAGTTGAAAAAGAAATGCTATATGATTTCTTACCAAAAGAGATATTAAATAACCTTGAAAAGATTATAGGGGGTGACACAAAGGAAGTAACAGAAAAAAATGTGGAGTATATGTCAAAATTTAGAATAATACCATATAACTCAATAGGAAGACAAAATGGACTAATGCTTGGATTTAAAGCAGATAAGGTAAAAATTATAATAGATGATGAGGAAAAAGAAGTTAATAATGCAATAATAGGAATTTTCAATGAGAGTTTTAATAGTAATACATATTCAGCACTTATTAGTTTAGAAATTTTATAAATAGAAGGGAATGATAGTAAGGTGAATCTTTTACAAATCTTAAAGGAAAGTATAAATACTATATATGTAAATTATATAGGGAATGATGAAATAGAAAAAATGCCAATATATTATATAGGAGGCAGTCAAACTTTGCCGCCACCACTTTCACAGGAAGAAGAAGAAACAGTATTAAATTCTTTGGCAAAAGGCGATGAACTGGCAAAAAAAACATTAGTAGAACGAAATTTAAGATTGGTTGTATACATAGCTAAAAAGTTTGAAAATACCGGGGTGGGGCTAGAGGATTTAATCTCAATAGGAACTATAGGATTAATGAAAGCAATAAATACATTTAATACAGATAAGAAAATAAAACTTGCAACATATGCTTCGAGATGTATAGAAAATGAAATACTAATGCATTTAAGAAGAAACAATAGAATTAAAAGCGAGATTTCAATAGATGAACCATTGAATCAAGACGGAGATGGAAATGAATTATTGTTATTGGATATTTTAGGAACAGACCCAGATGTAACTTCAAGAAGAATGGAAGACGAAGTGGACAGAAAACTATTAAAAGCATCTATGGAAAAGTTGAATAATAGAGAAAAAAATATAATGGAACTTAGATTTGGATTTGTAAGTGGAAATGAAAAGACCCAAAAAGAAGTAGCAGATATGTTGCGGAATATCACAAAGTTATATATCTAGATTAGAAAAGAAGATTATAAATAAAATGAAAAAAGAAATAATGAGTAAAACAGGGTAGGAAATAACAGAAATTATGAGTATAAAATATTGACATTAATTAGATACGTGATAAAATTAATAAAAAAAGAGGTGAACATATGGAACTTAATTTTAGTAATAATTATTATAAAAAACGTGCAATGAACTGCAAGGGATACTCAAATGCTAAAACTGACAAAAATGCAGGAGAAGCATTTTTACTATTGATAAAAGGTGTAAAAAAAGAGGACTTATCATATCTATGTAAAAAAATGCAGGAAAAACTAAGAAAAAATAATATTATTTTGACAGAGGAAGAGTGCTATAAAATAACACAAGAACAATTAAAAAAAGTTTCAAATTTGAAAGACTTCAGTGAGTATTTATTAGATTTAGCATATGAATGCATAGAAGTTGATGGTAGGCATTTAGGAGATAATATAATACCAAATACAAGCATTAATACAAGCTCATGGATTAGCCATTCTTTATATATGGCGAAGGCAGCAGAAAACTTGGCTAAAAAATTAGGAATGAATGCAAAAAAAGCAAAAACATTGGGAGTATTGCATGATTATGGAAGAAAGTTTACACACGATTTTTTCCATGTTATAAAAGGATTTGAAGCATTATGTGATGAAGGGTGGGAAAATGAAGCGAGAGCTACATTGACTCATTCGTTTATAAATGCGGGAAGATGTGCAAATTGTGATCCTGCTGAAGATGGATTTTATATAAACTCCGAAGGTAAACCTTCTTGGGAAGATGGGACAAAAGTAGATGATATAACAGAAGTGTTAGAAAATATGCAATATGATGATTATGATATGATTTTAAATATTGCAGATTTAATTGCAACAGATAAAGGAATTACTAGTCCATATGCAAGAGTAGAAGATATAGCCAAAAGAAAAGTACCTGACCCCAAAAATAGATATTACTTTTTATCAGAATTTACAAATAAATTGATATATGCAATGAAAAAAGGCACAAATGGTAGGTACAATAAAGAAAATGTTAATCCGTTAATGAAACCGGAAGATGTAGTATCAGCATTTAAACAAGTATCATCAGACTTTCAATATTTTTATGGAATTAAAGAAAATCAATTGAAAAGCAATGAAAATGGAGAAATTGGAGATGGAAGATAATAAGCATACTAATACATTGAATTTATAAAAATAGTATACATTATACTTCTTTTGGAAATAATGTAATTGATATTATTTCCAAAGGAGGTTTTTTAATTTGATAAATAAGGTTGAAATCTGTGGAGTAAATACAGCAAAATTGCCAGTTTTATCAAATGAAGAAAAAGAAGCATTATTTATTGAAATAAAAAATGGAGATGAAAAAGCAAGAGAAAAATTTATACATGGTAATTTAAGATTGGTATTAAGTGTAATAAAAAGATTTTATGGAAGAGGAGAAAATGTAGATGATTTATTTCAAGTTGGATGTATTGGACTAATAAAAGCAATAGATAATTTCGATGTTACACTAAATGTACAATTCTCGACATATGCAGTTCCAATGATAGTTGGAGAAATAAGAAGATATTTAAGGGATAATAATTCCATAAGAGTAAGCAGGTCTATAAGAGATTTGGCATACAGAGTATTATCAGCCAAAGAAAAACTAACAAAGCAAAATGAAAAAGAACCTACAATAGAAGAAATAGAAAAAGAATTAAATGTACCAAAAGAAGATATAATAATTAGTATGGATGCAATACAAGAGCCAATATCATTACAAGAACCGGTATATGGAGACAACACAGATAATATATATGTAATGGATCAGATAAGCGATAAAAAAAATACAGATGAACACTGGGCAGACAGTTTAACAATTTCATCAGCAATACAAAAGCTTAATGATAAAGAAAAAATGATAATAAATAAAAGATTTTTTGAAGGAAGAACACAAATGGAAGTAGCAGACGAAATCGGCATATCACAAGCACAAGTATCAAGACTTGAAAAAAACGCAATAGATCACATAAAAAGAATATATAAACAGAACTAATACTATTAATAATAATACAAAAATAAAGAGTTGCTAAGATGTACTAGCAACTTTTCTATTGCATATTAATATATTGTAAATATATTTAAGTAAATAATAGGAAGGGAGAAACAACAAGTGGGTAATAAAGGATTAGATTTTAAGCATAAAGAAGTTATAAATATCAAAGATGGAAAAAGATTAGGATTTGTACAGGATGTGTGTGCAGATTTGGAAAGTGGAATGATAACATCAATAATAGTTCCAGGTAATAATAAGATATTGAATATGTTTTCGGGTTCAAATGAAATAGTAATAGAATGGAGCAATATAAAGTGTATAGGAGATGATGTTATATTGGTAGAAATATAAAAATTAAAAAAATCTGAAAAAACAAAAAAATCGACAAAAAAGTGTTGACATTACATCAGGGATATGGTATTATAATTTTAGTGCTTAAACAAATGAAAAACAAGTTATTAAATTAGTAAAAAAGCAAGACTTTTTTAAATAGACAGTACTTACTAATTTATTATTTTGCACTCAAATAAAAAAGTTAAAAAACTTTCAAAAAAGTGTTGACATTTTAAGCACAAAGTAGTAAAATAAAACACGTTACACCGAAAAGGGTAACAACGCAAAAAGAAGTACATTGAAAAGTAAACAATAAACCTTTGAGAAAAGAAACCAATAATAAAGATAGAAGCAAACTATCTATAAAAAAATGGTCAGCAAAATAAAGAGCTAAATAACTCAAAAAAGATATATGGGTAGCATAGAAATATGCGAAGAATATATACCATTAACAAGAGAGTTTGATCCTGGCTCAGGATAAACGCTGGCGGCGCACATAAGACAT
>ERZ773224.3692-NODE-3692-length-13040-cov-3.580593_pt1 | contig 13040 bp, 8 predicted proteins | sample MGYA00580526_ERZ773224 | MGnify/ENA primary metagenome ERZ773224 (study PRJEB29015, sample SAMEA2737743) | human gut metagenome | biome: human gut; feature: human-associated habitat; material: faeces | place: China | collected 2012 ... | reverse complement strand
AATATGGAAACAATTTTAAAGCAGTAGCGTACTATCCAAACTGGTATGGAGATATTACATCAAGCATTCAGTGGGATAAATTAACTACAGTAATATATTCATTTGCGTTGCCAAATGCATCAGGTGTACTTGATTCTGTAGATGGTTCTGCAAATGTAATTAACAGTTTGATTGAGGCAGCTCATAATAGTGGAACAAAAGTAGAAATGGCAGTTGGAGGCTGGTCATATTCAGATGGAAGTTTGTGCCAGTATGCATTTGAAAAAGCAACAAATACTGACGCAAAATGCAGAAGCCTTGCAAATAGTATTTTATCAGTAGTTGATAAGTATGGATTCGATGGTGTTGATATTGACTGGGAATATCCAACAGCAAGTTCGGCAAATCAATTTACGTCATTCATGAGATATTTGAGAGAAGGATTAACACAGAGAGGATTGACATTATCGTCAGCAGTTGCTGCTACCAGTGGAACATATCAGACTGATGAAGTTCTTAACATGGTTGACTGGATTAATGTTATGGCATATGACGGAGATAGTGGAGCAGGACATTCACCATATAGCTTACTTACAAATTCATTTAACTATTGGAACTCAACAAGAAAAGTAGACGCGTCTAAAATTGTACTAGGTGTACCTTTCTATGAAAGACCTAACTGGGCGTCATATGCAGATGTAGTTGCTAATAATTCAGCAAATGCATATAAAGACTCAGCAGTTATTAACGGAACAACAGTTTACTATAATGGTTTAGATACAATGGCTAAGAAAGCTACATTTGCAGCACAGAATGCTGGTGGTATCATGATTTGGGAAATTAGCCAGGATAGTAAAAATGCTACATATAGTTTGTTGAACCAAATTTACAAATCAGCTACGGCTATTGTTGGTACAGGTGGAAAAGCTACAGTAACGCAGGTACCGGGAACTGTAAAAGTAGATTCGTTTGGTGGAAAGACAAGTTCAATTACAATGAATACATTTGATAATACAACATATGCAGGAAATTTAACAAATGGATCATATTTAGACTATTATATTAAAGTCCCTTCAAAGGGTAATTATACAGTTGATTTGAAATTAGCTGCCGGAGATAGCAAATATAATGCAGATAACATAATTGTGAAGTTAAATGATAATAATGCGGCAACAATGGCAATTACAGCAAGCAATTCATGGACAAACTTTATTAGTCATAAAGTTACAATTAATTTTGCAGCAAAAGGAACATATAAATTAACTTTAGTTGTAAATGGAGGAGCATGTAACATAGCTGATTTTACAGTTGAAAAAGAAACACAGACTATTCCGGAAGAAACAACAACTACAACAAAGGAACAGGAAACAACTACAAAAGCACCTGAAACAACAAAGGCACCTGAAACAACTACAACAAAGGCATCAGAGACAACAACTACAACAAAAGCGCCTGAGGTTACAACAAAGACACCTGAAACAACAGAAAATGTAAGCCGGTATCCAACATGGGATAGTAATACTGTATATACAAATGGAAACAGAGTTTACTATAACGGCAAAGTATATCAGGCTAAATGGTGGACAGTTGGTGAGAATCCTGAAACTTGTGGACAGTGGGGAGTATGGAAACAAGTGTGATGTTAACAAATATTTTACAAAATAGTAACAGTATGCAGGGGATAATATGTTGAATAAAAAACTCTTAAGTGATACAATATGCTAGTGTGATTATAAGGTTATTGAAACGTTATTATCATAGAAATACATAATTGGGAGTATATAATGAGCGCATTTAGTAAAGTATTTGGCACTTATAGTGACAGAGAGATTAAAAGAAATCAGCATACGCTAGATAAGATTGAAAGCTACAGACCGGCTATGATGGAATTGTCGGATGAACAGCTTAAAGATAAAACGACAGAATTCAAGGATAGATTATCAAAAGGAGAGACTTTGGATGATTTACTTCCGGAAGCATTTGCGGTAGTAAGGGAAGCTGCGAGAAGAGTTCTTAATACAGAACACTATAGAGTTCAGCTTTTAGGTGGTATTATTCTTCATCAGGGTAGAATTGCAGAAATGAAAACAGGTGAAGGTAAGACACAGACATGTTTACTTCCGGCATATTTGAATGCTTTGGAAGGAAAAGGAGTTCATATTGTTACAGTAAATGAATATCTTGCAAACCGTGATGCTGAATGGATGGGACAGGTTCACAGATTCTTAGGTTTAACTGTTGCATGTGTTACTGCTGATATGGATCATGATGCTAAGAAGGCAGCATATGATTGTGATATTACATATATAACAAATAATGAATTAGGATTTGATTACTTAAGAGATAACATGGTCGTTTACAAGGAACAGCTTGTACAGAGAGGATTACATTATTGTATCATCGATGAAGTTGACTCTGTTTTAATTGATGAAGCAAGAACACCTTTGATTATTTCAGGTCAGAGCGGTAAGTCTACTAAGTTGTACGAAGCTTGTGATATTCTTGCCAGACAGATGGAAAGAGGTACAGCAAGCCCTGAATTAAGTAAGATGGACGCTATTATGGGTGTTGACATTGAAGAAGATGGCGACTTCCTTGTAAACGAAAAGGACAAGATTGTAACATTAACTGCTCAGGGTATTGAGAAGGTTGAAAAATTCTTCCATATTGACAATTATGCTGATGCAGAGAATCTTGAATTGCAGCACAATATGATTTTAGCATTAAGAGCGCATAATCTTATGTTTAAAGATCAGGATTATGTTGTAAAAGATGATGAAATCCTGATCGTTGATGAATTTACCGGACGTATCATGCCGGGACGTCGTTATTCTGACGGTCTGCATCAGGCAATTGAGGCAAAAGAGCATGTAAAAGTTAAGAGAGAAAGTAAGACACTTGCAACTATTACATTCCAGAATTTCTTTAATAAGTTTGAGAAAAAGGCAGGTATGACAGGTACTGCTCTCACAGAAGAAAAGGAATTCCGTGAAATTTATAACATGGACGTTGTTGAAGTTCCGACAAATAAGCCGGTTCAGAGAATTGATTATGATGATGCTGTATACAAGACAAAGAAAGGCAAGTTTAATGCAGTTGTGCAGTCTGTTATAGAATCACATGAAAAAGGGCAGCCTGTACTTGTAGGTACAATTACAATCGAGACATCAGAGCTTGTAAGTGAGATGTTAAGAAAGAAAGGAATACCTCATAATGTACTTAATGCCAAGTTCCATGAAAAGGAAGCTGAGATTGTAGCAGAGGCAGGTAAGCATGGTGCAGTTACAATTGCGACAAACATGGCTGGCCGTGGTACTGATATTAAACTTGATGATGAGGCAAGAGCAGCAGGCGGATTAAAGATTATTGGTACAGAAAGACATGAGAGCCGACGTATTGATAACCAGCTGCGTGGACGTGCCGGACGTCAGGGTGACCCGGGTGAATCAAGATTCTATATTTCACTTGAAGATGATCTTATGCGTTTGTTTGGACAGGAACGTCTTATGAATGTATTTAACAAGCTCGGTGTCGGTGAAGACGAACAGATTGAGCATAAGATGTTAAGTAATGCAATTGAGAGTGCACAGAAGAAGATAGAGACTAATAACTATGGTATAAGAAGCCATCTTCTTGAGTATGACCAGGTAATGAACGAACAGCGTGAAATCATCTATGCAGAAAGAAACAGAGTTCTCAATGGTGAGAGCATGCGTAATTCAGTTCTCAAGATGATTACAGATTTTGTTGAAAGTGTTGTAAACTGCTGTATTAATGATGATAAAGATGCAAAAGAGTGGGATTATAAAGAAATCAACGAACTTCTTCTTCCAACGATACCTCTTGCACCAGTTGAATACAATGATACAATAAAGAATAAAAATGAGCTTCTTCACAGTCTGAAAGAGCAGGCAGTAAAGTTTTATGAAGATAAAGAAGCATTATTTACAGAACCAGAACAGATAAGAGAGATTGAGCGTGTAGTTCTTCTTAAAGTTATCGACCGTAAGTGGATGGATCACATTGATGATATGGATCAGTTAAAGCAGGGTATCGGACTTCAGGCATATGGTCAGAAGGATCCTGTAATCCAGTACAAGATGATGGGATACGACATGTTTGATACAATGACACAGGGAATTACTGAAGATACAGTAAGACTTCTTATGCATATTCAGGTTGAACAGAAAGTTGAACGTGAACAGGTTGCCAAAGTAACAGGAACTAACAAGGATGATGGTCCGTCTGTAAAAGGTCCTGTAAAACGAGTAGAAAAGAAGATATATCCGAATGATCCTTGTCCATGTGGAAGTGGAAAGAAATATAAAAACTGTTGCGGAAGACAGGCATAATCGGAAAAAGGAGTAATTGTGGTAGAATTAGACCAGTTCAGATATAAGATTTCGGGATTTGAAAAGCCAATGGAACAGATAAAAAAGTCATTGGATTTAGAAAATAAAAAGAAAAGAATAGAAGAACTAGAAGCTGATATGGAGGCTCCTGGCTTTTGGGATAATACAGAAAAGTCACAGCATGCCATGAAAGAATTAAAAACGCTCAAAAGCTCATTTGAAAAATACAATGAGCTTGAGCAAGGGCTTGAGGATGCCAAAACACTCATAGAGATGGCAGATGAAGAAAATGATGCTTCTCTTATTCCGGAAGTTGAGAATGAAATTAATTCATTTGAAGAAAAACTTGAAGATTTAAGGATTGAAACACTTCTCTCAGGTGAGTATGACAAAGATAATGCTATCCTTACATTGCATGCAGGAGCAGGCGGAACAGAGGCCTGCGACTGGTGTCAGATGCTTTTCAGAATGTATACAAGATGGGCAGAGGCTAACGGATATACAACACAGACTCTTGATTATCTTGAAGGTGAGGAAGCCGGAATTAAGTCTGTTACAATAGAAGTTTCCGGAGATAATGCTTATGGACATTTAAAATCAGAGCATGGTGTACATAGACTTGTAAGAATTTCACCATTTAATGCGGCAGGAAAAAGACAGACATCGTTTGTATCATGTGATGTAATGCCTGATATTGATGAAGATGTTGATATTGAGATTAATGATGATGATTTAAGAATAGATACTTATCGTTCGAGCGGTGCCGGTGGACAGCATATTAACAAGACATCATCTGCAATCAGAATTACACATATTCCGACAGGAATAGTAGTTCAGTGTCAGAATGAACGTTCACAGCACCAGAATAAGGATAAAGCTATGCAGATGCTCAAAGCAAAGCTGTATCTTATGAAGCAGCAGGAAAATGCTGAAAAAACATCAGATATCAGAGGTGATGTCAAGGATATTAATTTTGGTAATCAGATACGAAGCTACGTTTTGCAGCCATATACAATGGTAAAAGACCATAGAACAAACAAAGATATAGGCAATGCACAAAGCGTTCTTGACGGAAATATTAATCCTTTTATTAATGCATATCTTAATTGGGTTAATACAGGTAAAAAAGCAGATTAAAAATATAATGCATATACAAAAGCATGATAAGGAGGTATTTTATGTCAGATTACATTAAACCTGTAGTGTTTAAAGTCGGTAACGAAATGTATGGTGTAGACATTAATCTTGTACAGTCAATAGAACGAGAGATTCAGGTTGTTCCGGTTCCAAATTCAATGCCGTATATTAAAGGCATTGTAAATTTAAGGAGTGAGGTAATACCTGTATACAGCCTCAAAAAGAAATTTGGACTTGCTGATAATGGCGTGAGCGAAAATACAATTATTATTGATACAAAAAATGTTAAGCTTGCACTTGAGGTTGATGAGGTAGTTGAGATAGGCGATATTGAACCTGAAAATATTGTTCCTATGCCGGAGATTGCTCTTAATGCACAGACACAATATATGCCTCGTGTTGCCAATGTTGATGGTAATCTTATAATTCTTCTTGATGTTACAGAACTTTTAAGTGAGGAAGAGGAAGCTGCTGTAAAGCAGATGGCAGAAGATATGAAGTAATCAGCTAATATCACAGGATGGTGATTAACATGGAAAATTCAGGTAAAATAGAAAGGTCAGCGGGAATACTTATGCATATAAGCAGCCTCCCGTCGCCATTTGGTATAGGAACATTCGGAAAAACAGCGTATGAATTTGTGGATTTTGTTGCACAGGCAAGACACAGATACTGGCAGGTGCTTCCGCTTGGACCAACTACATACGGAGACAGCCCGTATCAGTCATATTCTGCTTTTGCAGGAAATCCATATTTTGTGGATCTTGAGATGTTGACTGATGACGGAATATTAGACAGAAATATATATGAAGATATAGACTGGGGCAGCGGCGATTATGTGGATTACGAAAAAGTCTACAATAACAGGTTCACTGTTTTGCATGAAGCATACAAAAATTATAGACAGAAACTCAGTGAAAGCCGTGTAAAACTTGCTGCCGGACTTCCGGAATATAAGAAATTTGACAATTTTAATAAAACAAATGCATACTGGCTTGATGACTATGCACTTTTTATGGCTCTCAAATGGCATTTTAACCAGAAGTCATGGCAGGACTGGGATGAAGATATTAAATTCCGGACACAGAAGGGCATGCAGAAGTATAAAGAACTGCTTGCAGACGAAATCGGATTCTGGAAGTTTGTCCAGTATGAATTTGATAAACAATGGAAAAAACTCAAAGAATATGCCAATGAAAATAATGTAGATATAATAGGAGATATTCCTATTTATATGGGGCTTGATAGTTCAGATGTGTGGGCGGATGCAGGTGAATTTCTGCTGGATGAGAATCTTACGCCTGTTAAAGTTGCAGGGGTTCCGCCTGATGCTTTTTCTGAACTTGGACAGAAATGGGGAAATCCTCTTTACGACTGGAATAAGATGGAAGCTAACGGATTCAGGTGGTGGAGAGCCAGAATGGCACATTCTGCTGAATTATATGATGTTATAAGAATTGATCATTTTATAGGAATAGTAAAATATTATACAATTCCGGCTGACATGCCTGATGCAAGGCAAGGTTCATATGAGCAGGGACCGGGACAGAAACTTCTTGATGTTATCAATGAAGCTATCGGTGATAAAAAAATTATTGCAGAAGATCTAGGAGTATCACTTCCAGAGGTTGATGTGATTTTAAGAGAAAACAATTATCCTTCAATGAAAGTCCTTGAGTTTGCATTTGGCGGCGACAGAAAAAATCCGCATCTTCCATATAATTACAGTGATAACTGCGTAGTGTATGGCGGAACACATGACAATGAAACACTTATGGGATATTTTACCGGACACAATGAGTGGGAGCTTGGCTATGCTTTTGATTATCTTGATACAAGAGACAGGGCAAGGATGGTAGATAACGTATTCCGTGCAGCATATTCAAGTGTTGCATGTCTTGCAATATTTACAGTTCAGGATATTTTAAAGCTTGGAAATGAAGCACGAATGAATATGCCTTCAAGCTTTGGAAATAACTGGAAATGGAGAATGAGAGCAGGGGCGCTTAATAATGACCGTCTTAATGAGATGAGATATCTGGCAAGTGTATTTGGAAGAGAATCATAATAATTAATATAAAGACACATAATCTGAGAATGCGGTATCCGGCTATACTGTACAATCAGGTTATGTGTCTTTTTTTCTAAAAATCACATATAAGGTTGCATTGTTATAAATAATATGATAAGATTCTTTCTGTGAAAAACACATGTGTTTCGCACACGAACAACAAAACACATGTGTCTTTTGTAGGAAGACATCCTGTGAATTATGACTGATGTCAGAAAGGTATGAGGATATGACTGAGGACAGTAAATATTACGTTGTCAAACAGAAGGCACTGCCGGAAGTTCTGCTCAAAGTTGCACAGGTCAACAAAATAATTGAGACAAAGAGAATGTCTATAGCTGAAGCTACTGAATCGGTTGGAATCAGCAGAAGTTCTTATTATAAATATAAAGACGATATTTTTCCTTTTAGAGATAATGTAAAAGGCAAGACAATAACATTTGTATTATCAATGGATGATGAGCCGGGAATTCTGTCGGTTGTATTAAAGACAATTGCAGAATATAAAGCTAATCTTCTTACTATACATCAGACAATACCTGTAAATGGTGTTGCCTCGCTGACGTTAAGTGTTGACATACTTCCGACAACGGGAGATTCAGCAAAGATGATAGAGCAGATAGAACAGCTTTCAGGTGTCAGATATTTGAAAATTTTAAGCAGAGAGTAATCGCACAAGATGAGATAAATAATGAGAAAGAGGAAATTAAGATGGCTAAAATTGCAGTTTTAGGTTATGGAACAGTTGGTTCCGGAGTAGTTGAAGTATTAGAGACAAACAAAGACTCTATTACAAAAAGAGCAGGAAGAGAAATTGAAGTAAAGAGTGTTCTCGATTTGAGAGATTTCCCGGGTGATCCGATTCAGGAAAAAATAGTACATGATGTGGATGTTATCATCAACGACCCTGAAATAGAAGTAGTTGTTGAAGTTATGGGCGGTGTTGAGCCGGCATTTACATTTGTAAAGAGAGCACTTGAGGCAGGAAAGAGCGTGTGTACATCAAACAAGGCACTCGTTGCTGCACATGGACCTGAACTTCTTGAGATGGCAAAGAAAAGAAATCTTAACTTTATGTTTGAGGCATCAGTTGGCGGCGGTATTCCTATTATAAGACCATTAAACCAGTCTCTTACAGCGGATGAGATTACAAAAATAACAGGAATTCTTAATGGAACAACAAACTATATCCTTACAAAGATGGATAAAGAAGGCAGCACATACGAAGAAACATTAAAAGAAGCACAGGAACTTGGTTATGCCGAGAGAAATCCTGAAGCTGACGTTGAAGGGTTTGATGCCTGCCGTAAAATTGCAATTCTTACATCGCTTGCATATGGCTCAACAGTAAAATTTGAAGAAATCCGTACAGAGGGAATTACAAAAATCACAACAAAAGATTTCAAGTATGCAGAAAAACTTGGCTATGTAGTAAAGCTTCTTGCTACAAGCTGCAAAGAAAATGACAAAGTATATGCTATAACAGCACCATTTATGATTAATTCAACACATCCGTTATACAATGTAAATGATGTGTTAAATGGAATATATATTCATGGTAATGTTATCGGCAATGTAATGTTTTTTGGTGCCGGAGCAGGAAAACTTCCTACGGCAAGTGCCGTTGTAGCTGACGTTGTAGACTGTGTAAAGCATAAAGGCAAGAATGTCATGACAGTATGGAGCGTAGAGAAACTTGAACTTGGTGATGCAGATGATGAAGTAAGAAAGTTCTTCGTCAGAGTAAAAGGTAATGTCTCAGATTTATCAGCAGTAAATGCAGCATTTGGAAATGTGCAGACTGTTACTGTAGATGAGATAGACGGAGAGTTTGGATTCATTACAGAGCCTATGTCAGAAAGAGCATTTGCTGAAGCAGCAAAAAAGATAGATATGATTCATAGAATAAGAATCGATGAGACTACAATTTAATTGTCAGCCTGATTAACTGCAATTTACGGTTTGTATAAAAATTATCGTCAGTGCATATACTTGCACGGGAAAGGAAGAAAAATGAAATATTTAATTATTCTTGGCGATGGAATGGCAGATAAGGATATTCCTGAACTTGGAGGAAAAACACCGCTTGAGTATGCGGATACACCGACAATGGATAAGTATTCAAAGATGTCAGAGATAGGAATGGTACATACAATACCTGATGGAATGGCACCGGGAAGCGATACAGCTAATTTATCAGTTCTTGGCTATAATCCAAGGGATTATTACACAGGACGTTCACCACTTGAAGCATTAAGCATCGGTGTTGACATGAAGACAACAGATGTTGCGTTAAGATGTAATATAGTTACAGTTTCAACAGATGAGCTTCCATATGAAGAAAAGACAATTATTGACCACAGCTCAAGCGAAATTTCAACAGAAGATGCGGCTGTTCTTCTTGAGGCAGTAAGAAAAGAGCTTGAAAATGATATATACAAGTTTTATGTGGGAACAAGTTACAGACATCTTACAATATGGGATAAAGGCGAAGTTGTAGACCTTACTCCTCCGCATGATGTACTTGGACAGAAAATAGGACAGTATCTTCCAAAAGATGATAAATTAAGAGAGATGATGAAGAAAAGCTATGATATTTTAAGCAATCATCCAATTAATGTTGAGAGAATGAAAAGGGGACTTAATCCTGCTAATTCGCTCTGGTTCTGGGGCGCGGGCACAAGACCGATGCTCACATCATTTGAAGAAAAGACAGGTCATAAAGGTGCGATGATTTCCGCTGTAGATCTTCTTAAAGGAATTGCAGTCGGTGCCGGCATGAAAGTTATAGAAGTAGAGGGGGCAAACGGCGGTCTTGATACTAATTATGAGGGCAAGGCTGACGCGGCAGTTGATGTGCTTTTAAACGGAGGATGTGATTTTGCATATATTCATCTTGAGGCACCTGACGAAATGGGTCATCAGGGAAGTTATGAACGCAAAGTAAAAGCAATTGAAAACCTTGATAAGAGAATCATAAAACGTGTTGTAGAAAAGATGGAAGCGGCAGGAGAAGATTTCAGGATGTTAGTTCTTCCGGATCATCCTACACCGGTGGCTATAAGAACACATGTCTCTGACCCTGTTCCATATATGTTATATGACAGCACAGACAAAAAGAATAATACATGGTCATATAATGAAAAAGATGGCGAGGCAAGTGGAAATTATATTGCTGAGGGTCATACAATAATAAACAGATTGTTTGAAAAATAGTTGCATAAGAAAAATAAAAAGAAGATGGAAAGGTAATAATAACAATGATTAAAGTTGTAAAATTTGGCGGAAGCTCACTCGCCAGTGCAGAACAGTTTAAAAAAGTCGGTAACATAATAAGAGAAGAGGAGAGCAGAAAATATGTTGTCCCTTCAGCTCCGGGAAAGCGTTTTTCTGAGGATACAAAAGTTACAGATATGCTTTATAAATGTTATGCAGAAGCAGAAGAAGGAAAAAATTTCGATAAACAGTTAAAAGCAATCAAAGAGCGTTACAATGAGATTATAAAGGGTCTTGGACTCAAACTTTCATTAGAAGAACAGTTCGAGACAATCAAGAAAAACTTTGAAGCAAAAGCAGGAAAAGATTATGCTGCTTCAAGAGGAGAATACCTTAATGGTATTATAATGGCAAATTATCTTGGATATCAGTTTATTGATGCTGCAAATGTAATCTGTTTTGATGAAAATGGAGAATTCGATTCAGAAAAGACTAATGAAGTATGTTCAGAAAAGCTCGCGGCTACAGAAAATGCTGTAATTCCGGGATTTTATGGTGCAATGCCAAACGGAAAAGTTAAGACATTTTCAAGAGGTGGTTCTGATGTGACAGGTTCAATAGTTGCAAGAGCTATCAAAGCGGATGTGTACGAAAACTGGACAGATGTTTCGGGTTTCCTTGCAGCAGACCCAAGAATAGTAAAAAATCCAAAGCCAATCAAAGTTATTACATACAGGGAACTTAGGGAATTGTCTTACATGGGTGCTTCCGTTCTTCATGAATCAGCAATTTTCCCGGTAAGAAAAGAAGGAATTCCGATTAATATCAGAAATACAAATGCACCACAAGATCCGGGTACAATGATTGTTGAGACAACATGTAACAGACCGGATTGTGTAATTACTGGTATTGCCGGTAAGAAGGGATTCGTATCAATAAGCATCGACAAAGACATGATGAATTCAGAAATCGGATTTGGAAGAAAAGTTCTTCAGGTGTTTGAAGATAATGGCATATCATTTGAACATATGCCATCAGGAATTGATACTATGACAGTATTTGTTCATCAGGATGAATTTGTTGAAAAAGAACAGAAAGTTCTTGCACAGCTTCATCGTGCAGTAAATCCTGATTCGATAGAACTTGAATCAGATCTTGCACTTATCGCTGTTGTAGGACGAGGAATGAAGAATAATTCAGGTATTGCTGCTAATATTTTCTCAGCACTTGCAAAGGCAAAGATTAACATTAAGATGATTGATCAGGGCTCAAGTGAGCTTAATATCATTATTGGTGTACGCAATCGCTATTTTGAAGATGCAATCAAGACAATTTACAGCGTATTTGTACCGGAAGAAGAGCAGTAAAACAAATCGAAAAATTAAATTTTATCCCGGCAGGAAAGCAATGGTGGCATTTGTTATCAGATGTTTTCCTGCCGGGATATTTTTGTGAAAATATTTAATGGAAAGTTATATACAATAAAAATGATAAAAAAACAAAAAATAAATACAGCTTGCTAAACTTCGTTTAGAATGGTAAAATAAAAAAGAAAACATAACATAAAAATGACAATGTTTAAGGAGTAATATTCAGAGAATGGAAATCACAAAGAAAATAGCAGAAGAGTTAAGCGTTAAGCCGTCACAGGTTGAAGCGGCAGTAAAGTTGATAGATGAAGGATGTACGATTCCTTTCATAGCCAGATACCGTAAGGAAGTTACAGGTTCACTTAATGATGAACAGCTTCGTAACCTTGATGAGAGACTTAAGTATCTGAGAAATCTCGAGGATAAGAAGGCTCAGGTAATAGCAAGCATTGCTGAACAGGGATTATTGACTGATGAACTTAAAAATCAGATCGAGAAGGCTGATACGATGGTGGCTGTAGAGGATTTATACCGCCCATACCGCCCTAAGAGAAGAACAAGGGCAACCATAGCGAAGGAGAAGGGCTTAGAGCCTCTTGCTAATGTTATCTTGCTTCAGATGACGGGAGAGCCTGTCGTTAAGACTGCAGAAGAGTATGTGTCCGAGGAGAAGGATGTAAAGACTCCCGAGGACGCTGTAGCAGGGGCGAAGGATATTATTGCTGAGTCCATATCGGATAATGCAGATTATAGAACAAGAATTAGAGAGCTTACATTTAAGGAGGGCGTATTGACCTCTGCAGCCAAGGACGCTGAGGCTAAGACGGTTTATGAGATGTATTACAATTTCAGCGAGCCGGCAGCTAAGATGGCAGGTCACAGGATACTGGCGGTCAACCGCGGTGAGAATGAGAA
>ERZ773224.3689-NODE-3689-length-13055-cov-8.764077_pt1 | contig 13055 bp, 7 predicted proteins | sample MGYA00580526_ERZ773224 | MGnify/ENA primary metagenome ERZ773224 (study PRJEB29015, sample SAMEA2737743) | human gut metagenome | biome: human gut; feature: human-associated habitat; material: faeces | place: China | collected 2012 ... | reverse complement strand
CCTGCCGTAAAGCGCACGGTCACGCGGCGGCCCGCAACGCTTTCCACAGTGCCGGGGCCAAAGACGGCATGCCGCACATGGGCACCGACGGCGGTGATGCTGTCCACATCCACAGGCGGCAGCGGGGCGCGTGCCGTGGGCGGGGGTGTGCGGCGGCCCGCGGGCTCGGCGTCGTGGCGTGTGCGGTGGCCGGGCAGACCGGACAGCACCTCATCCACAAAGGTCGAGCGCTCCGCCGCGCAGTCAAACAGCACCAACTGCTGCCGCGCGCGGGTCATGGCCACGTAAAACAGCCGCCGGTCCTCCTCATACTGCTGTGTTTCACCGGGCGTGCGGCAGCACAGCTCCGGCTTGGCGGGCAGAATGCCGTCCAGCACATCCAACAAAATGACCCGGTCATATTCCAGCCCCTTGGCCGAGTGGATCGTCGAAAGCAAAAACCTGCACCCGGGCGGATTCTCATGGTTTTGTATGATGCTGCGCAGCTTTTCCAGCCGCCGCAGCAGGTGCCGCGGCGTCGGCTCCTGTGCGCCGAGCATTTCCAGCACGGCCAGCTTCGTGCGGTCCATGCCGTTTTTGTCCAGATATTTGCCGTAGCCCAGCTGGTCGGCCAGGAACCGCACCGCATCGTCCGCGGCCATTTTGGGCAGACGCGCCAGACCGTCCGCCACGTCAGCCATGGCGGCGCGGGTGCGCGGACGGATGCTGTCCTCATTCAGCAGGGCCGTCCAGCAGCCCTGCCCGTACTGCCGTGCCTGATTGCAGGCAAACAGCGCCTGTGCGCGGGTGACGGGCACCCCGAATTTGTAGTAGCAGCGCAGAAAAGTTTCCCCATCCGCGGGGTGTGCGGCCAGCGTGAAAATATCGGTCACATCGCGGACGATCTTGTTGGTAAAAAAGGTCTGGTCCACTGCCTTGCAGGCGTAGGGGATGCCCCGCCGCTCGCACAGGTCGATGATGGGCAGTGCGCTCTCGTGGTTGCGGAACAGCACCGCCGTCTCGGTATCGCAGTGCTGCGCCGTCTCAAACAAGAATGGCAGCTGGTCGGCGCGGCGCGGCACGGTGACGATCTGCAGCGGTGCGCCGGGGCCCTGCGTCGGTGCGATGGTCTTGGGGCGGCGATAGCGGTTGCGCGCCACAAAGCGGTTGGCAGCCTCCAGAATCGGCTCTGTGGAGCGATAGTTCTGCTCCATCAGCAAAATCTGTGCGCCGGGATAGGTCTTTTCAAAGTCCATCAGCGCCTGGGGGTAGGCGGCGCGGAAGCCGTAAATGCTCTGGTCCTCGTCGCCGACCATAAAGATATTGCCGCTTTCCTGCGCCAGCACGCGGATAATTTCATGCTGTACCTTGGACGTATCCTGCGACTCATCGACGCAGAAATACTTGTACCGTTTGCGGAACGCCGCCGCAACCGCGGGCGCACCGCGCAGGATTTGCAGCGCAAAGCAGAGCTGGTCGTCGTAGTCCATTTTGTGCGCGGCCTTCAGCGCCTTCTGGTAGCCGCGGTACAGGTCGGGCAGATTCTCAATGTCGGTTTCCAGCTCGTCCAATTCCGCGTCGGTCAGGCACATATTTTTAATGTAGGTGATGGCCGTGCGCAGATCCTTGACCGTGCTCTCGGCGGGGTACTCGTGGTTTGTGTCCTGCCATAGCCGCATGAGCAGCGGCGTGGTCTCGCTCTCATTGCGGATGAGCTCCGGTGGGGTACGGCCATACATGCGGCTGTACAGCGCGATGATGCGCGCCGCCACACCGTTGATGGTGCGGAACTCCAGCCGTGCGGCCAATTCGCCGCCGAACCGCGCCGCGAACCGGGCGCGCATCTCCTGCGTGGCGGCGACGGTGTAGGTCATTGTCAGGATGGCTTCCGGCGCAATGCCGCAGACCTCGGTCATATAGCCCAGCCGGGTGATGAGCACGGTGGTTTTGCCGCTGCCCGGCACCGCCAGCAGCAGCACCGGGCCGTTGACCGCCTTCACCGCCGCGCGCTGCTGGTCGTTCAGGGCCGCCAGATGGGCCGTTTCAAATATAGCCTTGTCCATGGCAGCTCCTTTCGTGCAGTATAAATCGTCGCGCAGCAGGGGCCGCACATGTGCGGCCCGCAGCTTCACGGGGGACGCCCGCTTATAGGCAGGCCGCGGGCCGGGCATGCCCGGCCCCTACAGTGTTTCCCTATTGTACCATACATCCCGCACAAAAGCAAAGCTCCCCGCCGGATCAGCGGGGACGTAGGTGTTGCTGCCGGGGACCTGGCGGTTCAGGTTCGTCAGGCAGACCTTGTCATCGTCGATCAGATCCAGCGTGCCGATGTCTGTCAACCTTGCAAAGTGTAAAAACCTGCAGCATTTCAGCCCGCGTATTTTGTCACCCCCAAGTCTTGGATAAACGCGCACACTGTGGTACAATATGTAAGAAAGAGCAAACTCCCCATAACCAAAGGACGTCACCATGAAACAAGGCAATTTGAATATACGCTGCACCGAAGATTACGCGGTGCTGTACTGGGATAAACCCGCCGCCGCGCCCAGCGGGGCGGAATACACGGTCTCCCTGAACGGTGAGGCCATTGGCCGCACAGACCGCACCCATTTTACGATAGAGGGGCTGAGCTACGGCAGTTCCTTCCGGGTGGACGTGGTCAGCGGCAGCTACTGCATCGGCTCGGCCACGCTGCAGTTCGGCAGGGAAAAACGCCGCATCGACATTACCGCCGCGCCCTACTTCTGCAAGGGCGACGGCCATATCCTGAACACCGACAATTTACAGCGGGCCATCAACGACTGCGGCGCGGACGATATTCTGTACGTGCCGGCGGGCGATTTCCTGACCGGCGCACTGCGGCTGCACAGCGATCTGGAAATTTATCTGGCCAAGGGCGCGGTCCTGCAGGGCACAACGAACATTCACGACTATTCGCCCCGCATCCCCAGCCGGTTTGAGGGCACCGAGATGCGCTGCTACTCAAGCCTTTTGAACGCGGGCGACATGAACCACAAGACCGGCCCGAACTGCCGCAATATCATCATCCGCGGCAGGGGCACGATCTGCGGCGGCGGGCAGGAGCTGGCCCGCAAGATCATTGAGGACGAGCGTGCCCGCATCAAGAGCTTTCTGGACGACAACCGGGAGCTCGTCGAAAGCTGCGAGAACAGCGACACGATCCCGGGCCGCGTCCGCCCGCGGCTTATCAATTTAAGCAACTGTGAGAACGTCTGGATCAGCGGTATCACGCTGAAAAACGGCCCGTCCTGGAACGTCCACATGATCTACTGCGACGACATCCAGACCGACCACTGCACCTTTGTGTCCGAGGGCGTCTGGAACGGCGACGGCTGGGACCCGGATTCCTCGACGAACTGCACCTTATTTGCGTCGGAGTTCTCCACGGGGGACGACGCTGTCGCCATCAAGAGCGGCAAAAACCCCGAGGGCAACGAAATCAACCGTCCCTGCGCGCATATCCGGGTGTTTGACTGCCGCAGCGACTGCGGCCACGGCATCTGCATCGGCAGCGAGATGAGCGGCGGCGTGGAGGACGTGCAGATCTGGGACTGTGATCTGGCAAACTCGCTGTCCGGCATCGAGATCAAGGCCACGCCCAAGCGCGGCGGCTATGTGCGCGGCGTGACCGTGCGGGACTGCATCACGCCCCGCGTCATGCTGCACAGCGTACCGTACAATGACGACGGTGTGCCCGCCGGTGCCCCGCCGAAGCTCGAGCACTGCTTCTTTGAGCGGCTGACCCTGACCGCCGAGGTGCTGGACCATGACCGCAGCCGGCACGATGCCGCCCCGATTGAGATCGCGGGCTTTGACAAGCCGGGCTATGAGGTCGAGGACATTGTCTTTAAGGACATTACCATCACCAAGCCGTCCGTCACCCTGCCGCTGGGGCTGTGCAAGGGTGTGACGCTGAGCAATCTTGCTTGTGTGAAGGAATAAGCCCCACTTTATGAACAAATCTTAAAACTTCCTTACACCCTCTTGCACCGCGGTGCAGGAGGGTGTATTATTATCATGCTTTAATAATTAACACAAGCCAACTATTAACAGGAGGTGTTCACCAATGGGCACTGAAGCCCCTTATCTGAGCGGGGTGTTCCGCTTTGTGGCGCGGCTGCACACACTGTCCAGGCGCGGGATGCGCATGGCACTGGCCGGGCAGCCCAAATGCCGCTATGGCATGCTGCAAAGTCTGTACAATCTCATTGAGCAGCACGGCTGCGACGGCGCGATCTATGTCTCGGACATTGCGCGGCAGATGCACCAGCCTATGCCGGCGATTTCCCGCGGGCTGCGTCAGATGGAGCAGGACGGCCACATCGTCCGCGAGACAGACCCTAAGGACCGCCGCAAGACGCTGGTGCGCATCACCCCGGCAGGGGAGCGCGCCCGCAAAGCCAATGAGCAGGCCATGAACGACTACTTTGCCCGCATCATGGCGCGGCTGACCCCGGAGCAGCTGGCGCAGGCCAACGCCGTAAAGGACGCTCTGCTCGCCGCCATCGAGGCCGAGAACGCCGCTATGAAAACCGATTTGAAAGGAGAACCCCCGCATGACGAAAATTTTTAAGCAGCTGGGGCGGCACTGGGCGGCCTGCCTGGCCGTCGTTGCGCTGCTCATCGTGCAGGCATACTGCGATTTAAGCCTGCCCGACTACACAAGCAAAATTGTGGACACCGGCATCCAGCAGGGCGGCATTGAAAGCCCCGTGCCCGACACCGTCCGCAGCACAACGCTGCAGGCGCTCGAGCTGCTCATGTCCGAGGACGACGCCGCACTGGCGGACGAAGCCTACACCGCCCCCGACGCGGACGGTGTGCGCACACTGAACCCGGACGCGGACACCGCCGCGCTGGAAAATGCGTTCACAACGCCGGACGTTGTGCTGTACATGGCCGCGGCGAAGAATGCCGCCACTGCCTCCGGTACCACCGACACCGTGATCCCCACGGCCTATGACCTCGACGCCGTCGCCACGCAGCTGGCCGCCGCGTCCCAGGCCCCCGGCGCACGGGAAATGCTGCAGAGCCAGCTGACGGACGGTCTCGCCCAGCTGGACGAGACCGTCGCCGACAGCCTGTCCAGCCAAGCCATGCTGCTCGTCGCGCTGGAATATGACGCTCAGGGCATTGCCCATGACGTGCAAATGTCCTATCTGCTGCGCACGGGCGGCCAGATGCTGGCTTTAACGCTGCTCATGGTTGCCGTGGCCGTCGCCGTAGGCTTTATCGCGTCCCGCGTCTCCGCCGCCATTGGCCGTGACCTGCGCCGCGACGTGTTCAGGACCGTCGTCGGCTACTCCAACGCCGAAATCGAAAAATTTTCCACTGCTTCGCTGATTACCCGCACCACGAACGACATCCAGCAGGTGCAGTTCGTCTGCGTGATCCTGCTGCGCATGGTAGCCTACGCGCCCATTTTGGGCATTGGCGGCATTATGCACGTTGCCAGCGGCAACACGGGGCTGGAATGGATCATCTTTGTGGCCGTGGCCGCACTGCTGGCGCTCATCGCCGTTTTGATGAACGTAGCCATGCCGAAATTCAAGCAGATGCAAGTTCTGGTGGACCGGCTGAACCTTGTCAGCCGCGAAATCCTGACCGGCATTATGCCCATCCGCGCGTTCAGCCGCGAGGAATTTGAGGAAAAGCGCTTTGACAGGGCCAACACCGACCTGATGAAGACCCAGCTGTTCACCAACCGCACGATGGTCGCCATGATGCCGTTTATGACGCTCATCATGAACGGCACGAGCCTGCTCATCGTCTGGTTCGGCGGCAAGGCGATGGATCTGGGCAGCATGCAGGTGGGTGAGATGATCGCGTTCATCACCTACACGATGCAGATCGTCATGTCGTTCCTCATGCTCTCGATGGTCGCCGTCATGCTGCCCCGCGCCGGTGTGGCTGCGGACCGCATTGACGAGGTCATCAAGACCCCCTCGACCATCCATGACCCCGCTGCGCCCAAGGCACTGCCCGCGGAAGGCACCCACGGCGTTGTGGCGTTCCATGACGTCAGCTTCCGCTATCCCGGCTCCGACGAGGACGCGCTCGAGCACATCAGCTTCACGGCCAGACCCGGCGAGACAACGGCCATCATCGGCTCCACGGGCTGCGGCAAATCTACGCTGCTCAACCTGATCCCGCGCTTCTACGATGTGACCGAGGGCAGCGTGACGATTGACGGCGTTGACGTGCGCGACATGACCCAGGCACAGCTGCACGACGAGCTGGGCTATGTGCCGCAGAAGGGCGTGCTGTTCAGCGGCACGATCACATCCAACCTGAAGTTCGGCGGCGACCACATCACCGACGCTGACGCAGAGCAGGCCGCCGAGATCGCCCAGGCCACGGAGTTCATCTCCGCCAAGCCCGAGGGCTTCGACAGCCCGATTGCCCAGGGCGGCAGCAACGTCTCCGGCGGGCAGAAGCAGCGCCTTTCGATTGCCCGCGCCATTGCCAAGCACCCGCAGATCTATCTGTTTGACGACAGCTTCTCGGCGCTGGACTACAAGACCGACGTGGCGCTGCGCCGTGCGCTGAAGGCTAAAACCGACAACGCCACGGTCATTATTGTGGCGCAGCGCATCTCCACCGTGCTGCACGCGAACCAGATCCTGGTGCTGGATGAGGGCCGCATCGTCGGCAAGGGCACCCATGCCCAGCTGATGGAAAGCTGCCCCGCGTATCAGGAAATCGCGCGCAGCCAGCTGAGCCAGAAGGAACTGAATTTGCAGAAGGAGGGTGAGTGATATGCCAAGACACGGACGCATGACGACGGAGCGCGCCAAGGACTTCAAGGGCACGCTGCGCCAGCTGCTGGCCGCCATGAGCAAGTATAAGCTGTCGCTGGTCGTCGTCATTGTTTTTGCTGTTCTGTCAACCATTTTCAACATTGCAGGGCCGAAGATCCTGGCCAAGGCCACCACGGCGCTGGCCACCGGCTGGATCGCCAAGCTGCGCGGCGTGGGCGGCATCGACTTTGCCTACATCGGCAAGGTGCTGCTGTTCCTGCTGGGCATGTACCTGCTGTCTGCGGCGTTCAGCTTCATTCAGGGCTGGCTCATGTCCGGCCTGTCGCAGAAGGTCTGCTACGACTTCCGCGACCAGATCAGCAAAAAGATCAACCGCCTGCCGCTGGCCTACTTTGAAAAGCGCACCGTCGGCGAGGTGCTGTCCCGCATTACAAACGACGTGGATACGCTGGGCCAGAGCCTGAACCAGAGCGTGACCCAGCTGATCACCAGCGTTGCGACGATGGTCGGCGTGCTCATCATGATGCTGTCCATCAGCCCTAAAATGACGCTGATCGCCCTGCTGATCCTGCCGGTTTCGCTGGCGCTGGTGCTGGTGGTCGTCAAGTTCAGCCAGAAGTATTTCAAGGCGCAGCAGGCGACACTGGGCGTTGTCAACGGTCAGGTCGAGGAGGTCTACTCCGGCCACAACGTCATCAAGGCGTTCAACTGCGAGGCCGCCGTGCTGGACGACTTCAACGCCGCGAACGATAAGCTGTACGAATCCGCGTGGAAATCGCAGTTTTTGTCCGGTCTGATGCAGCCCATCATGAACTTTGTGGGCAACCTGGGCTATGTGGCCGTTGCCATCGTCGGCAGCATTTTTGCCGCAGCGGGCGCCATCACCATCGGCGATATTCAGGCGTTCATCCAGTACGTCAAGAACTTCACCCAGCCCATCCAGCAGCTGGCGCAGGTGTCCAACATGCTGCAAAGCATGACCGCCGCCGCCGAGCGCGTCTTTGAATTTTTGAACGAGCCCGAGGAGGACCAGCTGGCCGACCCCGCCCGCCGCGCCGACCCCGCCTGCATCGACGGTCAGGTCACGTTTGACCATGTAAAGTTCGGCTACACGCCGGAAAAGACCGTCATCCACAATTTCAGCTGCAATGTCAAGCCCGGCCAGAAGGTCGCCATCGTCGGCCCCACCGGCGCGGGCAAGACCACAATGGTCAAGCTGCTCATGCGGTTCTATGATGTGGATTCCGGCGAAATTTTGCTGAACGGCCATAACGTCAGGGACTTTGACCGCAGCGACCTGCGCGAGGGCTTCGGCATGGTGCTGCAGGATACCTGGCTGTTCAAGGGCACGATCATGGAGAACATCCGCTATGGCCGTCTGGATGCCACGGACGAGGAGGTCATTGCCGCCGCGAAGGCTGCAAACGCCGACCACTTTATCCGCACGCTGCCCGGCGGCTACCAGATGGAGCTGAACGAGGACGCCTCCAACGTCAGCCAAGGCCAGAAGCAGCTTTTGACGATTGCCCGCACGATTTTGGCGGACAACCGCATCCTGATCCTCGATGAGGCAACATCGAGCGTTGACACCCGCACCGAGCAGCGCATCCAGACGGCTATGGACCGCCTGATGCAGGGCCGCACGAGCTTCGTCATCGCGCACCGCCTGTCCACCATCCGCGATGCCGATTTGATCCTGGTCATGCGCGAGGGCGACATTGTCGAGCAGGGCACCCACGACGAGCTGATCGAAGCCGGCGGGTTCTATGCCGATTTGTACAACAGTCAGTTTGAGGATGTGACGGCTTGACAAATTGACGCAGGTTGGTTCTAAGGCTTCCCCCGCGGGGGAAGCTGTCCGCGAAGCGGACTGATGAGGGCAAAGCTCCCGCAGCCACCCATTTATGAGCAGCATCCGCAGGGTCGCCCTCATCCGGCCCTACGGGCCACCTTCCCCCGCGGGGGAAGGCTTTTCTTTTATTGACACCCCTGCTATAATAGTAACCAAAGGGGGCATTACCTGTGGATTATGCAAAACTTACGGCGCAGGCGCGGCAGGCTGCGGAAGAACTGCTGCAGGCTGCGCATCTCGAGACCGGGGACATTTTTGTGGTCGGCTGCTCCAGCAGCGAGATCATGGGCGGGCGCATCGGCAAGGATTCCAGCATGGAGGCTGCCGCTGCCGTGCTGGCGGGCGTGCTGCCGCCATTGCAGGAGCAGGGCGTCTATCTGGCCGCCCAGTGCTGTGAGCATCTGAACCGTTCTATCGTCATTGAGCGCGAGGCCGCGAAGGCCAACGGCTATCAGATCGTCTCGGCCATTCCGCAGCCCCACGCGGGCGGCAGCTGGGCCACGAACTGCTGGCAGCGCTTTAACGACCCCGTCCTTGTGGAGGAGGTCAGGGCCGCCGCGGGCATGGACATCGGCGGCACGCTGATCGGTATGCACCTGCGCCGCGTGGCTGTGCCGGTGCGCTTGTCGATGGACCACATCGGGCAGGCAATTCTGCTCTGCGCCCGCACCCGTCCGCCGTTCATCGGCGGTTCCCGCGCCGTTTACAGTCAGGAGGAAGTGCGATGATTCCCGAAGCCCAGAAGCAGCAGATGGCCGAGGCCGTCGCGAAGATCCGTGAGACGATGGCCGCTGCCGCCAAGGCCGCAGGCCGTGACCCGGCAGAGGTGCGCCTTTGCGCCGCCTGCAAGACCCGCACGGTGGAGGAGGTGCGCTACAGCGCCGACCTGCCCATTGACCTGTTCGGTGAAAACCATGTGCAGGAGCTGGTCGAAAAGACCGACGCGAACGCCTACAACGGCAAGCCCGGGCACTTCATCGGGCATTTACAGACGAACAAGGTCAACAAGGTCGTAGGCCGCGCCGCGCTGATCCAGAGCGTGGACAGCACGCGCCTTTTGGATAAGATCGATGCCGCCGCGGCCCGTCTGGGGCTGGTGCAGGACATTCTCGTCGAGATCAACATCGGCGAGGAGGCCAGCAAGAGCGGCGTGGACGCCGACAGCCTGTTCCCGCTTTTGGAGGCTGCCGCCGCCAGGGAGCACATCCGTCTGCGCGGCCTGATGGCGATCCCGCCCGCCGACGCCGACGACACCGAGACCCGCCGCTTTTTTGCACAGATGCGGGAGCTTTTGGCCAGAGCCGACGCCCGGCACTATGACCGGGCACAGATGGACATTCTGTCCATGGGCATGAGCCACGACTACGCCGCCGCCATCGCCGAGGGCGCGACCATCGTCCGCGTCGGCACGGCGATTTACGGCGCACGGGATTACAGCAAAAAGGCATAATTTCAGGCTTCCCCCGCAGGGGAAGCTGTCCGCGAAGCGGACTGATGAGGGCAAGGCTTCCGCAGCCACCCGTTCACGGGATTTCGCCGCAGACTCGCCCCTCATCCGGCCCTTCGGGCCACCTTCCCCCGCGGGGGAAGGCTTTTTTATTTTCTCCCCCTATATTCCCGCGGCGTCATCCCGTACCGCTTTTTGAACAGACGGTTGAAGTAGGACAAATTCTCAAACCCGCATTGCTCCGCAATCGCCAGCACGGTGTCGCTGCCGCTGCGCAGGGCATCGGCGGCGGCGTTCAGGCGTTGCTCGTTCAGGTATTCGGTAAAGCCTTGGCCGGTCATTTTCTTGAACCAGCGCATAAAATGGCTGGGGCTGCATCCGCAGGCCGCCGCTGCGTCGGTCACATGCAGCGCCCCCGCGTAGCCCTCATTCACAAGCTGCACCACGGTTTTCAGCCGCCGGGTGTCGGGGGTATCGGCAGGGGGCAGGTCTCCGGTGCGGCCCACCAGCGCCGCCAGAAACAGCAGCAGCTCGCCCTTTATACAGAGTTCATATCCCACGTCTTTGATCTTGTTGAATTCCTCCGCCGCGTGCAGGCACCGCACCGCCCAGTTGTAGCCCCAGTCTTCCGGGCCAAGGCGCATGGGCAGAGCCAGACGTCCGCTCTGCAGCGGCAGCAGGTACTTCTCGGCACAGATGTCACCGGCACCGCCCAGCAGCTCCAGCTCAAAGATGATGTTTTCATATTCCATTGCCTCACCGGGCAGCTGGCGCAGGGCGTGCAGCACGCCGGGGGCAAACACGTAAATGTCGCCCGCCTGTGCCGTGTAGGTCGTCAGCCCGGCCTGCACGATGCCGCGCCCTTTTTTGACAAAGACCAGCTCCATGCTGTCCTGCCAGTGCAGCGCCACCTGCGGGAAGTCCTTCGGGATCGTACATGGGTAGATATTGAACGGGAACCACGCGGCCCCGTGTTGCTTTGCTTCGCGTAAACGCTCTTGTTTCGCCATATTTTCACCTCGCATGATAGTATTGTACCATAAGTTGCGGGTATTTTGCAAGTCAGATGCATGTTTTGTGTGGTATAACCAAGTTGTACCCAAGAAGCCCATACACGAATGGAGGGAACCTCTTATGAATATGACTGCTGCGATGGAAGCCAGAACCAACAAGCCCCTGACCGCCTGCACCGACCAGGAAATCTATCTGGCTCTGCTGGACATTGTCCGCGAACAGAGCGCCGCCCGCGTCCGTCCCGTCACGGGCCGCAAGCTCTACTATATCAGCGCCGAGTTTCTGATCGGCAAGCTGCTGTCCAACAACCTTATCAATTTAGGGCTGTACGACGACACCCGCGCTGCGCTGGCCGCTGCCGGGAAAAACCTGTCCGATATTGAGGAGGTCGAGCCGGAGCCCAGCCTTGGCAACGGCGGTCTGGGCCGTCTGGCCGCCTGTTTCCTTGACTCCCTCGCCACGCTGAACCTGCCCGGCGACGGTGTCGGCCTGCGGTATCACTTCGGCCTGTTCCACCAGTCCTTCAAGGACGGCGTCCAGAATGAGCTGCCCGACCCGTGGCTGACCGCCCACTCCTGGGCGGAAAAAACGGATACGGTCTATCCCGTCGAGCTGGCCGGCAAGACCTACAGCGCCCGTCTGTACAAGCTGGCCGTCACGGGCTACGAGGGCCGCACGAACACGCTGAATCTGTTCGATCTCGACACCATTGATGAGAGCATCGTCCACGACGGCATCACGTTCGACAAGACCGACATCGACAAAAACCTGACGCTTTTCCTGTATCCCGATGACTCCGACGAGGCCGGACGCCGTCTGCGCGTCTACCAGCAGTACCTGATGGTTTCCGCCGGGGCCCAGCTGATTCTGGCCGAGTGCGCCGCCCGCGGCTGTGATTACCACGATCTGGCCGACTACGCCGCCATCCAGATCAACGACACCCACCCCAGCATGGTTATCCCCGAGCTGATCCGCCTGCTGGGGGAGAAGGGCATCGACTTTGACGAGGCCGTCGAGATCGTCACAAAGACCTGTGCCTACACGAACCACACCATTCTGGCCGAGGCGCTCGAAAAGTGGCCCCGCGCCTATCTGGACGCCGTCGTGCCGCAGCTCATGCCCATCATTGAAAAGCTCGACACGCTGGCCCGCACCCGCACCACCGACGAGAGTCTGGCCATCATCGACGGTGACGACCGCGTTCACATGGCCCACATGGACATCCACTTCACCCACTCGACGAACGGCGTTGCCTATCTGCACACCGAGATCCTGAAAAACAGCGAGCTGCACGGCTTTTACCAGCTCTACCCCGAAAAATTCAACAATAAGACCAACGGCATCACCTTCCGCCGTTGGCTGCTGGAGTGCGACCCGCGCCTGACTGCCACGCTGGAAAAGCACATCGGCTCCGGCTTCCGCAAGGATGCCGCCGAACTGGAAAAGCTGCTGGCCTTTGCGGAGGACGAGACGGTGCTGAACGAGCTGACCGCCGTGAAGAAGGCCAACAAACAGGCCCTTGCCGACTGGCTGCTGCATACGCAGAATGTCACCGTAAACACCGATGCCGTGTTTGATATCCAGTCCAAACGTCTGCATGAGTACAAGCGTCAGCAGCTCAACCTGCTCTATCTCATCCACCAGTATCACGAGATCAAGGCAGGCCATCTGCCCGCGGTGCCACTGGTGAGCATCTTCGGTGCCAAGGCTGCGCCCGCCTACACGATCGCAAAGGACATCATCCACGCCCTGCTGACCCTTTCCAAGGTCATTGCGGCAGACCCGGAAGTGTCCAAGTGGTTACAGGTCGTGTTCATCGAGAACTACAACGTTACCGCTGCTGAAAAGCTGATCCCGGCCTGCGACCTGTCCGAGCAGATCAGCCTTGCCTCCAAGGAGGCTTCCGGCACCGGCAACATGAAGTTTATGTTAAACGGTGCGCTGACCCTCGGCACCATGGACGGTGCCAACGTGGAGATCT
>ERZ773224.3687-NODE-3687-length-13059-cov-4.292602_pt1 | contig 13059 bp, 12 predicted proteins | sample MGYA00580526_ERZ773224 | MGnify/ENA primary metagenome ERZ773224 (study PRJEB29015, sample SAMEA2737743) | human gut metagenome | biome: human gut; feature: human-associated habitat; material: faeces | place: China | collected 2012 ... | reverse complement strand
GATTTTATTTGGCGGCTTACGCCGCCAAACTCTGCGAGGCTTTTTTGACAAGCTGAAGCCCCTGCCGGTCCGGCAGGGGCTTTTCTAATCTGACAAGGGGTAAAACAACCAAAGTTTCTTTACCTAATTTGTATGTTTTGCTATAAAACCCATCTGTCCGTAACAGAAAATACATATTTCGCATTTTGACGAAAAAACGATTGAAATTTATGCGGCTTTCGTGTATAATGTCCCCGTTCGGGTGCCTCGACCAAAGCACCCCTATTTTACCTCTGGAGGGCAGGCGCTCTCCCGAAAGGAGCTTTTTTGACTATGTACACTGTAAACGCCATTCGTAATATCTGCCTGCTGGGCCATAGCGGCAGCGGCAAATCCGCTCTGGCAGAGAGCCTTCTGTATATGACCGGCGCCATCGACCGCATGGGCAAGAACGCCGACGGCAATACCGTCAGTGACTACGATCCCGAGGAGATCCGCCGTAATACTTCTATTTCCACTTCCGTCATCCCTGTGGAGTACCACAACACCAAGATCAACATTCTGGATACTCCGGGTGGCTTCGACTTCTCCGGCGCCGTTATGGAGGCGCTGCGGGCCTCTGACGCGGCCATCCTGGTGCTCTCCGCCAAGGACGGCATTACTGTGGGCTTCGAGAAAGCCTGGGCCTACTGCGAGGAGCGGAATATGCCCCGGTTCATCTACATCTCCAAGGTAGACGAGGATCACTCCGATTACAATGCCACCTTCAACGCCCTGCGTGAGAAGTACGGCAACAAGATCGCCCCTGTCATTGTTCCTATCTGGGACGCTTCCCACAAGGTCACCGGCATCATCGACGTGCTGAACAAGCGTGCCTATGAGATGCAGAACCTGAAGCGTGTGGAGATCGAGCCCCCCGAGGACAAGGCCTCCGTTATTGAGGAGTTCAACGATGCTTTGAAAGAGGCTGTGGCTGAGACCGATGAGGCTCTGATGGACCGCTTCTTTGAGGGTGACGACTTTACTTATCGAGAGATGATCACCGGCCTGCACCAGGGCGTGAAGGAGCTGAGCCTGTTCCCTGTGCTCTGCGGCTCCGGTACCACCTGCCTGGGCAGCCTGATGCTCATGGACCACATTGTGGACCTGCTGCCCAACCCTGTGGAGGGCAACTATCATAAGGCCACCAATTCCGATGGCGAGACCGAGGAATTCGTGGTTTCTCCCGGCGGCGTACCCGCTGCCTTCGTGTGGAAGACCGTTTCCGATCAGTTCGGCAAGTATTCCTTCATCAAGGTCCTCTCCGGCGAGATCACTCCGGATACCACCCTGGTCAACGCCCGCACCGGCGACACCGAGAAGCTGGGCCGTATGTATGTGATGTGCGGCAAGAAGAACACCGAGGTCAAGGCTCTGGCCTGCGGCGACATCGGCGCCATCGGCAAGATGGACAAGGTCAAGACCGGCGACACCCTGTGTGACCCCAGAAAGATCGTTTCCCTGAAACAGATCCCCTATCCCCACCCCTGCTATTCCATGGCCATCGCACCCAAGACCCGTGGTCAGGAAGAGAAGGTCGGTACCGGCCTGAACCGGCTGAACGAGGAAGATCCCTCCTTCACCGTTGTCAATAACCCCGAGACCAAGCAGCTCATTATCTCCGGCACCGGCGACCAGCAGCTGGATGTGCTGGTTTCCAAGCTGAAGACCCGCTTCGGTGTGGATGCCGTGCTGACCACCCCCAAGATCGCCTACCGCGAGAAGATCAAGAAGACCGTCCAGGCCCATGGCCGTCATAAGAAGCAGACCGGCGGCTCCGGCCAGTTTGGCGATGTGTGGATCCGCTTCGAGCCCCAGGAGGAGCAGGACGAGATGATGTTCGCCGAAGAGGTCTTCGGCGGCTCCGTGCCCAAGAACTTCTACCCCGCTGTGGAAAAGGGCATTCAGGAAGCGGTCCAGAAGGGCCCCTTGGCAGGCTACCCCATGGTCAACCTGAAGGCCGTGCTGTACGATGGCTCCTATCACCCCGTGGACTCCAACGAAATGGCCTTTAAGATGGCTGCCATCCTGGCCTTCAAGGAAGCTATGCCCAATGCCGGTGCAACGCTGCTGGAGCCCATCGGTTCCCTGAAGGTCACCATTCCCGACAGCTACATGGGCGATGTCATCGGCGACCTGAACAAGCGCCGCGGCCGCGTCATGGGCATGAATCCTGACGGCAAGGGCAATACCGTTGTGGAGGCCGAGGTCCCCATGGCCGAGATGTCCTCCTACGCCATCGACCTGCGGGCTATGACCCAGGCCAGGGGCTCCTTCCAGCTGGACTTCGAGCGCTACGAGGAAGTCCCCAAGGCCAACCAGGCCAAGATCATCGCCGACGCCAAGGCAGCGGAATGATTCCGTAAAATGCAATGAGGCCGCCCCGATGATATGCTCCCCATAGAGTAGACACTCGAAATAACAAAAATTTCGAGGCTACACTATGGGGAGTATATTTATGTTCAAAAGGAAAGTAAGCCCGGAAGAAAAAATAACAGCAGTTGAATCCTATCTGAATGGAGATCGGCAGCTTCACACAATACTGGAGCAATACGGAATAGCCAAAGAATCATTTCGTACATGGGTAAGAAATTATCAGATATTTGGCGGGGAAGGCCTTAGAGATAAACACAGGAAAGCAAGCTATTCAGCACAGACACAGACGGCAGCAGTAAAGGATTATCTGTCCGGAGCAGGTTCGCAAGCAGATATTTGTAAAAAACATAAGATTTATTCTCGAAGCCAGTTGCAAAATTGGATAAAGATGTATAATAGTCATAGAGAATTACGACCCAGCAGAGGTCGAGGGAGTGATATCTATATGACTAAGGGAAGAAACACTACATACGAGGAACGAGTGGAAATTGTCAGCTACTGCATTGAGCACGGCAACGACTATACTGCCGCCATCGAGAAATACGGTGTCAGCTACCAACAGATATATTCCTGGGTGCGCAAGTATAACGAGAAAGGCGCAGAAGGACTTGTAGACAAGCGCGGTAAGCGTAAACCGGAATCCGAAATGACGGAACTGGAGAAGCTGCGAGCTGAGAACCGGGTGTTAGGAGCACGGAACAAAAGATTGGAATTGGAGTGTGCCGTGCTAAAAAAACTCGAGGAAATCGAAGGGAGGTGGCGCTGAGCGGAGTACGGCAAGAGCATCTCTATCTTTGTGTTCAGGAAATGCACAAAGAGGGATATGCCGTAACCGAGATCTGCGATATTCTTGCGTTAAACCGATCCAGCTACTACAACTGGACACACCGTGTCAAGAGCAGCCGTGAGGAGGAAAACGAAGCCTTGAAGTTCCATACTTTTTTCCTTTCTTTTATTTTTTGAATTTAAGAGATCAAGAGTTGCAATTATGGAGTGTAAAATGAATTTTCAATGATAATTTGGGGATGGGAGCCAAGTGTACTTAGGTTTTCTGGTGTCACACCAGAGTCAGTAATAAAATAATCGACTTTATTCCAAGAAAGGTATTGTGCAACACCGCCAATAGAAAATTTTGAATGATCACACATAATAACACGCATTTCGCTATTGTTTGCAACGATGGACTTATAAGCGATTTCCTGTGGATCCAAAACTGTAGGTCCATCGTGGTACCGGATTCCGCTCGAACCAAAAAATGCTGCAGTAAAACGAAAATCTTGTAGCGAACGTTCCACTGAACGACCATATATATGCATGGCCTGGTAATTAACAAATCCACTAGGGAGATATAAGTAATTATCAGTTCCTTGACTTTGCATGATATTGGCAACAAGCATAGAGGTGGTTACAACCGTAATAGAATGAAAAGAATCGAGCAAAGTTGCCAAATAGCTTGCCGTGCTACCACTATCAATGAAAAATACAGCGTTATTTTTTAAAAATCGCGCTGCGCTCTTAGCAATTTTTATCTTTTCGTTTCTATATTGCTCTAATTGCGGAGAAGGGAGATCTCTAAACAAAGTTCCAATACAATTTGCCCCACCGTGTGTTTTCTTTATGCAACCCACAGAATCTAAATAATGAAGATCTTTTCTTATTGTTTCATTGGTTACTTGAAAATGGCTAGAGAGTTCTGCTGTGGTTATGGTTCCCTTTTCGTTAATCAACTCTAAAATCCGATCTCGTCGAGAACGTTTTTTATTTACCATAAATAACCTCCTATTTTTCTCCAAACATTATAGCTTACTTTTTTATGATCGTTAGTGGCTTAAATATTCGCGATCATGTGGCTCAGAAATTCATTGACATTTACAATTATAGCACAGTTATTTTAGGATTCAAGTGATTTTGTCATTAACACAACAGTTTATTTGTATTATTTAGAAAAAACACAAAATATTTAGTTGCGTTCCCAATTGAATTTGTTGCGATTCTTCGTTAATTTGCTATAAAACAAAATATGAAAATGTGCGAATCGGAGAAATATAATTCCGTACGCAATTGAGTCTTGATTATATGGAAAAAATATAGTACTTTATGAGTGAAGCGAGAAGTTCGCTAAAATTCAAACAATAAGGAGGATACATATGCAATCAATTTTAGTGGTTGGCGCTGGCAGAGAAGGAAAAGGATTTTTGGGAGAGACGTTTTCTACAGACGGTTGGCAAGTCTATTTCCTAGACAAAGACCCGGAAGTAGTAAATGCATTGAAAACGGGCAAATATAACGTTACTGTTTATCAGGAAAACGGAACCTTTAAGCGGGAAATTACTGGCTATGAAGTTTATGGCTATGACGAGGAATATTCGTGTTTGCCTGCGATATTAGAGGCCGAAGTAATTGCCCTTTGCCTGTATCCAGAAGATATCCCTGAAGCGGCTGCTTATCTTGGTAAAGGCATTTCGGAGCGCGCTCGCCGAAATGGTGATAAGCTTACAATTCTATGCTGCACGAACAAAAATCATAGCATTCCCGCATTCAAAAAGGCGTTTGAAAATGCGTTGGAGGGCAGCCAAGAAAGGGCATGGTTCAGTGAAAATGCCATTGTTACAGACGTGATTGTGCGTAGATCCACAAATGCTGAAACGGCAACTGCGTTGGATGTTGTTACGACAGCAACCATGTCATTGCTGATTCAACCCCCCGTTTATGCAGACTTTAGCAAAACGCGTTGGATGGAATTGCGCGATGATTTGGAACAATTAAAGGAAATTAAGTTGTACACATACAATGCGCCGCATGCAGCTTGTGCTTATGCAGGTTATTTAAAGGGTTATAAAACCATTTTAGAGGCATCTGCTGACCCTGAAATCGCAGCATTACAAGATGAGGTACTTAAAGAAGCAATTCCGGGACTAAGCAAGGAGTTTGGCATACCAGAAGAGGAAATTTGGGCTTTTTGTTCTTTCCCTGGAACAAAAGAAAAAATGGATGACTCGATTTACCGTGTCGCTGTTGATCCAATTAGAAAACTTTCCCGTAATGACAGATTAACTGGAAATGCTATGTTCTGCTTCAAGCATGGTATTGACCCCAAAGCATTGATCAAGTCTATTGCTAATGGCATGGCTTACGATGAACCAAGAGACGAAAAGGCTATGCTGATTCAGAATATGATTCGAGAAGAAGGTATTGAAGCAGCGATAGCAAAAGTGTGTGGAGTTTCTGCAGACCATGACTTGGTTACTCGCGTCGCTGCTGAATATAAAACAATTAAAGGTTAACACCTTTGATTTATATTTTATTCTAAAATAGGAGGAAAATTATGAAGAAGGTTGTCTCTATTCTACTCGCAATGATTATCTTATGCTCTCTGTTTACTGGATGCGAAACCAATAACAATTCTACCTCTGACACGTCACCTGCTGGCAATTCCACAACTACAAACGATACGAAAACTTATCGCATGGCTCTCATTCAACCTCAAAACAACCTTGATTATTTTAACTTTATCACAGCGTCTGCCCAGAAGTATGCGGATGCAAACGGAATTGAGTTAACTGTTTGGCAGCAGAATAGTGATCAGGCTAAGGGCGGAGAGTTTGTGGATATGGCTGTTGAACAAGGCTATGATGCTGTTATGATATGTGATGCGCAGGGAGCTGCACGCGCAGCGATGAAAGAAGCCCAAGGGAAGATTGCTATCATTGGTTATGATGCAATGGCCTACCCTGACCTCTGCAATGCTGCAATTTCTACAGATAATGTCGCCATGGGTCGTATGCTGGGCGAATATGCCGTAGAATTTATGAAAGATGACGGCAAAGATTCCTTCAATGTTATTTATTCTTATAACAATACATCTCAGTCTGAACGTGACCGTCAGGCAGGCATGGCAGAAGCTTTTAAAGCAAGTGGTATTACAATTCACGGCGAAGAGGTATCTTCTGCTGACATTAACCTTGAGGGTGGTCTTGGCCTGTGGGATGACTTGGTTATCCGGAAGGCTGAAGGCGAGTTGGACTATGCAATGTGCGCAAACTCCACTAACGCTCTCGGCTGCCTAGCAGCAAGCGAATCTGCAGGTCGTACCGACTATAAAGTTTTTGGCATTGACGATGAGGCTGATCAGCTTGCTGCGCTGACAAAAGAAAATGGCATCTATTATGCCACCGTCGCACAGAACCCATTTGAAATTGGCGTCCGGATTATGGAGGCTGCTGTTCATGCGGTTGAAGGGCAGGACGATGGAATTGTGAAGGTTGATGGCATTCTTGTTACTCGTGACACCGTGCAAGAGTATGTGGCGAACCGCGAAAGGTCAGTGGAAGAGCTGAAGGATTATTTAGCAATTATCACTGCTTCTTAATCTTTAGCTACAACAAAAAGCCGGGTAACGCCAATGAGGAGTACCCGGCTTTTTTAAGAAAGGTGGGATATCTATATGGGCGAAGAACTGTTGAGATTAAAAAATATACGAAAATCCTTTAATTCGGTGACTGTTCTGGAGGATATTAACATCACTTTATCTAAAGGAGAGGTAATTGCGCTCGTAGGCGAAAATGGAGCTGGAAAAAGCACATTGTCAAATATAATTTCTGGAGTTTTGAAACCAGATGGCGGGCAGATCTTTTTTGAAGGAAAAGAATACAAGGAACTTACAATCAAACAAGCGAAAGACCTTGGTATCAAAATGGTGCATCAAGAGCTCCTTGTTCTTCCTAAATTGAATGTTACAGCCAACATCTTTATTGGTTCAGAATACCAAAACCACGGGTGGATGGATGTACCGAAGATGCATGAAAAAGCGAGCGAGCTTTTGAATACTGTTGGTTTGAGTGTTAGCCCTAAAACACGTGTTGCGGAGATTGATATTGCAGGACGTCAAATGATAGAAATCGCACGTGCGATTGCAACAAATGCGAAAATCATTATCTTGGACGAACCCACTTCTTCTCTTTCGGATGTAGAAATTAAGAAACTGTTCGAAACAGTTAATAATCTAAAGAAGCAGGGAATTTCTTTTATTTTTGTTTCTCACCGCTTACAAGAGGTACTAACCCTGTCAGATCGTATTTACATTCTAAAAGATGGACGCCTGACAAAAGAACTCTATCCTGAAAACACGACAGAAGATGAAATCGTTATGAATATGGTAGGTCGTAGTTATGACGATTACTATAAACGCAAGCGCGTTTATTTTGGCAAAGAGGTGTTGCGGATTGAAAATTATTCTGGCATAGATAATAAGGTTCTAGCACGTAATGCACATACACCAAGAAACATCAGTCTTCAATTAAACGAAGGCGAAGTTTTAGGTATAGCAGGCTTGGTCGGTGCCGGACGAACGGAGCTGCTCCGTCTGATTTTTGGAGAGGACAAAAAAGAAAGCGGCGAATGCTTCCTATATGGAGAACGTGTCAATATACGCCGGTGTAAAGATGCTTATGACCTGGGTATGGCTTGGGTTACAGAAGACAGAAAAAAGGAAGGACTTATCCAAAAATTTGATTTAAAGACGAACATTGCACTTCCTATCCAGTCTCTGGTGCGAAAAGGCCTTTTTGTTGATGCAACAAAAGAGAATGCTATTGCAGACAAATATATCGAAAGTTTACATGTAAAAACAACGGGAAGATCTCAACAGGCGCGGTTTCTTTCTGGCGGAAATCAGCAAAAAGTTATTTTGGCAAAATGGCTGGCAAGTAATCCGCGTATATTAGTCTTAGATGAGCCGACTCGCGGAATTGACGTGAGTGCAAAGGCGGAAATTTATGCATTGATTAATAATTTGACAGCACAAGGTATGGCAATTTTGTTGGTTTCCTCTGAATTGCCAGAAATAATGGGCATTAGCGATAGAATTATAGTTATGCATGATGGTGAGATTACCGGCGAGTTTCAACGTGAAGAGTTTTCAGAACAAAGCATCATGACCTGTGCAATCGGGAGGAGAAAAGAATGAACCTGAATTCTAAACAAAAGTTTCTTGAATTGAGCAAGAGATATTCTGCACTTATTATCATCATCTTTTTGACCGTGTTATTCACTGCGCTGAACCCGCGCTTTCTGTCTGCAGTCAATATTACGAATATCGTTCGCCAAGCAGCCATTATGATAATCGTTGCATGCGGAGCTACATTCATCATGATTGCTGGAGATGTTGATATTTCCTGCGGGGGTCTTGCATGCTTAGCTGCAATAATAGCTGCAATTTGTATGAAAAAAGGCATGGGAATCCCGGTAGCTATAACTGTTGCTGTACTTAGCGGTACTCTTTTTGGCCTGTTATCCGGCATATTGGTATCCCGTTTTGCATTCCCCCCCATGATTGCAACACTATGTGTAACAAATCTTACTACAGGCATCGGGAACTTGATTACGAATGGAACAGCAATCTATGATTTGCCTGACGAATTCTTGGTTCTTGGTCGTGGTTATATAGGTCCAATTCCTGTGCAGGTTGTTATCATGGCAGTTATTACAGTTATATCAGGCATTGTGCTTTCCAGTACAACTTACGGCCGCTATATTTATGCAATAGGCGGTAATACAACAGTTGCAAAACTCTCCGGAGTAAATGTATCAAAACTTAAGGTAATTTATTATATGGTAGGCGGGTCTCTTTCAGCACTCGCTGGTGTATTGATTACGAGCAGAATGGGCACCGCACAGCCGACTTTGGGTACAAACTGGCCAATGGAAACCATCGCTGGCATCGTTATTGGTGGTACACATTTTCAAGGCGGTAGTGGCACTATCGTAAATAGTGTTTTGGGTGTCTTGCTTATGACTATGATTACTAATGGTCTCAATCTGTTAGGGGTTAATACATTCTGGCAGTCTGTCGTAACTGCACTATTGTTGATTATTACGATTGTAGTTAGTACATTCCAGGATCGAAAAAAGGGTTTGCTGTAAATGAAATGTTTTAATCTTTGAATGAAGAGGAGGAGTATGATGTTTGATATTGTAGGAATCGGCGAATGCGTAGTCGATATGACACCAGCCGGGGAATCGGAAAAAGGAAATGCTCTTTTTGAGCGCCATCCAGGCGGCGCACCCAGCAATATGCTTGCTTGTGCAGCTAAGCAAGGTCTCAAAACGGCCCTAATTAGTATTGTCGGAGACGATTCTTTCGGTCATTACCTTGTCGGAGTTTTAAAAGATGTTAATATCGATGTCCGTGCAGTACATTTTTCTGAAAATTTACCAACATTTGTTGCATTGGTTGACTACGACGACCGCGGGGATAGACGTTTTTTTAAAATGCAGCTGGAATCTTCCCTTTCGGGATTTTCTCCTGACCATTTAGACAAAGAACTAATTAGCCAGGCAAAACTTGTTCACATCGCTGGTTCTATGCTGGCGTGGCCTGATTCTCTAGAAGCAATCCGTCAAGCAATTGACTTTGTACATGAAGAAAGAAAACTTGTCAGTTGTGATGTAAATTGGCGTGAGATGTTGTACGATCAAGAATATGCACAAACTATAGCAAAGCCGATTCTATATGAAATGGATATCTTAAAGATGTCTGAAGAAGAAATGAGTCTTTATACCGGGACAAGCGATTTAGTAGAGGGTACAAAAATATTGTGTGAAGCCGGCGTTAAGCTAGCAGCTGTGACGCTAGGGGCAAGAGGCTGCTATTATCGCTATAAAAACGGATCAGGCCGGCTGTATACTTATGACACAAAAGTAGTGGATACAAATGCTTCTGGTGATACATTTACAGCGGTTATGCTGGCTGGTCTGGCCGAATACAGTTACGATATAGACTCTATTTCCAATGACATTATGTACCACATTATGGAACGAGCAAACGCGGGAGGCGCTGTTTGCGCCGCAAAACGCGGTGCAATTTATGCTGTTCCATCAGTTGAGGAAATAGATAATTGCATGAAAACCGTACCTCTTTTAAAGTTGGATTGAGAAAGGAGATAAGTGTATGTTGAAACGTGGTATGCTGAACGCACAGGGAAAATTCCTTTTAGCAAGAACAGGTCATTTGGATTACTTGGGAATTACCGATGCTGGATTCAACATTCCTGAAGGAATTGAAGTTGTGGATTTGGCGGTGAAACCTAATTTACCTGAGTTACTGGACGTTCTAGATATAATTAAGAAAGAAATTGCTATAGAAAAAATCTTCCTTGCAGATAAAATTGTTGATTACGCTCCGGAACTACTAAAGGAATATGAAAAACGTTTTACAAAAGAAAAGATTGAATTTATTCCTGATGGACAACCGTTCCGTGAAAAGATGAAACAATGTAAAGGCGTTTTTAGAACTGGCCAATATTGGCTCCACTGTCCCAATGTTATAATTCAAGCAGGATGTACCTACGAAGAGGGATATGTGGACTAAGTTCAGTTTTGCAAACAGTTTGGTAAGAGGTGTAAACATATGAAAAAAATGAATTTTACAATTTTGGGAACAGGAAATATTGCAGCACAGATGGCTGACACTGTTTCCAGAATGAACAATGTTGTTCTTTATGCTTGTGCATCCAGAACACAAGAAAAATCAGAAGATTTCGCAAATAGATTCGGCGTTCTAAACGCTTATGGCTCTTATGCTTCAATGTTGGAGGACGACAATATTGATTTGGTATATGTGGCTACACCACACTCATTGCATTATGAACATACGATGTTATGTTTGAATAAGGGAAAAGCTGTATTGTGTGAAAAACCCTTCGCTTTGAATTATATACAGGCTAAAGAAATGATTGACACAGCACGCGAAAAGAAGTTGCTTTTGGCAGAAGCAATGTGGATGCGCTATCAGCCAATGGCAAAAAAAATTTGTGATTTAGTTGATAGTGGAATTATCGGCACGCCCAGATTGTTGCTTGCTAATAAAGGTGAGCTCGATCAAATCGGATTTGCGCCGGAACGAGCTGGTAGTACCCTGCTTGGTTTAGGAGTCTATGCAATCAACGATGCATTTCTCGTTTTTGGTAATAACTATGAAGATGTTACATCAACAGCTATTTTCGAAGAGAATGGTCTAGATGGCGCAAATTCGATTGTTTTGAAGTATGCTAATGGAAAGATGGCTATGTTAAGCAGTAGCATGATTGCGCCGACAAGTAATAAGTGGTATATCAGCGGCGATGATGGTATGTTGGAAATTCAGGGGTTAAGCAGACTGAAAACAGTAAGGCATTATAATCGTAAAAGAGAACTGGTACAAGAATTTAATGCTGAAGGCTTAGATACAGGCTATGAATACGAAGTACAGGCCTGTATGGAGGCCCTTGAAAGCGGCGCTATCGAATGCCCTCAAATGCCGCATGAGGAGACGATTGCCGTTATGAAGCTTATGGATCGTCTTCGGGATGATTGGGGTTTAAAGCTTGTGGGAGAATAATAAACTGTTGGCGAGACGAGTTGATGTAGCTTGCGCCGGCGATTAATCGCCCTATTGACCAATTGAACAAATTGTGTTTTAGGCTATCGGCTTTAAACAGCACGGGCCTAGATGCAGTAAAAGTCCGTTTTATTGGACAGCGAAAAATGTATAATAATGGCACAGTAAAGGTGGTGCCATTATGTATAAGAAGAAAGTAGCAAGCAAATCCCTCAAGAAGGCCATGAGTTTTGCGCAGTTTCTCAAGAGGTTTCCTAATGAAAAATCCTGTGCAGAGTATCTGTATCATGTCAAATGGCCCAATGGCTTTGTCTGCCCTGTCTGCGGTCACCGGCATTGCTATGCGCTGAACCGCCCCGGGCGGTATCAGTGCGCCAAATGCCGACATCAGACCTCCCTCACTGCCAATACCGTCATGCACCGCACCCATCTTCCTCTGACCAAGTGGTTCTGGGCGATCTACCTTGTAGCCTGCGACAAGCGAGGAATCTCTGCTCTGACGCTGGCTGGCAAGATTTCCGTGAGCTACGAAACCGCCTGGTATCTCCTGTGCCGGATTCGTAAGGCTATGGAAGCAAGGGATGCCCAATATACCCTGGGTGGAATCATTGAGTTTGACGATTCCTACTTTGGTGCGAAAATCAAGGGGAAAGAGGGACGTGGAGCAGGAAATCAGGGCGTATTTGTTGCGGTTGGAAAGGACGAAGCAGGCCGGCCAGAGTATTTGAAGATGCTGATCACACCCAATATTCAGATTCCTTCCGTGAAGAAGTTTGTGGATAAGAATCTGGAAACTGGTTCTGTTGTAGAAACAGATGGATTCAGGAGTTATCGCAAACCGCTGGCAGACAACTACACGCATCAGGCTGAAGATTTCAGCCCCGACAGTGAACATCTGAAGTGGCTCCATCGAATCATCGGAAACGCAAAGGCATTCATCAACGGAACCTACCATGGCACAAGTTCCAAGCATCTGCAAATGTACCTGAGTGAATTCTGTTACCGGTTCAATCGTCGATCTTTCGGTGGAGACATCTTCGACCGCCTTTTAGTCGCTATTGCTGGTTGACACTATATCTTGTGGCTTGCTGCTTAAAGCCGATAGCCTAAATTGTGTTTTGTTCAAACGTATAGTATAGTGCGGTGAAAGTGACTTCTATCTCCCATCTAAATAATGTCTGCTGAATAAACCGCTTTGCGGCTTATTCAGCAGACATTAGATAGACAAAAACAGCGCAAGAATGCTCCGCAGCAGAGCATTCTTGCGCTGTCTTTTGCTATGTGTGAGG
>ERZ773224.3685-NODE-3685-length-13070-cov-7.520937_pt1 | contig 13070 bp, 10 predicted proteins | sample MGYA00580526_ERZ773224 | MGnify/ENA primary metagenome ERZ773224 (study PRJEB29015, sample SAMEA2737743) | human gut metagenome | biome: human gut; feature: human-associated habitat; material: faeces | place: China | collected 2012 ... | reverse complement strand
CGCAGGTATCAGCTATCTTGGCGTTATTCCGGAAAATATGTATACGTTATATTTGACTGCGAAAGCCGCCATGATGCTAGGACTGAAAGTCAATGTCCCGCCGCGCATCAGACGGATTTGCTTGCGGAACAAATTACTTATTGGCCATGTACTCAGTGAGCTGAGCATTGGCAGCGTCGATCACGTCCTGCATGCCGGCGTCGTCCAGAGCCTTCAGGAAGACGGGCAGCTCGGTGGCGGGATCCACAGCACCGGACATCAGGTTGAAAGCGTACTGAGAGTAAACGTTGGTCAGAGCAGCCAGCTCGGTCTCGACCTCGGTGCCGTCGAAGATGAAGGCGCCATAGGGCAGAGGCTTCGCGGTGTTGTAGTAAGCAGCGAAATCATCCCAGTAGGTCACGCCCTCGGCCTCGGTGGGAGGCAGCAGACGGACGTTGCCCATGCCGTTTCTCCAGGGAGAGTACAGCGCACGAGCCTCGGTGATGAAGGAGATGGTGCCATCAGCGTTGGTGGTGTAGGTCACACCCTCCAGGCCGTAGTTCATCATGGTCATCAGCTTGGCGTCGGTGTTCAGCAGGTTCAGGAACATGACGGCGCGCTCCTTGTTCTTGGAGGTGGAGGACACAGCCATCATAGCGCCCTGGCCGGAGGTGCAGTCCATGTAGGGCACGTGGGCGGGGATGTAGCAAACCTCAACGCCACGGGACTCGGTAGTCTCGTGCTCGTAGCCGTAAGCGTAGGACTGAGAACCGAACAGGTACTTAGCCTCGTTACGGGTGTTCTGCAGGTAGTCGTTGGAGGTACCAACGTTCATGGTGCTGGGGGAGATATAACCCTTCTGAGCCAGGTAGTAGGTACGCTCGGCGTACTTCTGGAACCGCTCGGTGCCATACTTGTTCACGATGGTGCTGCCGATATCCTTGGAGGGATCCTCGGGATCGAAGTAGAAGGACATCAGGCTGTTCTGGTCGCCGGTCACGATAGCGGTCATGTCGACCATACGCTCCAGGACCAGGGGCTCGAACACCAGGGGATAGAAGTCAGCGCCCTTGACTTCCTTGGCCTTGGCCAGCATCTCCTCGAACTCGTCAGAGTAGTAGTCAATGCCGTTGGCCTTCAGGTCGTCAATGTTGTAGCCCAGCTCGGTCAGCAGGGTCACGTTCACGTCCCAGGTGTTCTGGGTGGCGGTGTCCTTCAGAGCAGGAACAGCGTAAACGCCGAAGCCGTCAGCGCCGTTGGTCTTAGCCATGTCCCAAATGTCGGAGGGAATGGTGTTCAGCAGCTCGGGGGCGTACTGCTCCAGCAGGTTGTTGCCTTCCTCGTCCAGACGGACGTAGTAGCCCTGACGGGAGTACACGTTGTAGTCGTTTGCGGACCAGTTGCAGGTGAAGTAGATGTCGCAGTCATCGCCGCCGGCAAGAGCGGTGGTAACGGCGGTGTCGAAGTCACCCCAGGTGCCCCAGATGGGAGACAGGGTCACGTTGATCTTCTCACCCAGGTACTCGTTGATCGCGTCAATGATCTGCTTGTACTCGCTGGACTCGGCGTTCACGTTGCTGCCGTGGAACCAAATCTTCAGAGTAACGGGGTCCAGGTTGCTGGCGGGCTCGGTAGCCACAGACTCGTTGTTGTCAGGGCCCTTGGTCTCGTTGCCAGCGGTGGTGCTGGGAGTGTTGCTGCCGGAGCAAGCTACCAGGCCAAGGACCATGATAGCAGCCAACAGCAGAGCCAGAATCTTTTTCATGATTGCATTCCTCCATAATTTTCTATTCTTGGTAGTGTTCGATACACCGATAGTATTGTCGCACATTTTGATAAAAAAATCAACCCATTTTCGATGGTTTCCCGGTTTTTTTCACGATGTCTCCGTCAGGTGTGCATATGTTTCTGCGCAGAGAAGCTGAAAGGCAGGATCTCAGCCAGGGTATGGGCTTCGCAGCCCTCCGGCGTGATCATGTAAATGAGAAAATCGTCGCCGCAGAATTCCCGCATCACCTGACGGCACACGCCGCAGGGCGGGAACGCCCCGGTGATGACGCCGTCCTTTCCGCCGCACACGGCGATGGCGGCAAAGTCCCGGTGGCCGTCGTAGACCGCCTTGAAGAAGGCGGTGCGCTCGGCGCAGACCGTGGGGCTGTAGGACGCGTTTTCGATGTTGCAGCCCTGATACACCGTCCCGTCGGCGCACAGCAGCGCCGCGCCCACCTGATAGCCGGAGTAGGGGACGTAGGCATGGGTCATGGCCTCTCTGGCAAGCTCACACAGTTTTTCGGGTGTCATAGTTCGCCTCCTAATACTTACAGTATTTCTCCCGCGAAACTCGTGCCCGCGCCGTCCCAATGAACGCCCAGCAGGTCGGTGACGGTGGCGGCAATGTCCGCGAAGGTGGGCTTCGTGCCGAGATTGCCGGGTTTGATGCCCTTGCCCAGCACCAGCAGCGGCACATACTCACGGGTGTGGTCGGTGGTGGCGGTGTAGGATGGGTCGCAGCCGTGGTCGGCGGTGATCATCACCACGTCGTCCTCCCCCAGGGTGGGCAGAAACGTGCCCAGCCAGCGGTCGAACTCCGTCAGGGCGGCGGCGTAGCCGTCGATGTCCCGGCGGTGGCCGTAGAGCATGTCAAAATCCACCAGATTCACGAAGCACAGCCCGTGAAAATCCCGTGCGGCATAGTCCACCGTGTGCGCCATGCCGTCGGCGTTGGACTTGTTGAACACGTACTCCGTGTCCCCCCGCCCGGCGAAAATGTCGTGGATCTTGCCCACGGCCAGACAGTCCAGCCCCGCCGCCTTTACGGCGTCCAGCATGGTCTGCTTCGGCGGCTCCAGAGAAAAGTCGTGACGGTTGGCCGTGCGCTTGAAGCCGTGCTCCGCGTCGCCCACATAGGGGCGGGCGATCACCCGGCCGACGCCATACTTTCCCTGCAAAAGCTTCCGCGCCTTGCGGCAGGCATCGTACAGCTCCTGCAAGGGAATCCATTCCTCGTGCGCCGCCACCTGAAACACGGAATCGGCGGAGGTGTAGACGATCCACTTGCCGGTTTTGCGCTGCTCCTCGCCGTAATCCCGGATGACGTCGGTGCCGGAATAGGGCAGGTTGCACAGGACGCCCCGGCCGGTCTCCTTCTCGAAGGCGTCCAGAACCTCTTTGGGGAAGCCGTTGGGGAAGGTGGGCAGGGGTTGGGGGGAGATCACACCGGCGATTTCCCAATGGCCGATGGTGGTGTCCTTGCCCATGGAGCTTTCCGTCAGCCGGGCGAACGCGCCGGTGGGGGCAGCGGCCTTAGGCAGGCAGGTCACGCCGTCGATGTTACCCAGTCCCGCGGCGGTCATGTTGGGAATGTCCAGCTTTGGGGAGGTGGCGCAGGCGCCCAGGGTATTGACCCCCACGTCCCCGAAGGATTCCGCGTCGGGCATCGCGCCGATGCCGAAGGAATCCAGAACGATCAAAAATACTCGCTTCATACTATCACCTTATACGAGTTTTTAATAAAACGCTTAAAAGCGTTTTATTCGGCCGCAGGATTGCGGCCAGCGGCCACTGCCGCTAAAAAACGAAGTCAATACATTTCTTACCGCCGCCCAGGCGGTCTGCCGTGAAACGGCTTTCATAAAATGATGAAATCATTTTATGAAGAAATAGTATTAGATTCTGGGGCTTATTTGTTCTCCATGGCCACGGCGGTGTCCAGCGCCACCTTCATCATGGTGGTGAAGGAATTCTGGCGCTGCTCAGAGGTGGTATCCTCGCCGGTGAGGATGTGGTCGGAGATGGTGCAGATGCACAGCGCCCGCTTGCCGTACCGGGCGGCGTTCATGTACAGGGCGGCGGCTTCCATTTCCAGCGCCATGACGCCCATCTTCTTCAGGCCGTACAGGCTGTCCAGTCCCTCGGGCACCAGCGCGTGGTCGCCGTAGAACACGTCGGAGGAATTCACGTTGCCCACATGGTAGACGGCGCCGTTTTCCTCGGCGGCCTTCACGGCCTGCTTCAGCAGCTCCCATGATGCGATGGGGGCGAAGGTGCCGGGGAGATGGAACTGGGCGGCAAAGTTGGAATCGGTGCAGGCGCCCTGGGCAATCACCAGATCATACAGGTGGATATTCTCCTGAATGGCACCCGCGGAGCCGACGCGGATGATATTCTCCACTCCGTAGCCGTTGAACAGCTCATGGGAATAAATGCCGATGGCGGGCATACCCATGCCGGAGGCCATGACGGAGACCTTGACACCCTTGTAGGTGCCGGTGTAGCCCTGCACGCCCCGGACGTTGTTGACGAGGACGGGGTTTTCCAGGAAATTCTCGGCGATGAATTTGCTGCGCAGAGGGTCGCCGGGCATCAGTACGGTCTTGCCGAAATCACCGGGCTTTGCGGAAATATGCGGGGTGGGGGTTGGGAACATAGCAATCATCCTTTCGTTTCTGTAATTCTATAATGTAGGGGGACGTGGGCTTAGTAGCCGCTGCCCTCCAATCCCTTTGCGATCTTGACAATGCGGGAGGTTCCCAGACGGGACGCGCCCAGCATAATGAACTTCTCCGCGTCGGCAAGGCTGGAAATGCCGCCGGCAGCCTTGATCTTCACATGGGGCGCGACATGGGCGGCGAACAGCTCCACGTCGTGGAAGGTCGCGCCGGCCTTGGAGAAGCCCGTGGAAGTCTTGATGTAGTCCGCGCCGGAGTCGGAGACGCACTTGCACAGGGCGATCTTTTCCTCGTCGGTGAGCAGGCAGGTCTCGATGATGACCTTTAAGAGCTTCCCATTGCAGGCGGCCTTCACGGCGGCGATCTCCTCCGTGATCTTCTCCCACAGGCCGTCCTTCGCCCAGCCGATGTTGATGACCATGTCCACCTCGTCCGCGCCGTTCGCCACGGCGTCGGAGGCCATGAAGCACTTGGCGGCGGTGGTGTCGTAGCCGTTGGGGAAGCCGATGACGGTGCAGATGGGCAGCTTGTCCCCAACGTACTGCTTTGCCTGCTTCACGTAGGACGCGGGGATGCAGACGGAGGCGGTGTGATACTTCATACCGTCGTCGCAGACGCCTTTGATCTCCGCCCAGGTGGCGGTCTGGGTCAGCAGGGTGTGGTCGCACTTGGCAAGAATGTCTTTCAGTTCCATGATGATTCTCCTTCTGTATATGATTCAGTTGTGTCCGTGGAGCCGGATGACCCGGTGCTCCCGGATGCCCCGGATGTAGCACTTGTGACACATGGCAATGTAGCTGTCGTTGCCGCCCAGCACCACCTGCGCGCCCTGGGTGATGATGTGGCCGTCGCCGTCGATACGGGCGTTCACCGTAGCCTTCGCGCCGCAGTCGCAGATGGTCTTGATCTCCTGAATGGTGTCCGCCACCTCCATCAGGCGGCGGCTGCCGGGAAACAGGCGGGTCTGGAAGTCCGTGCGCAGGCCGAAGCACATCACCGGAATGTTGTAGTCATTGACAAGTGCGCGGAGCTGGTCGATCTGGCTTTCCGTCAGGAACTGGCATTCATCCACGATAATGACGTCGCACTTGCCCTCCTGCGTGTCCTGAAACAGCAGGTAAATGTCCGTGCCGGGGGCGATGACGTCCGCCGGGGATTCCAGACCGATGCGGCTGCGCAGAATCTTCGCGCCGTCCCGGGTGTCAGTGCCGGGCTTGATGAGCCAGACGTTTAAGTCGTTTTCCTCGTAGTTGTACTTGGTGATCAGCGCCTGAGCCGTTTTGCTGGAGCCCATGGCGCCGTACTTGAAATAAAGCTTTGCCATTGTGTCTACCTCCGTTCGTCCTCCTATTATAACGAAAAAGAAGGCCGGATGCAACCCCTTTTCTGGGCGAAGTACACAATATATGCTTGCATTCCCGCCTGCCGGATGCTATACTGAACAAAAGAAGAAAAATTTTTCGGCAAATTTTCCATTTTCTGAAACCTTCGCCGCAGTTTGTCGAGTATATGGACAGAAGCACATAACAACAAGGAGGTAACTCAAATGAAAAAGATGACCGCAATTCTCGTAACCCTGTGTATGCTTGCCGCTCTGCTGGCCGGATGCGGCGGCGCAAGCAAATCCACCCAGGCCTTCGACGCAGCCGCCCCCGCCGCAGCTGCCCCCGCCGGGGCGGCGAATGGCGCTTACTATGATATGGAGAGCGCCAAATCGGAAGACGGCGGACTGACGGGTGACACCGATTCCACCGTGCTGCCGGAAGGCCGCAAATGGATCATCACCGTGAATATGTCCGCCGAGACCGAAGATCTGGACGCTCTGATGGAAGCCCTGAACGGAAAGATCTCCGGTCTGGGCGGCTACGTGGAGGATCAGGACAGCTATAACGGCAGCATGTATTCCTCCCGCCGCTACCGCAGCGCCAGTCTCACCGTCCGTATCCCCGCGGAGCGTGTGGACGAATTCACCGAGGAAATGTCCGGCATTGCCAACGTGGTATCCACCAACCTGAGCCGGGAGGACATCACCCTGAGCTACGTCGCGACCGAAAGCCGCGTTAAGGCGCTGCAAACCGAGGAAGCCCGGCTTCTGGAGCTGATGGAGCAGGCCGAGACCATGGCCGACCTGCTGGAGATCGAAAGCCGCCTGACGGACGTGCGCTACGAGCTGGAAAACCGTGCTTCCCAGCTGCGGCTGTACGACAATCAGGTGGATTACGCCACCATCTACTTATCCATCGACGAAGTGCAGGAGTACACCCCCGTTGAGGAACCCACCGTGTGGGAGCGGATCAGCGGCGGCTTTGTGAGCAGCGTGAAGGGCGTCGGCAACGGGCTGCTTGACCTGCTGGTGTGGGTGCTGGCAAAGTCCCCCTATCTCGTCATTCTGGGCGGCGTCACCGTTGGCGTGGTGGTTCTCGTCAAGAAGCGCAAAGCCCGCAAGGCGGAAAAGAAGGCCGCCAAGCAGAATCCCACCGAAGAAAGCAAATAAGCATGAACCCCGCCGGGCGCACCGAAAGGTGCGCCCGGTATTTATTTTGGAATTGTAATGGTCAGCACGATCTGGCTGTCCGTCTCCCGGCGTTCCGATACGGCGGGAATGCCGGACAGCTGGATTTTTTGCAGGGACTGGGTCAGGTTGTTGAGAAACGCGCCCACGTTGGCTCTTGACGGCCTGTCCGCCCGGGCAGACAGGAGCGTTTCCACATACTTTTCCGTCCGCGCCACGCTCATGCCCTGCCGGACGATCTCCTTCACCGCCGCGAGCTTGCTTTCCTCCGTAGGCAGCTTCAGAAGCGCCCGGGCATGGCGCTCCGTCAGTCCCGCCTCCCGCAGGGCAAGCAGCACCGGCTCGCTGTGCTTCAGCAGCCGCAGTTTGTTGGCCACCGCGCTCTGGCTTTTGCCCAGAAGCCGCGCCGCCTGCTCCTGACTCATGTTCCAGTCCTCCAGCAACCGGGAAATGCCCATGGCTTCCTCGATGAAATCCAAGTCCTGCCGCTGCAAATTTTCCACCATGGCCGCCATGCCGGATTCCCGGTCGTCCATGCTCATGATGATGCAGGGGATGTCCGTGATCCCCGCCAGCTCCGCCGCCCGCAGACGGCGCTCCCCCGCGATCAGCTCATAGCCGTTTCCGCTGCGGCGGACGGACAGCGGCTGCAGGATTCCGTGCTGCCGGATGGAATCGGACAGCTCGTCCAGCGCCTCCGGGCGGAAAATTTTCCGTGGCTGCGCCGGATTGGGGCGGATGGAACGAGCCGGGAGAAAAACCACCCGTCCGGTCTCCATGTAGGTTTTCAGCTTCTGACATTGCATTGCCCGTCCTCCCTTGTTGATATGGAACCATTTTACGTTCCTCAGAAACGGGAATACCAGCGAAAACGGCGCAATGTTCCGGGGAAATGCACGACATTTTCTTCTCTCTTTTACCGTTCTTTCCCAGTTCATAAAATATTTACGGAATATTGCATTTTCCCTCTTGCTTTTTTTGCCAAGCTGCGCTATTATATTAGCACTCAGAGTGAGTGAGTGCTAAACCGCGTAGATACAGGCGGGCAGGGTTCGCCCGATACCCGTCGTCTAAATGCTTATATGTATGGAGGAATTCAAAATGAAACTCAAGCCCATGGCAGATAACGTTCTGCTGAAAGCCCACGAGGCGCCCGAGACCACCGTCTCCGGCATTGTTCTGGCTACCACCAACAAGGAAAAGCCCATGATCTACGAAGTCGTTTCCGTCGGCCCCGGCACCAAGGACGTCACCATGACCGTCAAGGCCGGTGAGAAGGTCGTCGTCGGTAAGTTTACCGGCACCGATGTGACCATCGACAAGGAAGATTACAAGTTTGTCAAGCAGGACGACATTCTGGCCGTCGTCACTGACTAAGGAGGAAGATTATCATGTCCAAGATGATTGTTTACGGCGAAGAAGCCCGCAAGAAGCTGCAGTCCGGCATTGACCAGCTGGCCAATACCGTTAAAGTTACTCTGGGACCCAAGGGCCGCAATGTGGTTCTGGGCAAGAAGTACGGCGCGCCCCTCATCACCAACGACGGCGTGACCATCGCCAAGGAAGTGGAGCTGGAGGACGCCTTTGAGAACATGGGCGCACAGCTCATCCGGGAAGTCGCCACCAAGACCAACGACGTGGCCGGTGACGGCACCACCACCGCCACCCTGCTGGCACAGGCCATCACCCGTGAGGGCCTGAAGAATCTGTCCGCCGGCGCGAACCCCATGGTCATGCGCAAGGGCATCGACAAGGCTGTTGCCGCTGCCGTTGAGGCCATCAAATCTAACTCCGTTCCCGTGTCCGACTCCGCCGCCATCGCCCGTGTTGGCACCGTGTCCTCCGGCGACGAGACCATCGGCAAGCTGATCGCCGAGGCCATGGAGAAGGTCGGCAAGGAAGGCGTCATCACCATCGAGGAGAGCAAGACCGCCGAGACCGGTCTGGACGTGGTCGAGGGTATGCAGTTCGACCGTGGCTATATCTCCCCCTACATGGTCACCGACACCGACAAGATGGAGGCCGTTCTGGACGACGCTTACGTCCTGATCACCGATAAGAAGATCTCCTCCATTCAGGAGATCCTGCCCATTCTGGAGCCCATCGTCAAGTCCGGCCGCAAGCTGATGATCATTGCCGAGGACGTGGAGGGCGACGCTCTGGCAACGCTGCTGCTGAACCGTCTGCAGGGCCGCTTCAATGTGGTCTGCGTGAAGGCCCCCGGCTTCGGCGACCGCCGCAAGGAAATGCTGCAGGATATCGCCGTCCTGACCGGCGGCACCGTCATTTCCAGCCAGCTGAACATGGAGCTGCCTGACGCCAAGATGGAAGATCTGGGCCACTGCCGTCAGATCGTTGTCACCAAGGACACCACCACCATCGTCGATGGCGACGGCGCTCCCGAGGCCATCCAGGATCGTGCCCACATGATCCGCTCCGCCATTGCCACCACCACCTCCGACTACGACCGCGAGAAGCTCCAGGAGCGTCTGGCGAAGCTGTCCGGCGGCGTGGCCGTCATTAAGGTCGGCGCTCAGACCGAGGTCGCCATGAAGGAGCAGAAGCTGCGGGTCGAGGACGCTCTGAACGCTGCCCGCGCCGCTGTGGAAGAGGGCATCGTGGCCGGCGGCGGTACTGCTCAGGTCAACGCCATCCCCGCTGTGGAGAAGCTGATCTCCACCCTGCACGGCGACGAGAAGACCGGCGCACGGATCATCGCCGCCGCTCTGCAGGCCCCCATCCGTCAGATCGCCGAGAACGCCGGTGTGGACGGCAGCGTCGTCTACGAGAAGATCCGCACCTCCGGAAAGGTCGGCTACGGCTACAACGCCTACACCGAGGAGTACGTGGACATGATCCCCGCAGGCATCGTCGATCCCACCAAGGTGACCCGTTCCGCTCTGGAGAACGCCGCTTCCATCGCGGGCTGCGTGCTGACCACCGAGTCTCTGGTCGTGGATAAGCCCGATCCCGCCGCCGACGCCGCAGCAGCCGCTGCCGAACAATAAGTATGACTACGATTTCTATTCCATGCATCTTGCAGTGGATCTGAAATTCACGGATGGAACCTATCTGAGTTCTACAGAGCTGGAAGATGAGAATGGCGTTCGCGCCAATCCGAACAGCCAGGGCGAAGGCAAGGCCATGCTGTATGCGCAGGAAAACCAGATCCTGATCCAGTTGGGCGCGCTGAAGGGCAAGACGATCGAAGAAATCGACATCGGCTACGCAAACAGCGCGGACTTGAAAGCGGATGGCGGCGATTTCAAGGGAACACTGAATTCGATTCGGATTGAAAATGTCGCCCCCCTGAACTATAGCAAGGAGTCTCTTGTAGACTATGCCTACATTCTTCGTGGAACAAACAACTTTGGCGGTGCGTTTTTCTCCAGAGGCCTCACCGGGCCTATGGTCGCAGTGCCGCATGGTTTCAACTTCTGGGCACCGGAAAACGACACCGGCAATACTATGTTCGACTATAATGCCGGTTATATCAGAGGTTTCCGCTGCAGCCATGAGCCGTCGATCTGGGTCGGAGACCGGTCTGTGTGGAGATTCATGCCCGGCGTGAATACCTCCGCAAATGGCCGCGCCATCTATGATCAGGAAAATGTAACGGCAAAGCCCTACTATTTCAGCGTACAGTTTAATCAGAGCGCGTCGAATCCTGCAAGCGGTGTCCGGACGGAACTGTCTCCTACCGATCACGGCATGATCACGCGCATCACTTATCCGGAAAACGCACAGACGCCGTACATCAATATCAGCGATGTGTCCGACCTCGCATTTGATACAGCTACGCAGTCCTTCAGCGGTTACAAAAAGGCGGACAGCAACCAGATGCCGAAGATGTACATTTACGGCACCTTTGATCAGGCGTTCACAGTCAATGGCACCCGCGCAGTCTTTGGACAAGGTCAGCAGACGGTCGTGATGCGCGCGGCAACTTCCTTTATCAGTGCTGAGCAGGCAAAGAAAAACCTTGAACAGGAGTTGAGCGGAGAGTTTGACGCTGTCAAGGCTGCCGCAAAGAAGCTGTGGAATGACAAGCTGAGCCAGTTTGAAATTGAAGGTGCGTCGGAAGAACAGCTGATTACGTTCTACTCCTGCCTCTATCGCTTGTATCTCTATCCCAATAATATGGGCGAAAAAACCGGCGAAGGCGGCGAAGGCGGCTGGCAGTACATGAGCCCGTATACCAAGACGGTGAAGGACGGCAAGCTTTATTATAACAACGGGTTCTGGGATACCTATCGTACGACATGGGCAGCGTATTCGCTGTTCACACCGGAGCAGAACAATGAGTTGCTGCTGGGCCTGATTCATCACTTCGAGGACAGCGGCTGGATGCCGCGCTGGATTGCTCCGGCCGGTACGAACTCCATGGTCGGTACAAGCTCGGATGTTATCTTTGCCGATGCCATGCTGCGCGGCGCAACGCTGACAGACGAGCAGTGGCAACTTGCATATCAGTCTGCACTGAAGAATGCCTCCATGTCGGATTTCAAGGGGGCCTCCGGCGGTCGTGACGGCATTGATAAGGGCCTGTTTCTTGGCTATACGCCGGGCGGCAGCCAGAAATTCTCATGGTCCATTGAAGGCTACATCAATGATGCCGGTATTGCAAACATGGCGAAAGAATTAAGCGACATGGATGCATATACCTATTATAAGAGCCGTGCCACAAACTATGTCAACCTCTTCCGCGACGGAGACGGAGTTGAAAACAAATGGCTTGCGGCCAAGAATGCGGATGGCTCCTGGACCAGAAGCAAAGTGGATCCGTTTGCGTTCCATGATGATTACACGGAAACTACGGCTCTGAATATGGCGTGCAGTGTACCGCAGGATGGTCAGGGCCTGGCAAACCTCTACGGCGGCCGTGATGCACTGGCTGAAAAGCTGGATCAGTTGTTTGAGACGACATTGGAAACGGACACTGTAGGCGCAAGACAGGGCATCCATGAGCGCAGGGAAGCGCAGGAAGTCAAGATGGGCGAATATGGCCACAGCAACCAGCCTTCCCATCATATTCCATATATGTATCTCTATGCCGGTCGGCCTGATCGTACGCAGGAGAAAGTTCGGCAGGTACTGCGGCAGTGCTATGTTGGCAGCCGCATCGGCCAGGGATACATCGGTGATGAGGATAACGGTGAAATGTCTGCATGGTTTATCTTCAGTGCCATGGGCTTCTATCCGTTGAATATGGGCAGCGGTGAACTGGTCTTCGGCTCGCCACTGTTCAAGAAGATTACCCTCCATCATGAAAACGGCCACGATCTGATCATCGAGGCGCCGAATAACAGCAGCACAAATATTTATGTTGGCGGTCTTACCATCAATGGTACCCCCTACGGCAAGACGTCCATCAAGCAGACGGATCTGACCGACCGGCTCAAGAATGAAAATGTTGTGCTCCATTTTGACATGCAGGATACGCCCTGCACGTGGGGTACGGGTGAGAATGATGTTCCCGATTCTTTGACGAAAGGCAACGAGACCCCCGATCCGCTGCGGGACCGCACAAACAGTGCGGCTGTGGTTGCAGAAGAAGTTCCGACCACGCTAAGTTCCGGCGATTCCATTTATTGTGCTGATGGTGAGAACCTCGAAAAACTGCTCGATAACAATTCTAAGACCAGTGCAACGTTGAAGCCTACTACGGATGGGATCATTTCGCTTTATTACACATTTGCAAAGCCGCAGGCTGTCAGCCTCTATACACTGACCTCTGCGAGCGGCGGCAAGGATAGCGCGCCGAAGAACTTCACGCTTTATCTTTCCAATGACGGCGTGAACTGGACGGAAGCGGACAAGCGTGAAAATGTGACATTTGAATGGAGCCTCTATACGAAGCCGTTCAAGACGAATGCCGCGGATTATGCGCAATATCGTTATGTGCGTCTGGATATTGTGAGCGACAGCGAGATTCAGTTGGGCGAGCTGGAGCTGATGAGCACCGGAATGCCCGCGCTGAACGCCGATGCTCTCGATGGAATGATCGCGGAAGCGATAAAAGCAAAGAAGGCTCTCAGCGATGGCGGCTACGCACCGCTTGTGACGTTGATGAGCGCAGCCATTGACGAGGCACAAACGATTGCGGCCAAGGAAGACAAGACGGACGCCGA
>ERZ773224.3684-NODE-3684-length-13079-cov-5.657709_pt1 | contig 13079 bp, 9 predicted proteins | sample MGYA00580526_ERZ773224 | MGnify/ENA primary metagenome ERZ773224 (study PRJEB29015, sample SAMEA2737743) | human gut metagenome | biome: human gut; feature: human-associated habitat; material: faeces | place: China | collected 2012 ... | reverse complement strand
CACGATAATTTGCGTCAATAACTCAAAAAAGCACTTGACAAAACGCTTCATGGGGCACAGCGGCGGACATTGCGCCATTTCTCCATGAAAAGGCAAACGAGAATATCCCCCTGACGGCCACAGAGTCCCTGAGCCTTGCCATGAAGATGCCGGTAACAGCGGAGAACAACTACAACCGCAACAAGAACGTCATTGTGTTCGGTCCGTCCGGCTCCGGCAAGAGCTACAGCGTAGCCGGCCCGCAGCTGCTGCAGTTTAACAGCAATTATGTACTCAGTGATCCGAAGGGCGAACTGCTTGACACCTACGGAAATGTTCTAGTATCGCAAGGTTATGACGTAAAGGTGTTCAACCTGAAGGATCGTGACAAGTCCGACCACTACAATCCGTTTGCGTATATCCATGACACGGATGACATTGTGGTTGTTGCCAAGAATCTTATCAAAAATATGAAAGAGGACCCGCGCCAGAAAAACACAGCCGACCCGATATGGGAAGAAGGCTCTACTTCACTGCTGGAAGCGCTGCTTGCTTATGTGCATTTTGAGCAACCACCTGAGATGCACAATATGAACAGTGTAATGGAGCTTTTTGTGCTGATGCAGCATCGTTACGGACCACAGGGACGCAGCCAGTTGGACGATATATTCGAAGACCTGGCTATGGAAAAGCCTGCGTCATTCGCAGCGCGCCAATATGGACTGTACCGCATGGCACCGGACAAAACCGCACAGAGTATTGATGTATCTCTCGGTATGCGTATGAGTGCGTTCAATATTCCCTCCATTATGAAAATCTGCGAGGATGATACCATCCATCTGGAAGAGCTGGCCAGCGACAAAAAGGTGGCGCTGTTCGTTGTCACACCAGACACCACCACAGCCTATAACTTTCTGGCCGCGGTCATGTTTCAGCAGTGCTTTCAGATTCTTGTGCATACCGCAGACAATCGTGAGGATCACTGCCTGCCTCGCCATGTGCGGTTTCTCTTAGATGAGTTTCCGAACATCGGCATGATTCCGGACTTTCAGATTCTGATCAGCACCATCCGCAGCCGAAATATCGGATGCACTCTGATTTACCAGTCAATCGCACAGCTGAAATCTCAGTACGGTGATGACTGGGGTACGATTCTGGAAAACTGCGATTCAGAGCTTGTGCTGGGTGGCGGCAATAACCCGGAGTCACTGGAGTTCTTCGGTAAACAGCTGGGCAAACGGACCATCGAGGTGCTGAACACCACAGAGAACCTCGGCGCACAGGGCTCCTTTTCCAAGAACTATCAGGTAGCCAGCCGCGATCTGATGACACCGGAAGAAATACGCACCATGCCGCGAAATCGCTGCTTATTGATGATTTCCGGTGTTGTGCCATTTTACTCTTACAAGTTTGATCTTAAAAAGCACCCTAATTACGCATTGGTAGAAAAAGAGGGGCATCGTCCCTTCGACTACGAGAGGCGCGCAGAAAACAACTTTGCAGCCTTTATGAAAAATGTGAAGGAAATCAACAACATCGAACTCGACGATGACGAGTCTGACACATAAACAGAAAGAAGGAAAATTACATGGAAATGGTATCTACAATCACTTCTCTAATCACGAATGTTGTCAATTTTGCCGGTGGCCTGTTGCTGTTGTTTGGTGCGGTGACACTGGGCACGAACCTGAAGGACCACAACGGCCCCGGCATCAGCAGCGGTGCCTGGTCGATTGCAGGCGGTGTTCTTATCATTGCCGTTGCCACTTATTTTGGCACATTGACAGTCAGCTGATGGGAGGTATGCGCTATTTTTGAAGATACGATACGAAGCCAACTGGCGGGCATTTCGGCCACCATAAACGCTATGGGGCAGAACTCCGGTCTGCTGAGCAGTCTGACCGATTGGAACAGCACACTGGCTGGCTATGCAGATTCTATCAGCTCCGGCGTAGTCATGCCGATTGCACTTACCGTTCTGGCACTTTTTATGGTTTTGGAACTGTACAATTTCACCCAGACCATAGCCATGAACGGCGGCAGCACAGCTTTTACGATTCAGCAGGTGGCGCTGGTCATGCTGAAAATCACGCTTTGCCGCTGGGCTGTTCTACACTCCACGGAAATTCTAAACGCCATGTTTGAGGTAGCGGCAACGGTGACAAACGGCATAGCCGGTTATGTGGGCAGCGGACAGGTCAACACCGAGGTCGACATCGAAAACGCAATCAGCGCACTGCCGGGCGGCATCGGTAATATGCCTGTAGCCATGGAGCTTATGGTCGTAAGCTGGATGCTGCGTCTTGTCAACATTGTGATCAATACCATCGTCGCGGCACGCTTCATTGAGCTGTACGTTTATAATGCCCTGGCTTCCCTGCCAATTGCCACGCTCTGCTATCGGGAGCTACATGGTATTGCTGTAAACTTCCTGAAAAACTACATGGCGGTGGCGCTGCAAGGGGCCGTTCTCTATCTTGTCATTGGCTTCTACCCTGCCCTGACAGCTTCATTGGGCAGTGGCGGTGACATTACCGAGCAGGCCTGGGCCATGCTGGGCAAATCCGTTATTCTGCTGGTGGCCGTGTTTATGAGCGGACGGTTCACCAAAGCCATCACCAGCGCCATTTAATGGAGGAGTTCACCTATGCTCTCAACAAAAACCAATCTCGAAATCACGGAATATCACGAGAAATTCTTTCTCGGACTTTCACTGCGTCAGCTGGCCTGTTTTGGTGTCGCTGCCGTGCTGGCCATAACGACCTGCTTCGTTTGTCTGCAATGGCTTCAGCTAGATATTCAGCTGGTTTCCTACATCGTAATGGTAGAAGTTCTCCCCTTTCTTGGGCTGGGCTTTATCAGCCATAACGGGTATCCGTTTGAAAAGCTTGTAAAAATCTACTGGGCATGGTACTGCGGCCCCGCCGAGGTCGCAGTCTGCCCCCGTCAGGAGAAAAATTATGTTTTTACCAAAAAAGCACGCCGACTTGCCCATCGAACCGAGTGTGTTGGAGTCTTTGCGCGCACAGGAGAAATCGTTAAAACGAGAAAAAAAGAAAGCCGCCAAAGAACGGCGGCAGCACGCAAAGCAGTTAAAGAAAGACGAAAAGCATGCAAAAAAGCGCATTACCGCACGCAAAGTGCCACAGAAAGCCAGTGACTGCCTGCAATACCTGAGTATGTCGCAGGATGGCATCTGCGAGGTGGAGCCGGGGCTTTTCTCGATGACGATGGCTTTCACCGATGTGAACTTCCAGATTGCCATGTTGGAAGAGCAAAAGAACATTTTTACGAAATACAGTGAGTTTTTGAACTACTTCGATCCTTCGCTGCATCTGGAAATCAACCTTGTCACCCGCAGCATGGATGAGGAGCAATTCCGCCGCGACACCTTCCTGCCGCTGCGCGGGGATGACCGTGACCGCTATGCCGAGGAGATGAACCAAGTCGTGGCGGAAAAAGCACTGCGCGGTCAAAATGGCCTGATTCGTGAAAAGTACGTCACCTTCAGCCTGCACGCCGAAAATTACCAGCAGGCGAAAGAGGAGTTGGAGAACCGTGCTGCAGATATTGCCGATCACTTCAAGCGTATGGGCAGCAGTACACGCATCTTGTCCGGCATTGAGCGTCTGAGCCTGTTACAAGGCATCATGCGGCCTAGTGAGGAAATGAGCTTTTCCTATGACTGGCTGCTGGTTGAGGATGACCTTACTACGAAGGATTTTATTTCACCCAGCTCTTACAACTGGCATCCGGAGCACGACGACTCGCGCGCCGTTTACCGTGACCGCTATCAGTTTGGCGATAAAATCGGCAAGACAATGTATCTGCGGGGCATAGCACCGGAAATGAAGAACGGTTTGTTCTCTATGCTATCGGAGCTTCCTTTTGACCACGTCATCACAATGCATGTTGACGCTATGGACCAGGCAGAAGCTGTCCAGGAAATCGAGAAAAAGCTTGCCTATATGCACAAGGAAGAATACGATGCCATTGCCAAAGCACGCGAGCGAAATATGCCTGCCAGCATAGCTGTGAGCTATGATCTGAAATCCAAAATGCACCACACAGAGCAGATGATGGATGACATTACAACCAAAAACCAAAAAATCTTCAAAGTCTGCATCCTCATTCACACCTATGGTGATTCCAATGCGCAATTGGACGAGCGCGTGCGGCGCATTTGCAGCACCGTACAGCAGCAGACCTGCCGCTTTGACAGCATTTTGTATGAGCAGCGCAACGCCATGAACAGTATGCTGCCGCTTGGCAAGAAATGGCTCGGGTTGGAGCGCACGCTGGAAACCGTCAGCACGGCCATCTATGTTCCGTTCACCACACAGGAGCTGTTCCAGCCGGGTGGATTGTACGAGGGCATCAACGCCCGCAGTAAGAATCTGATACTGTGTAACCGCAAGCTGCTGCCCGCCCCTGCCGGTATGGTGCTGGGCATGACCGGCTACGGCAAGTCTTTCTCGGTAATGCAGATGGTCACCAATATCATGCTTCGCTGGCCAGATGATGATATTGTTCTCATCGACCCAGAACAGGAGTACACGCATCTCGTTACAGCCATGGGTGGCGTAGTGATTGACATTTCCGCGTCCAGCCCCTCCCATATCAACCCCATGGACATTACCGAGGACTACGGCGACGATGAGGACCCCATCCGACTGAAAAGTCAGTTCTTGCAGAATTTCTGCCAGCTGATTCTGCACAGCTCCGAATTGTCGCCCCAGGAGCGAACCTTTATTGATGTAGCTGCCGGCCTGACCTATCAGCGCTATATGGCAAATCCCAAGCGCGAGGAAATGCCAACGCTGCACGATTTTTATAGAAATCTTGCGCTGCAGGGAGAGGAAGTCAAGCCACTGCTTACGGCGTTGAAGCTATATGTAAGTGGCTCCATGGACCTGTTTGCCCACCAGACCAATGTGAACGTGCAGAATCATTGTATCTGCTTTAATACGGTCAAGCTGGGCAAGTCGATGCAGTCCATCGGTATGCTGACGGTGCTGGATCAGGTTTGGAACCGCATTACCCGCAACCGCGTCTTGGGTCGCCGCACATGGGTGTTTACCGACGAGTTCCAGCAGTTGCTGGGCAACAAGGACTGCACGGACTTTTACTTTCAGCTGTCCAGCCGCGCCCGCAAGTGGGGTGCGATTCTGACCTCCATCACCCAGCACGTACGTTCGGTGCTGGACAACGAGGACGCGCGCCGAATGCTGTCCGACTGCGGGTACATTAAACTGCTGAACCAGTCCCCCGACGATGCCAACGATCTGGCGCGGCTGCTGCACATTTCCAACGAGGAAAAGCGGTACATCGAGAATGCAGAGGTCGGCAGCGGACTGCTGATCGTGTCTAAGACGGTGGTGCCCTTCAACAACGATTTTCCGAAGGATACCGAGCTGTTCAGGCTGATGGATACATCTCCTAATCGAAAGTCTTAATGCGTTATGCTTACACCAGCACATCTCTAAAAATAACCTCACGGAGTCTGCCATGTCAGAACTATTCAAGCAAAATTATAGCGACAAACCTTTATTCCATACCGATACTGACATATCGGAAAGCCTGCACAATCAGGTAGATGAAGCATCAAACGGCGAGGAACTGCTGGATAATACTGAAAAGCAAGCCGAATCACTGCTATCAAATGACGATTATGTAAGTGAAACGAAAAATAGTATTTCAGACGATAGAGATGATGTAGCAGAAAGCTTATCATCTCCCGCCGAAGGCAACCGGAAATATATCACCGGCACCAATACGCCCCGTGCCAGCCGCAGCAACGCCTACTACGAACTGCTGTGCAATCAGCAGACAAACGGCTACCGCTCCCCTGCCATGCGCGGCACATCAGCCGCAGCGCACGGCATCACGAGTGCAAGCGGGCTGGTCAGCTATCAAGAGGACTTTGCCACCGATGCAGCGCAGGATCTCGGTGTGCACGGCGCGGCGGTGGAACTAATTATGCAGGAGACGTTTCTCGGGACTGCTGCGGAAGACGTCGGCATACTGGGCAGCTATACTGTGAAGGGCATCAAGGATGTGCAAGACGGCACGCGTACCGCCGAGGAGGTCCTGCACACAGGCGGCGACGTGCTGCGGATGGAGTTGGGAAGCTCTGCGGTACAAATCGGCTCTGCCGGTGCACGTACCGCTCTGCACTATGCAGAGACCTTCTCGACCAGTGCGGATGATTTTGCTGACCGTGCGCCGGGTATCATCAGTAATACAGGCTTTCAGGCCGGTCATAGCGTTATCAAGGTTGCACGGTTCTTTGCCCATCCTGTCAAAGCGCTTGTGTCTATCGGCAGGACGGCACTTATTTGTGGCGCAATCGTTCTATTGTTGCTGATTATTGGGCTGCTAGGCCAAATGGGCGGTGCTACAACGACCAGCGTGCTGTGTGCCGACAGACCGGGGGATATTCAGCAGCTTGTCGAAAGCATCAATACCTACCGCAACGAAGCCGCCACTGACGAGTTGCGCAGAGCCTTTCGCAACGATTTTGACCCCAACGGCAACCCCTACGGTTACGACACACTGACCGGCCAGCGCAGCAACAATATGCAGCATGGCGTCACATGGAGCTACGCCAACGGCATCTACAATGACACTGCAGAGATCATCTCGATGGCCGCGGTCTATTATCAGCAGGACTGGCCCAGTTCACAGGAGCTTGCGGCCTTTACGGACGACGTACCTTTTACTCAATATTGCCGCGCCCTGACAGCCTACGGCATGGAAATCACCGCACGCGAGTCCGCACCTTACTCCTGCATCAGCTATGGCGGCTGCGTCAATGGCTACCGCAGCGAGGGCGAGACTGTGACCATCACAGAGTATCGATGCGAAACGCACACCTGTGCCCAAGGCAATGAAGAATGCGGGCACTACCACAACGGAATATGGGAATGGAGCGATGACCACGCGGAAGGCAGCAGTCGCCCCGAATGGATCGAGGACGGCACACACGATGTGACCGTCTTTTTTCCTGTCATTTTCCCGGATAGGGCCACCCAGTCAGAGCTGTGTACCCTGCCGGATGACTACACCCAAGTTATCGACGGTAAAATTGCCGCAGAGGATTGCACCGGCAGCATCGTGCTGGATGAAAGTGCGAATCTCTACAAGGGCGAGCCGAACGATTGGTTCTATCCCCCGAATGAGCGCACCGCCACCTTTACAGTGGAAACCACCGACGGCGACGAAACTATGACGAAGGACTATACCGTGACCTTTGCCAACGCAACCGCTATCCCATGGTGTCCCGGAGAGCTGCACGACGGCCAGTACGGCCATTATGACCTGAACTGCACAATTTACCTGACCGGCTATGACCGCTATGCCGACCCGGAAACCGAAGCCCCCAATGGTGCGGACGGCGGCACGGGCAACCTGGAGGCGCTGACCGCAAGCAGCAATGACGGCATGCTGACACGCACCGTCATCAAGCAGGACCAGTACGGCAATGCGTATGCGGGCAATGCGGTCACTGCCCGCTTTACGAAAACTGTAACGCTGCCGCCCGGCGCGGCGGGCTTCAAGGGCTGGTATGAGAACGGCGCGGACACTTATGGCAACGTGGAATGGTCATCCCTGCTGTATCGCATGGACTGGGAGGCGCTTTACGGCGTTGCGGACGGTATCAAGTGCCGTTCGGTAGGCTCCGCTTTGACTGCTGACGAGCTGCAGGCATTGCTGGCCGGGCTGAACATTAACCCCGACACCGCGCGTGGGCAGGTCGTAGCCTTTGCCATTAGCTGCCAAGGTCATTTTGTGTACGGACAACCCTCATCGCTGCGCGGCGGCCCCGGCAATGCCAGCGTCGGGATGAATTTAGACTGCTCCAGCTTTGTGCAGTACTGCTACTGGGCACAGGGTTTGCCGTTCTCAGCCGGTAATACAGCCGCCTATGGCCGCACCGGTGACTTGCGGGCAATCTCCCCTGCTGAGGTCCAGCCGGGCGACCTGCGGGTCGTCTATGCTGCGGGCGGTGAGCAAGGCCATGTGCAGATGGCGCTTGGCGGTGGTGCGTGGATCGAATGCTGTTATGGCTACGGCGTCTGCGTAAACATGTCCAACGCATGGATGGAGAGCCGCGGTTGCCATTACTTTACCTATGCCGGATTTTAAGGAGGCTTTTATGAAAAGAGTTCTGGCGATTTTGTTTTTTGTTCCGTTTGTCATGGCGCTGGCACCGCCCTGCCATGCGGCGGGAAACGGCGAAATTGCGGTATCCTCGGTAGATGTTCCCGCGGAGCTGCAGGAGCGTTCCGTGCTGATTACGCTGGGCAGCGGCCCCAATGATACGGATGCTGTTCTTGTAGTACTGAACGGCTTGAACCAGTATGGTCAGGCTGTAACGTTGCCGGAGGGCACCTATTACTGCAATGCCGCTGTTCAATACGACGCCCTAAACGATTGGCCGCTGCGCGAGGTTGACGGCACCACCTTTTTGCAGGTCGAGGCTGGTGGTCAGTATGAGTTGCAATATGAGTTTGCAGATGAGAGTTGGTTCACGGAAGTAACCGGGCAGACACGCTATTATACGCCGCTGCCGCTGCGCCAGCCGCCTGCCGACTATCAGCCAACAACGGCCCAGGTCAGCGCATACCTGACGGCACCAGTCGGCTTTTCTCAACACTGTATCGTCTACCTGCAGAACCTGTACAGCGGTACAGTATACGCGCTGGATGTATATGAATCCAACCAACTGGCCGCCGTTTGCACGGAGGCTGACAGCGGACTGTATACGTTTCTATCTGCCCGCGTTGCAGGCGATGCAGCAGAGCGCTACCAGTTCGAATGTGAGCAGAATGAGCTGAATACCGATGACAGTGCGAGCTTTCATCTGACGGTAACGGACATGAAAAATCCAGATGCCGAGTTGTGCACGCCCAGCCGTGACGAGAACGCCACGGTACAGCGCGCGGCGGCCTATAATGCACCAGCTACCGCTGCGCCGTCCGCAACACAGACACCGGAGCCGACCTCTTCTCAACCTGTCCAGCAGAGCAAAAAGTCAGCAAATCCGTTCTGGAATGTGCTGGACTTTTTGCCCATCGTTTTTATCGGAGTCGGACTGTTCTGGTTTCGTCAGAAGAACCGCCGGGGCGGCCCGAAGGGGTAACGTGAGCGAAAGCGAACGTTAGCAAGCATTGCATGTGAAATTCACATGCGCCATTTAGGGGACACCCTAAAACCCGTTTTATAGTAATCAGCAAAGATGCAGAATGGAGAATTTTGCTTTGTCTACTACTAATCGAACACGGCCCATTTGCAAGCCAGTATACTTCACAGAAGATGAATGGCTATCTGTAGCAACAAAGATGGCAGAGAGTGATATGCCTAATTTTTCGGCTTTTTGTCGGGAAATGCTGCTTACCGGTAAAGTCAAGCATTATGATTTTTCTGTTATAAAAGAAATCTCATCTAGCTTGAGTCATATCTCAGGTAACATTAACCAAGTAGCTAAGCGCTGCAACACGAATCAATCTGTTACCACCAACGATGTTGAGCAGTTGCGGCGTGAATATTTACAGCTGAAATCGCTCTATCAGGAACGATTGGTGAAAGCTCTGCGAAAACTAGTCTAATATGTATGCGGCAAAATATTATGCAAACCCCAATCATGTCTTTCGCAAGTGGGCGTGCGAGAATGGCTATTTGTTTTTGTCTGTTATTGACGATTTTTACCCGGCTCTGAGTGGCAATCTTCACCTGTTTCTAACATAGAAGGAATCTACTATGGCTATCACCAAAATTCATGCGGTAAAAGTTCGACTTGGCGATGCAATCAACTACATAGAAAATCCTGACAAAACCGATGGGCAGGAATTGATTTCAGGTTACAATACCGCCCCACAGACTGCTGTGCTTGATTTTTCCATTACTGCAGCAATGGCGCGCAAAGCACGAAATACAAGTGCGAAAAAACAAGGGAATCTTGCCTACCACTTGATTCAATCCTTTTCACCGGATGATGCCGTCACGCCAGAGCTGGCCCACAAGTTAGGTCGCAAGCTTGCGATGGAATTTACCGATGGGAAATTCGAGTTTGTCGTTGCTACTCATATCAATAAAGATTCTATGCATAACCACATTATTATCAACGCAGTTTCTTTTTATGATTACAAAAAGCTGCGCACTGTTCCCTACCGCACCGCGCAGCAAATCCGTAGTATCTCGGATCGGCTCTGTACGGAAGCACAGTTATCTGTTATTAAAGATCCGCAACAGCTAGGCCAACTCTACCCCACTTACGTACAGAAAAAACGCACAACCAGCAATCGTACTGAAGTCCGCAAGAAGCTTAACTTCTGCCTGGAGCGTGCCACGAATTACGCCCAGTTTCTGCAAATGGCGCAGGAACTGGGCATTTCTGTTTGCCAGCGAGGCAAGCGCATGACTTACTTGCTGGATGGTGCGGGGCGCGCAATCAGAGATACATCTTTGGCTGATACCGACAAGTTTACGTATACCGGCCTCGTGGAGCGCTTAGAGGATAACGCTGCCGAACAGCTATTTATTCGTGAGCGCACAGCTAAGATTTTTCCGAGTGTCTCGACTTTTACCGATTTTATAAAGCAGCTGCAGTCTGATGGCGTTAAGGCGCGTGTAAAAAAGCAAAGCGGACAGCTTTTGTATAAGGCTGCCGACTTAGATGGCACATGGGTGCCTGCTGACGCTTTAGGAGATGGATTTACCCTCGGCGGCTTGGAGACTTCGATGAAAAGCGGAGTGGAAGGCCTTGATACAAGCCACAGTACACCAGTTGCAGAGCTGTATCGAGAATTGACCACAGAATATCCGCAAAGTTGCGATACGTCTGTCAGACTTACGGCACGTCAGATATGTTCTGCCGGAAAGCGCGGTGTTCTGCTGCAAATACAGGATGCAAACGGGAACTCTGCAAAGTTGATGATGGATAATCGGCACATCCATACCACCTCAGACGGTGCCGTGACGGCTGATATTGGCGCTGCCTTTTCGTATGATATGACTTACGATGACGGCACACACGGCACAATTCGAGGCACAGATTTGATTCGACAAATCGATGAAGAGAATCTGACACAGCCACTGATTGTAAGCTTGACCGCTGATCAGATCATGGCCATGAGCCTGCGCGGAGTGACAGTGCATTTGCCGCAACATCACATTGAGCGGTTATTCATTCCGGAACGCTATGTACAGCGAAACGTCGAGCAAGGAAGCTGTGCAATCAGTCTATATCCCGGTTGGCAGTACAGCTATGTTCCAATTGGCAGCGAGAAGACGCGAAAATCAATCAGTGGCGCTGAACTAGCGCAGTCGCTAGGAGGTGCGGTGCAGGTTGGCACTTCTGAAAGCAGTTTGGCCCGTCGAGTCGCTAATGTAGAACGTCGTGCAGGAATTGCAAATGCCCAAGAGTTTGGAAAACTCTTGGGCAGCATGACTGATAATGGTCTACATTCAGCTGCTGATTTTGATAAACAAATCAGTGCATATCAACGCGAAGAAATGAAGCTCCGCAACGAGATTGCAGAGCTTCGTTCCAAAGGCAAAATTTACGCAGCATCGGCTCATAATCTGCAGGCGTGCCGCACCTATAAATCTGTTTGGTTGGAGTGTGCATCCAAACCACTTGCCCAGAAGGATACCTTCTACAAGCAAAATGAAGCCGCCCTGCAGGCGTATAGCAGAGCGGCTTCACAACTTGATAGAATGGGGATTTCACTGGGTACTGAACCTGAAAAGGTAAGACAATTAGTTACAGAAACAGAAAGTCGGATAGCTGATCTTATTGCTGAATTAGAAAAAGTTCGGAAATCAAATCGAGCCATGCAGGAAGATAAGGAAAAAGTTGAACAGATACAAAGTGGTTAAGCAAGATAATATTTAATTTCGTTTTCATCACAAAAGGAGGCTACTTCCAATAATATATAAAGCGCTCTTTGCTTGTGTTCCTCAACCGAAAGCTCCTTCCATGTGGCAATATCATTAATACCACCGTTCATCAGGTCTTCCTCCACACCATCTTATTAACTACATTCACATAACCCTGAATGATTCGAACCACCTTCATGGACACGGTCTCGTCCACATAATCGGGGCAGGGTTTGCCCAGAACGCCCTTCTGCTTCATCTCAATGGCCATATCGGTGGCGTTGAGCAGCTCCCGTGTGGTAATACCAGCCAGAATGAAGTCGCCGGCTTCCAGTGCCTCAGGACGTTCCGTACTGGTACGGATGCACACGGCGGCGATGGGATGACCGATAGACAGATAGAAGCTGCTCTCCTCAGGCAGAGTACCAGAGTCGGAGACGATTGCCAGAGCGTTCATTTGCAGCTTGTTGTAGTCGTTGAAGCCCAGCGGCTCATTGACTCGGACACGAGGGTCGAGTTTGAAGCCACTCTTTTCCAGACGGTGCTTGCTTCTGGGATGGCAGGAGTACAGGATGGGCATATCGTACTTCTCTGCCAGTGCGTTGATAGCGGTGAACAGGCTCAGGAAGTTCTTTTCGGAGTCGATGTTCTCCTCCCGGTGGGCGGACAGCAGAATATACTTGTCCTTTTCCAATCCCAGACGCTCCAGAACATCGCTTTTCTGGATTTTCTCCAGATTCATGTGCAATACCTCTGCCATGGGAGAGCCTGTCTGATAGGTGCGCTCCTTGGGCAGACCGGTATCCGCCAGATACTTCCGGGCAAACTCGGAGTAGCACAGGTTCACGTCGGAGATCACGTCTACGATGCGGCGGTTGGTCTCCTCGGGCAGGCACTCATCCTTGCAGCGGTTGCCGGCCTCCATGTGAAACAGCGGGATGTGCAGCCGCTTTGCACTAATGGCGGACAGGCAGGAGTTGGTATCGCCCAACACCAGATAGCCCTCCGGCTGCAATTCAGAGAGGAGTTCATAGCTGCGGCCCATAATGTTGCCGCAGGTAACACCAAGATTCTCGCCCACCACGGGCACCAAAATGTCCGGGCCATACTCCCCGAAGGTGTTTTTCAACTCAAAATCCTCCCAGAAAACGGTGGAAAGGTTTCTGTCCCAGTTTTGATTGTAATAGACCACGCAGCAGTCAAAGTATTCACGGCAG
>ERZ773224.3682-NODE-3682-length-13084-cov-7.567043_pt1 | contig 13084 bp, 9 predicted proteins | sample MGYA00580526_ERZ773224 | MGnify/ENA primary metagenome ERZ773224 (study PRJEB29015, sample SAMEA2737743) | human gut metagenome | biome: human gut; feature: human-associated habitat; material: faeces | place: China | collected 2012 ... | reverse complement strand
CCTTCTGGGTGTCGGTCAGGGCATCCCATGCAGCCTTGGCGGCTTCGCACTGGGCATCGGTATCCTCATTGCGCTCCTGCACATAGATGGCATCGATCAGGTCTGCCACGTTCTTTGCTGCCATTTCGTCAGCCTCCTCGCTGCTCGCTTCGCTGGAAGCGGAAGACGCAGCGGTGCTGGATGCAGTGCCGGAAGCAGCACCGCCGCAGCCGGTGAGCACGCCGGCGCACAGAGCCAGAGCCGTAACAGCTGCGGCCAGCTTTTTGGTTTCGATCTTTCTCATTGTTCTTGTCCTTTCCTGCTGGATAAATTGCGGTTTGAACCAAACAAAGGGTACAGGAAAGAGAGATGAAAAAAGAGACCCTTCTGTCCTGCGGATGGCATGACAAAAAGACCTCTGTTGTTTCAGGGCTTTTTGGTACAACCAATTCCTCGTGATCTGGGGTTTGCACCCCCGTACCAACAGCGGGCAGGTTTCCTGACTGAAAGATCGCCGCCCGTCATCTCCTTCCCAGAGCAAAAGCTCCAGTGGCTGGTGCAAAGCACCCTGATGCGGACTCCCTTATCACAGTGACGAGATCGTGCGGGATCTGCACCCGCTTCCCTTTTACCCTTTCCGCCGTGCAGTGCATCGGCAAAAGGCACCTACTGTTTTTCTGTTCAGTTCGTCCGGCATTATATCATAAAACTGCGCAGAATGCAATAAAAAACGGCATCCTGCCTTTTTATAAGGAAGGATGCCGTTTGGGAATCGAGCCAAATGCGGAGCTTACTGGAGCGCACGGATCGCATTGATGGTGATTTTGTACTGGCAGGTCACGCTGTCAAACAGCTCCTTGGTACCTTCCAGTGTGCCTGTGCGCAGCACCTCGGTCAAATCGTAGGTGGGCTGATACAGGTTGGTAAAGCCCAGGTTCTGGCACACGCCCTTGAGCGTGTGTGCCGCACGGAATGCTTCCTTCACATTTCCTTCCTTCAATGCCTGCTCCAGTTTCGGATAGCTGTCGTCGTTCAAAAACATCAGCGTAAATCTGCAGATCATGCCTTCGTTGTAAAGCCGCTTGAGCACATCCTCATAATTTGCGCCCATCTGTCTATAACATTCCTGAATCGTCATGGTTTGTCGCTATGCCTTTCTTTTTCTACTGATCCCGCCTGATTTGCCACAGAGTGACAAAAGCACCATCCATTTTGTTGCACTTTGTTACGTTTTTAATATATCACGCCTTACTGTGTTTTTCAATGCAGAGATAAAAAAGTCTTGCACTTTTCACATATTGTCTCGATTTTTTCTTGCAATTTTCCTATCAATTTCTTCCGGCTAGCTTTTTTCTCCGACTTTGCCGTGCCCGCGTGGCTGCAGGGCTTTTCCCGCCTTTGCTCTGCCGTTTCTCTGCACGGAAAACGCATTTGAAGAAAAAGGTAAAAAAACAGTTGACAAAAGCCTTTCTGCATGATAGAATAAACGAGTCGTCCGGCGAAGGACACAAAAAGTGAATATGGGCGTGTTCCCGAGTGGCCAATGGGGACAGACTGTAAATCTGCTGCTTTCAGCTTCGGTGGTTCGAATCCACCCGCGCCCACCAAAAAACCTCAACGTATGCAAGTACGCTGAGGTTTTTGTTTTGCGACAAGGCTAAACTCATCGGGCGGGTGGATTCGAACAGCTGCGGCGATGTCGTTGAAGACGGCGCAAAAACAGCCCCGATGGACCGTCAGGTTCACCGGGGCTGCTGCTATACCATGATTTTGTTGACGTTAACATTTTTGTGATGCCGCGAAAACATCACATGTAGACCTTCTGGCTGCGCACCTGCGCTTCGATCAAAAGAGCTGCTTCCCCGTGGGGGCTATGCACATGCAGGATATCTGTTTGTGCCGCCGTTACTCTTCCGCTGCAGCTTTGGATTCGTTCACAAAGGCGGCAATCTTATCCACCTGAATTTCGGCAACGGCACGGCCGGTCTCGTAGACGCGGCGCAGCTGGACCGGATCGCGCTCCATGGAGCCGATCTCCAGCGGGATGGGCGGGCGGATGACGAACGCCTTGCCGGTCTGCTCCAGCATGGCAATGTGATCCAGCGTTTCGTTGTAGCGCTCGTGACGGTCGGCAACGGCTTCCACGAAAGCGGGGTAGCGCAGGTAGCGTGCCCGGATGGCGGGCAGCATCTTGTTCTTCTTTTTCACAAAGCCCTTGGGCTGGGTCAGCACAATGAGGTTGCGTTTGTAGCCGATGGACTCGAAGAACCGCACGGGGATGGAATCGGCAATGCCGCCGTCCAGCAGCTGATAATGGCCGATCTTTACGATCTTGGCCGCCAGCGGCATGGAAGCGGATGCCTGCATCCACTGGATATCCTCGGCATCGCCGGTGCGGCACTTGTGATAGATGGGGTCGCCGGTACGCACATCGGTGCACACCACAAAAAAGTCCATGGGGTTCTCTGCAAATGTCTTTGCGTCGAACACGTCCAGCTTTTCCGGAACGGTGTGGTAGCAGAACTGCTCACTGTACAGGTTGCCAGTGCGCAGCAGGTTGCCAAAGCTTGCGTAGCGCTTATCGTTGCAATACTGGGTGTTGTAGCGGATCACACGGCCGATCTGATGGGACTTGTAGTTGCAGCCGAACACCGCACCGGCCGAAACGCCAATGGCACCATCCAGCACGATGCCATGTTCCATCAATACATCCAGAACACCGGCGGTAAACATGCCGCGCATGGCACCGCCTTCCAGCACAAGACCCGTTTTCATATATGCTCTCCCCTCCTGTGCGCCGGCGCACAGATGCCGGACACACCTTATATTAACTACAGTATACTCGAATCTGTAAAAAGTACAAGAGCGGAAAACCTATAAATTTATCAAGAAAACCTATTGCCAAAGGAAAGAGCATCCGGTATACTAGGTGAAATAAAAAGAGAAATATGCGCTGCAAACGCATGGGCATGGAAAAAATCAGGTTGGAGGAACTGCTGCACTATGAAGATGCTGGAAGATCGTATTCGCAAAGATGGTATCGTACGCGAGGGCAATGTGCTCAAGGTGGATAGCTTTATCAACCACCAGATGGACATTCCGCTGTTCCGGGAGATGGCAAAGGAGTGGAAGCGCCTGTTTGCAGGCAAGCCCATCAACAAGGTGCTCACCATCGAGGCCAGCGGCATTGGCATTGCAGCCATCGTGGCCAGCGAGTTCAATGTGCCGGTGGTATTTGCCAAAAAGTCCATGAGCATCAATCTGGACTACAACAACTACGAGACCAAGATCCAGTCCTTCACCCACAAAAAGATCTACAATGTGATCGTCTCCAAAAAGTTCCTCACCCCGGAAGACCATGTGCTGATCATTGACGATTTCCTTGCCAACGGCTGTGCCCTGATGGGCCTGCTGGATCTGGCCAAGGAAGCCGGCGCCACCGTGGAGGGCATCGGCATTGCTGTGGAAAAGGGCTTCCAGCAGGGCGGCGAGCTGATCCGCAGCAAGGGCATCCAGCTGGAGAGCCTTGCCATCGTGGACTCCATGGACAGCACCACCGGCGAGATCGTTTTCCGCGACCAGCCGCACCAGAATTGAACAAAAAGACGTTGCATTTTAATGAGCGCTGTGATATACTGTATATGAGAAAAGTTTCGGCTTTTCCATCTTCGCTGAAGATGACGAGTGACGGTTCTGACACATCGGTAAAATAAAAATTGACCGGGCGAAGCAATCAAGCGGGGTCGACTCAAGAGTTGGCTCCGCTTTTTCATGATATTATGGGCATTTGAGACCGCTTCGGCGGTCTTTTTTTTTCATGGCTACACCCCGTCAAAACTATCGCCGTCGGCGGGCAGATCGGCAAGGGTCTGGGCTGAGTCGGCACTTTCCTCCATGGCAGCGCGGGGAATGCCCTTGTACACCAGCGTCTGTTCCAGCACCTCGGCGCACACCGGGGCCGAAAGGCTGCCGCCGGCAGTCGTCCAGCTGTGGGGTTCGTCCAAGCACACCAGACACAAAAACTGCGGGTCGTCGATGGGAGCCACGGCCACAAAGCTGGCAATACGGGCTTTTTCGTCGGCGCTGTCCAGCTTCTGGCTGGTGCCGCTCTTGCCGCCCACCCGGTAGCCTTGGATGCGGGCATTGCGCCCGCCGCCGTAGAGCACAACGGCTTCCATCATCTCACGCATGGTTTCAGAAGTTTCCGGTTTGATCACCTGCCGCCTGCACACCGGCTCTGTGTGCTGCAGAATGCTGCCGTCCGGGTTCAGGATATCGCTGACAAGATAAGGCTGCATCAGCCTGCCGCCGTTCACCACAGCGCACACGGCTGCGGCCATTTCCATATAGGAGATCTTGCTGCTCTGGCCGAAGGCGCAGGAGGCCAGCTCCACCGGCCCCATGCGGTCGGCGGTGTAGTACAGGCTCTTTTTGGGTTCGGCGGGCAGATCGACCCCGGTTGGCTCCCGCAGGCCGAAAGCGGCAAAGTAATCGCAGAAGGCTTCCTTGCCCAGCCGCGCGCCGATCTGGATAAAGCTCTGGTTGCAGGAATTTTCCAGCGCCTGGGTCACGGTCTGGCTGCCGTGGCGCTTGTGGTTGGCGCAGTGGAACCGTGTGCCCGCCACCGAGATGGACTCGCCGCAGTAAAAGGTAGAGTTTTTGCTCACAGCCCCGGCATCCAGCGCGGCGGCGCAGGTGATGAGCTTGAACACGCTGCCCGGCTCGTACAGGTCGCTGACGGCCTTGTTGCGCCACTGGGTCTGCTGGGCCAGCTGCAGGGCGGCAGCGCGCTCGCTGCCGGTAAGGGCATCCACGGCCTTGCGGGCGGCTGCATCGTAGACCACGCGCGGCTGGTTCGGGTCGTAGGCGGGCGTGGTGGACATGGCCAGCACGGCCCCGGTGTTCACGTCCATCACGATGCCCACGGCGCGCGCCGCCACATGATGCTCCTTGACCGCATAATCCAGCGCATTTTCAAGGTAATGCTGGATGTTGGTATCGACAGTCAGCCGCAGGCCGCTGCCTTCCAAGGGCACTTTTTCGGTCTCGTAGCTCTGCTCCAGTGTGTAGCCCCAAGCATTGACGGCGGTGAGCACCACACCATTCTGCCCGGTGAGCACATCGTTATATTTCAGCTCCAGCCCGCTCACACCGGCGTTGTCTACATTGGTAAAGCCCAGCACGCTGGCCAGAAATTCCCCCTCCGGGTACCAGCGCTTGGAGTCCTGATTAATGCGGATGCCGGTGATGCCGTTCTCTTCACAAAAATCCCGCACGCGGTCGGCGGTGTCGCGCTCCACGCGGTAGCGCAAAAGGCAGTCGTTGGAGGTGCGGTCACTGAATTTTTCCAGCAGCTTCGCTTCGTCCAGCTCCAATATTTCCGCAAGGCCCTGCGCGGCAAGGCTGAGCTTTTCCTCCGGCATCTCGCGCGGGGAGGCCCGCAATGTCCAGCAGCTGCTGTTGGCGGCAAGCAGTACACCGTCGGCGCTGTAGATGCGGCCCCGGTCGGCAGGCACCACGGTATCGCGCAATTGCTGGCCGAGGGCGCGGTTCGTATACCAGCCGCCCGCAAACAGCTGCAGATACGCCAGCCGCGCGGCAAGCCCCGCAAAGCAGACGCAGCACATCAACGCGGCCACCAGCCGTGCCCGGGCACGGAATGCCCGTTCCGGCAGGGTGCGCAAGGGGCGCGGCTCCGGTTTTGGCATGGCAGGCACCTCCTTCTCTGGGCAAGTGTATGCGCCGGTGTGCCGGGGATATGACTAACCGGTACCGCCGCCGCGTACAATAAAGGAACGGAGGTGATACGGATGCACAAAGCTGCTGCCCATGCAAAGCGCGGTCTGCCGCTGCGGCATCTGCCGGCCATGGACCTGCCGTTTCTGATGCTGGTGCTCACGCTGGTGGGCTTTGGCCTTGTAATGCTGGGTAGTGCCAGCAGTGCAGTGGCGCTGTACCGGCGGGGCGATGCCTTTGCCTACCTGCGGCCGCAGCTGCTGTATGCTGCGCTGGGCATCGGGGCCATGTGGGTGGCAAGCCGGGTGGACTACCATATTTACCACAAGCTGGCATGGCCGCTGCTGGCGCTTTCAATGGTGTTGCTCACGGCGGTGCTGTTCATGCCGGAGTACAACGGCTGTAAGCGCTGGCTGGTGCTGCCGGGCCTGGGCACACTGCAGCCCAGCGAGATCGCCAAATTTGCGGTGGTGCTGGTGTTTGCGCATATCATTGCGCTCAACCACGACCGCATGGGCAGCTTTGCGGTGGGGGTGCTGCCCTTTGCACTGGTGCTGGGAGCGGTGGCCGTGCTCATGCTGCTGGAACCGCACCTCTCCGGCACCGTGCTCATTTTGGGCATCGGCGCGGTGCTCATGTTCGTGGGCGGCACCGGCCTCAAGTGGTTCGTGCTGGCCGGGGCGGGCGGTGCAGCGGCCATTGGAGCTGCCATCATCATTATGCCGGATCTTGTGCCCTACGCGGCCAGCCGTCTCAGCTCATGGCTGGATCCCTTTGCCGACCCGCTGGGCGACGGCCACCAGACCATCCAGAGCCTGTATGCCATCGGCTCCGGGGGCGCGGTGGGCCTTGGCCTTGGCAGCAGCCGCCAGAAGCACCTGTTCGTGCCCGAACCGCAGAACGACTTCATCTTTTCCATCCTGTGCGAGGAGCTTGGCTTTGTGGGAGCCTGCGCGGTGATCCTGCTGTTTGCGCTGCTGCTGTGGCGGGGCATCACGCTGGCGGCGCATGCACCGGATCGGTTCGGTGCGCTGCTGGTAGTGGGCTTTGTGGTGCAGGTGGCCCTGCAGGCAGTGCTGAATATGGCGGTAGTCACCAACACCATCCCCAACACCGGCATCAGCCTGCCGTTTTTTTCCTCCGGCGGCACCAGTCTGATGATGCTGCTGGGCGAAATGGGCATCGTGCTGTCGGTGTCCCGCGGGGAGACATAAAACCGGGCGTTCCCTGCCATAAAACGACAGCATCCGCTGCCGGTGCATCCACAAATGACCGGACAAACAAATGGCACAACTGCAGACAAAATAAACAAAAAGCCTTCGCGCCGCATAGCATGAGGTATCTTTTGCGGAACGGGGGCTTTTTGCATGGGCGGAGATCTTATCATCACAGGCGGCATGCCGCTGAACGGCACAGTACACATCCCGGCAGCCAAAAACAGCGTGTTGCCGCTGTTGGCAGCGGCCCTTTTGTGCAATGGCACGGTGCGTTTTCTGCAGGTGCCGCATCTTGCGGATGTGGACACCAGCGTGGAGCTTTTGCAGGGTGCGGGCTGCACGGCCCGCTGGCAGGGCAGCGACATCACGGTGCAGGGCGTGCCTTCCACCTGCCGCCTTGCGCCGGAAGCCGCCGCGCGGATGCGGGCATCCATTTTGTTCTGCGCACCGCTTCTGGCGCGGCTTGGCCGGGTGGAAACGGTGCTGCCCGGCGGGTGCCGCATTGGTGCAAGGCCGGTGGACCTGCACCTTTCCGGCCTTGCGCAGATGGGCGTGCACTGCCGGGAGGAGGGGGCAAGGCTGATCCTGACAGCGCCTGCCGGGCTGCACGGTGCGGACATCACACTTGGGTTTCCCAGCGTGGGTGCTACCGAGACACTGCTCCTGGCAGCAGCTGCGGCGCAGGGCGAGACGGTCCTGCGCGGGGCCGCGCGAGAACCGGAGATCAGCGATCTGGCAGCATTCCTGAACCGGTGCGGCGGCTGTGTGCAGGGCGCGGGCACCAGCACCATCCGGGTGCAGGGCAGACGAATGCTGTATAGCTGCAGCTTTGCGCCCATGGCCGACCGCATCGTGGCATCCACCCTTGCCTGTGCCTGCGCGGCGGCAGGAGGCCGGGTGGAACTGACCGGCTGCAGGCCGGAGACCTATGCACCGCTGCTGGAAATTCTGGCACAAATGGGCTGCAGGGTAGAAACAGGGCCGGAAAGTGCGGTCATTACCCGGCTGGGCGCGCTGCACGGCGCGGGCAGAGTGTTCACCGGGGTATACCCGGCACTGGCAACGGACGCAGCGCCGCTGCTTGCCGCTGCCATGCTTGCCGCCGACAGCGCCAGCAGCATCGAGGACGTGGTGTTTGAGCGGAGATTTGGCTGTGCAGAGGGTTTTGCGGCTTTTGGGGCCGCTGTGCAGGTGCAGGGACGCACACTGGACATCCGACCGGTGCGGCAGCTGCAGGGCGCGTGTGCACGGGCTGCGGACCTGCGCGGAGGCGCGGCACTGGTGGTGGCCGCGCTGGCGGCAAGGGGACGGAGCCGCATTACCGAAACCGGTTATATCGACCGCGGATATGCCGGTTTTGCACAGATGCTGGCGGAACTTGGTGCCCAAATTGAGCGGGAAATGCCGCGGGAAAGCGCCAGCGAGAAAAAAACACCTTCAAAAAAGCAAAATTGACTTGCATTCAGGGCAAAAAGATGATACGATACAGTTATATAAGTGTAAGCAGATAATTTCTGTGCGCTATGCGCAGTTTTACGATAAAATCCGATGGAGGACAAAGTTATGGCACTCATGCTCGATGAAGAAATGGACGAAAACGTTACGACGATCAAGGTGATCGGCGTGGGCGGCGGCGGCGGCAACGCTGTCAACCGCATGGTCAGCGACGGCCTGCAGGGCGTCGAATTTATCGCAATGAACACCGACCAGCAGGCTCTGGCCAAGAACCACGCTGCCACCAAGGTGCAGCTGGGTTCCAAGCTGACCAAGGGCCGCGGCGCCGGTGCAGACCCCGAGATCGGCCAGCGCGCCGCTGAAGAGAGCAAGGACGAGATCGCAAATGCGCTCAAGGGTTCCCAGATGGTGTTTATCACTGCCGGCATGGGCGGCGGCACCGGCACCGGTGCAGCACCTGTTGTGGCCGAGGTCGCCCATGATCTGGGCATTCTGACCGTTGGCATCGTCACCAAGCCCTTCTCCTTTGAGGGCAAGCGCAAGATGGGCCTGGCAGAGCAGGGCATTGCAAACCTGCTCATGCATGTGGACAGTCTGATCGTCATTCCCAATGAGCGCCTGAAGATGATCAGTCAGGAAAAGATCACCCTGATGAATGCCTTCCAGGCAGCCGATAACGTGCTGCGTCAGGGCGTTGAGTCCATTTCCGCTCTGATCAATGTGCCCGCCTTCATCAACCTGGACTTTGCCGACGTGCGCTCCATCATGAAGGATGCCGGCTACGCACACATGGGCGTGGGCAGTGCCAAGGGCGCAGGCAAGGCCGAGAACGCCGCAAAGGCTGCTATTTCTTCTCCGCTGCTGGAGACCAGCATTGCCGGTGCACACGGCGTGATCATCAACATCACTTCCAGCCCGGACATCGGTCTGGAGGATGTGGAGACTGCAGCAGGTCTCATTACCCAGAGCGCACATCCCGATGCAAACATCATCTGGGGTACTGCATTCGACGAGAACCTCTCGGACGAGATGCGTGTGACTGTGGTTGCTACCGGTTTTGACAACAAGAGCGCAAGCGACCTGCGCAGCAGCATCAGCAATGCAATGGGCGGCGCACAGTCCACTCCGTCTGCTGTGTTCAGCAGCGAGACTGCAAGTCCGGCAGCTTCTGCCGCAGGCGGCGCTGCACCGGCACCCACTGCTGCAAAGCCCGTGGAAGAGGACAACAGCGATAATGGCTATTACGACCAGCTGATGGCCATGCTGAACAAGCGCAGATAAAAAGCTGGCCGTCATAAGCAGATCGGGCGTATCGGATGGATCGGAGGGACACCATGGCGCAGGGCAGGCAGCAGAACAATGGTTCGCGGCAGCGCTGTGCCCAGTCTGCCGCGGCAAAGGCTCCGGCAGAGCCGCCCAAGGCGGTGTGTGCCCAGCTGGAGCAGATGAACCGAAAGCTGGCAGCGGCCAGTGCGGAAATTTTGCGCTATCAGACCCGTCTGTTTGCCTGTGAACGGCAGATGGCCGCGCTGCGGCAGGAAAATGCCCAGCTGGAAGCGGCCTGTGAGCAGGCGCGGCAGGAGGCTGAGTGCGCGGGCGCTCATGCAGAGCAGCTGCGTCAGGAGCTGGCCCGCCATGCCGAAGCTGTGCGGCCTGTGCCGGTTGCGGCACATACGTCCCCACAGCCGGAACCATCAGCAGCGCAGAGTCCGCGGCCGGAGCCGGAGGCCGAACAGTCTCCACAGCCCGGGCCGGAGACTCCGCAGCCTGCTCAGCCGGACTGGAAGCCCCAGACCAGATTGGAGCACCTCTCGGTGGAGTTGATGAACTGGTTCGACGATATGATGGGCGCATGACAGAAAGCTGGATGATCTGCAAAAAGCAGATATGAGTGAAATGAAAAGCTGCTGCAAAGCGCAAAGCTGTTGCAGCAGCTTTTTTGTGGTTCGGTAGGAAACGGAAGACCCTGCGGCCGGCAGTACAGGAGCGAGGAGCGGTTAAGATGGAACCAAAACAGAAAATACTGATCGTGGATGACTCGGAGATCAACCGCGCCATGCTCAAGGAGATTTTGGGTGAGGGCTACGAATATCTGGAAGCCGAGAACGGCCTGCGCGCGATCGAAATTCTGCGCAGACGCACCGATATCGCGCTGGTGCTGCTGGACCTGATCATGCCGGAAATGGACGGCTTTGATGTGCTGCGGGTGATGCAGTGCTATGCATGGCAGGAGGAAATCCCGGTCATTGTGATCAGCGCGGCAGAGGACACCCGAAGCGTCGAGCGCGCCTATGATATGGGCGTGGCCGATTACATCCGCCGCCCGTTCGAGCGGGTCATGGTGCTGCGCCGGGTGAAGAATGCGCTCATGCTTTACGCAAAGCAGAAGCGCCTTACCCGCCTTGTGACCGATCAGGTGTACGAAAAAGAGCACAACAGTGTGCTGATGATCAACATTCTGAGCCATGTGGTGGAGTTCCGCAACAGCGAGAGCGGCCAGCATGTGCTGCACATCCGCACCCTGACCGACCTGCTCCTGCATCAGCTGGTGCAGAAGACTGACCGTTACCAGCTGGATGAGAGTGATATCTCGCTGATCAGCACAGCGTCGGCGCTGCACGATATCGGCAAAATCATGATCCCGGAAGAGATCCTGAACAAGCCCGGCCGCCTGACCGAGGAAGAGTACGCTACCATCAAGACCCACACCACCGAGGGCTCCAGGATCCTGAAGGGGCTTGCCATCGGGCAGGACGAACCGCTGGTAAAGGTGGCACACGCCATCTGCCGCTGGCATCACGAGCGGTGGGACGGCGGCGGCTACCCGGACAGGCTCAAGGGCGACGAGATCCCCATTGCAGCACAGGTGGTGGCACTGGCCGATGTGTACGACGCACTGACCAGCGAGCGCTGCTATAAGCAGGCATACAGCCACGAAAAGGCCGTTGACATGATCCTGCACGGCGAGTGCGGCAGCTTCAATCCGCTGCTGATGGAGTGCCTGAAAGAATCCTCGGAGCTGCTGCGCACAGAGCTGCAGCGCTCGGAGTATGACCGCGGTTTCCGCCACGAGACCCGCCGCCTTTCGGAGGAGATCCTGCACCGCGAAGCTCTGCCCCGTGAGGATCGTGCCCAGCGCCTGCTGGATCTGGAACGGGAGCGCACCGCTTTTTATGCCGAGCAGCGCGGCGGTATTCAGTTCGATTACGATATCCTCAGCGGCAGCGTGACCGTGGTGAACCGCTACGAGGACCCGGTCAACCGAACCCAGAAGCTGGACTTTGATAAGGGCATGGGCCTGACGTTCCTCTCCGGCAAGGACCGCCGCAAGCTGCTGGATGCCATTGCAGCCGCAACGCCGGAAGAGCCGGATGCCGCATTCCCGGTGCTGATCGCGGTGGATCAGGAATACCGGCTGCACCGGCTGGTGATGCACACCATGTGGAGCCGCGCCGGTGTGCGCCACTGCGTAAGCGTGGTGGGCCAGATCACAGATGACCATGCCCGCCTGCAGGAGCTGATGCTGGGCAATGTGAACAGCGACCAGCCGGAAGCACTGCTGGAATGCCTGAAGGGCTTTTTTGACATTGTGCGTCTGGTGGACCCGGAAAACACCAAGGTGCTGAGCTTGGGCAAGGATGGCCGGCTGACCGAGATGCCCGGCACCTGCCACATGGTGTGGAACAAATCGGGCCGGTGCGAAAACTGCATTTCCAGTAAGGCCCTTGCCCGCAAGGAATCCCTGAACAAGATCGAGTTCAAGGACGAGCAGGCTTATTTTGTCATGGCAAAGTATGTGGAAGTGGGCGGACGCGGCTGCGTGCTGGAAATGGTGTCCAAGCTTTCGGACGGACGCTGGCTGGATATGGGCGGCCGCCGGATGCTGCTGGACCGCGGCTCCAACTTTGACCGCAGCGCCTTTGTGGATTCACTGACCGGGGCATACTCCCGCCAGTACTTCGAGTGCTTCCTTGCGGAGAGCGAACAGGTGGAAGGCGTAGTGATGATCGACGTGGATCACTTCAAGGAGGTCAACGACCGGTTCGGCCATCTGGTGGGCGATAAGGCCCTGCAGAGTGTGGCACAGTCCATCCTGAGCAACCTGCGCCAGACCGATGTGCTGGTGCGCTATGGCGGCGATGAATTCCTGCTGCTGGTGCCGCACATCCGGCCCGGGGAACATGTGATACAGCGCGTGCGGGAGGCTGCGGCCAGTGCCAGAGTGGAAGGCTACCCGGAGCTGGAGCTTTCGGCCAGTGTTGGCGGTGTGTTCGGTGTACATCCGCTCACAGAGGCCATCCGTCAGGCGGACGCAAAAATGTACCAGAACAAGGCCGAGCGCAAAAATTAAACAAAACAAAGCCCGGACAGGCTGCAGTATCGCACTGCTGTGCCTGTCCGGGTATTTTTGTTTTTTCAGCGCACAGCGCTGGTGCGGTGCTCCATCAGATAGGTGGCTTCCAGATCAGCGATGTGCAGCTTGACGGCAAGGGGATACTTGTCGTAGGCTTCCGAGATGGCAAAGCAGCCGCCCCGGGCCGCATCGTCAAAGCCGCCCATGTGCCAGCGGATGGCAACGGCTTCCTCGATGTGCAGCTTCATGAACCGCTCAATGAGGAACACGCTCTTTTCGCCGTGGCCGTAGGGGAACAGATCCTCCACGCTGTAGCTGGGCACCTTTTCCCACTGGCCGGTGG
>ERZ773224.3680-NODE-3680-length-13086-cov-4.143581_pt1 | contig 13086 bp, 12 predicted proteins | sample MGYA00580526_ERZ773224 | MGnify/ENA primary metagenome ERZ773224 (study PRJEB29015, sample SAMEA2737743) | human gut metagenome | biome: human gut; feature: human-associated habitat; material: faeces | place: China | collected 2012 ... | reverse complement strand
CGCTCTTCACTTGTCAATGAACCAGAAAAAGAGTTTTTCACTCCCGCCGTTTTTTTGCGGCGTTTGTAAACATGCCCTTTTGTCACCGCTTTGTCAACAATTTTTTCGGGAATCTTCAAAAAACTTTTTGTGAAGGCTTTTTGGAGCCCCGCTGTTTTACAGCGGCGAGGGGAGTTTTTACGCTCATCCCTCATGCCTGTCAACAACTTTTTTCTCTTTTTCCCGGAAATCTTCTTTCCGGAACCTTCAGAGAAGGGCTGCTTTCAGGCGTGTTCAAGGCTTCTAGCCTTTCATCGCGCTGCTGTCAACAGAAATTCGAAAATCTGTCACAATTCTCTGGCCGGAAAAAGCCGCAGCCGCCCTACTTGGCCCCATCCACCCCAATAAGCGTCTCGAGGCCCTTACGGTCCAGTATGGTTATCTTACGGTTGTCCACGGCTATATACCCCATGGAAACAAGGTGCGAGAGATTCCGCGAGAGGGTCTCCCGTGCCGTCCCGAACATGCCCGCCAGATCCTCGCGGGACATATCGAGCTCGATGGTGTCCTTGATGCCATGAAATGTAGCCCTGTGCCAGATGAACGAGGCGAGCCTGGTCTCAATGCGGACGCCCTGGGTACCCAGCTTCTTTTCCAGCATGCGGATACGCATGCCAAGGATCACGATGACCTCCAGAGCGAAGGCGTGGCTCTTCTGTGTGAGAGCGATGAGGTTCTCGCGGGGAATGCGGAGAATGCGGCAGGTCCCCTGGGCGCTCGCCGAACAGGAATATGTCCTCTGACGGAACATGGTGGCGATGCCGAAAGTATCAGGCGCGCCCACGATATGCACAAGGCGCTCGTGGCCGTCAGGCATGTTGTGAAAAAGCCTGGCATGCCCGCTGATAACCATGAAACAGCAGTCCGCGTCCGCGTCCTCATCCATAATGAGATCCTGCTTCGCGTATTCCACAAGGGTCACGCCGGGAAGGAACGTGGCGAATTCCTCATCGCTGAGCTTCTTGAAAATAGGACAGCGTTTGCACTGGAGCCGCAGAGTTTCTTCAGGACAGCTGAGAATCCGCATATTTCCTCCTCTCTTTGTCAGATGATTGGTTCCGGTTCCTGTATAGACGAAGTCCCCCGGTCCGCGAAACGAACCGGGGGCGTTATTACAGAGTTACCTCTTAGGCATGGGGCTCGAGGCAGGCTTTGATGTCCGCCTCAGGAGTCGTGACGGGGCTGATGCCGAAGGTATCCACGAGGGCCTTGAGGATGTTGGGGCTGACAAAAGCCGGCAGCGTCGGGCCAAGGCGGATATTCTTCACACCGAGGTACAGCAGGGCCAGGAGGATGGCCACGGCTTTCTGCTCGTACCAGGAAAGAACAAGGCTCAGGGGGAGGTCATTGACCGTGCACTTGAGCGTCTCGGAAAGCTTGAGAGCCAGGGCGACGGCGGAATAGGCGTCGTTGCACTGTCCGCAGTCGAGAAGCCTCGGGAACGGTCCGATCTTGCCGAGATCGAGGGTGTTGAAGCGGTATTTGCCGCAGGCCAGGGTAAGAACCAGAGTGTCCTTCGGGGTCTGCTGTACGAAATCAGTGTAGTACTTGCGGGCGGGGCGGATGCCATCGCAGCCGCCCACGAGGAACACATGACGGACAGCGCCGGACTTCACGGCATCAAGAATGGCGGGCACAGCGTCGAGGAGGGTCTTACGGCCGAAACCGACGGTGATTTCCTTTCCTTCCTCGTCTTCGGCGAAGCCGGGAAGCTCAAGGGCCTTTTCGATGAGCGGGGAGAAATCATTGTTCTCGATGTGGCGGCAGCCAGGCCATTCCACGATGTCAGTGGTGAAAATCTTATCGGAATACGTCTTCGGATCCTGGATGCAGTTCGTGGTGAAAACCACGGCGCCGGGGAAGTCAGGCAGTTCCTTCTGCTGATTCTGCCAGGCCGTGCCAAAGTTGCCCGCGAAATGAGGGAAAGCCTTCAGCTTCGGATAAGCGTGAGCGGGGAGCATCTCGCCGTGGGTGTACACGTTGATGCCCTTCCCTTCGGTCTGCTTCAGAATCTCATAGAGATCCGGGAGGTCATGGCCGGAAACGAGAATGCAGTGGCCCTTGCGGTGGCCGGTGGAAACAGTGGTCGGTTCGGGATCGCCGAAGGTCTCCGTGTTGCCGGCGTCAAGAAGCTGCATAGCGCGCACGTTGGCCTTGCCGCAGTCGAGAGCGAGCCCCAGCCAGTCGTTAAGGCCGCGGTTCGTGCCATCATCCGCGGCAGCGGTGAGCAGACGGCACATATCGAGCACCATGTCATGGTCACGCTTCCCGAGACGGGCGGCATGGTAGGCGTACGCGGAAACGCCCTTGAGGCCGAAGAGGATAATCTGCATGGCGGAGCGCACGTCGGCGTCTTCAGCAAACTTGTCGGGAGACGGGGCGGTGGCGAGCAGCTTCTCTGTCTCGGCGGCCGTATCGGAGGTCACACCCTTCAGCGCATTCCTCTCATCCAGGACCTGACTGATGAGCTTCTTCAGGGAAACGGCATCGAAGTTGACGTTGGTCAGCGTTGAGAAAAGTCCGGCCAGGAGCAGATCGTCCGCCTTCTGGTCAGCCTTCCCGGATTTGAGAATCTCGGCCGCGAGAAGGCGCAGGCTCTGAACAAGGGCGTCCTGGGCGCCGGCCACAATATCGAGCTTGCCGCAGACACCTCTGATGGTGCAGCCGGTTCCTTTGGCGGTCTGTTCACACTGATTGCAGAACATAATCATACTCCTTAGGAAAGAGATTAAGGGATCCCACCCCTGAAATGCTTTATCTGTGGGAGAAGTTATACCTGCATGGCAGACTCGGGCATGTGATCAATGTCAAGCAGGCGTCATTTTTTCCCACATGTTCCTCCGGCGGGATTTGCCCCTTGTATTTCATTTTGACGGATGAAAAAAGCGGAAAATGCCAGGATGATAATATTTTGATTCCGGAGCCCTCCCCCTGGGAGAGACACATTCTGCTGAAATGAAACACGCGGCTCCTCCCGGCCGGGCCGCGCGGGTACGAATGGTTCAGCGTTTCTTCCCCACACGCACACTGGGACTTCCCAGAAGGCGCTCTCCGGGCGTGAGTCTCTTTCGCCCGTGCGCTCCCGCTGGCCACAGTCCGGATTTCATGAGCGTCTTTACAATCACGGGCAGAGGAAACGATGGCATTCTTCTCCGGGGCAGCCACGCTCTGCTGCCCTTTCCAGAGAACGGAAAGGAAAAGGACATCATGAACCTGAGGCTCCCGGATGAAGGCGCAGCCACGGAAGAAGATACATGCATCAGTAGAGATAACAGAACGGACGGACGCCTGCCATCTGAAATTCCTGATTCCGTGCCCCGCCTCACCCGCTCATGAACTGCGGTACCGCTTCCGGCCAGAAAGCCATTAGGATGCACAGTCGCAATACCGTCAGCACAACGTGCATCGCGATGTTCGGAGAAGGAGGAAAATTTTTCGGAAAATTTTTCCTTTTCCTACCAAAAGACGTGGCAATGCCGGGAAAAAAACATACATTTCTGTTACGCGGCGGACGCCGGGAATCTGTTTCCGGCGTCCGCCGCGAGTGCCAATACCAAGGAGTACAGTCTTGGGAATTTCATTTCGCGAAAAACTCTCTTCGGCATCGAAAAAGCTGCGTGAGGCTGCCGGAGACGTGCGCGGGAAAGCCGCACCCCTCAGGGAGAAGCTTACTTCCCTGCACGTGAAAGGAATACATAAGGAAAACGCGGGAGCGGCTGACGCAGACGCGGAACAGGGAACGGCGGGAACGAAAAGCACGTCCGGGCGTTTCCATATGCCGCATTTCCCCTTCACAGGCAGAAAACCCGGAGAGCCTGAGAGCCCTGCATCAGCCCAGAGCGCCGCTCCCGGCGCAGCGCCGGAAGAAAAAACGGCCACTCAGCCCGAAGCCGGCACTGAGCAGAAGGACGGGGAAATCACAGGCCGTATGAAATGGGTAGCCAATCCGCTGAAGAGCGGCTGGGACGCCCTCTCCGACAAAATGCCGCCCAAAGAAAAAGTTGAAGAAAAAATGGACCGGGCCGGGTCGTTTCTGAAGAAACAGGCTGGAATCCTCGCGGCCAACCTGCCCCGCAGGGAAGACTTTTCTGAAGCTTTCAGCCGGGCAGGCGAGAAAGCCAGGGAGGGATTCAGGGCTGTATCCGGCAAAATCCGCTCTGCTGGCGCGAAGAACGGGGAGGAGCAGAGCGGTCCTTCTCTCAGAGAGCGCGTCGATGAACTCAGGGATATCCTCTATATAAAAAGGAAGAAAAGCCGGCCTGAGGAAAAGGACGTTCCCGGAACGCCCGGCACTTCTGCTGACAGGACCACGCAGTCCGCGGAGACGGGGAGGAACGTGGAGAAAGGAGCCGCCCCTGAAGGGGGACAGCCCACGGCTGAACAGCAGGAAGCCGAGCTCGGCCGTCTGAAATGGGTGGCCAATCCGCTGAAGTACGGCTGGCAGGCCGTCACGAAGAAGATTCCCCACGGTGAAGACGTCAGCGCGGCGGCACAGAAGGCCGGCCAGCTCCTTAAGGAGGGCGCCTCATCTGTCTCCGCGGCAGCTGAAAGAATCCGCGAAAACAGGAAGGTGGCGGCAGCCTGCAGAACCGTCGCTGACAAGGCCAGAGAGGGCCTGCGCAATGTGGAAGGCCGCATTCCGCTGCTGAAAAAATTTCAAAATAAAAAGCAGGACGAACAGAGTTCCGGTCCCAGCGCCGAGGACATCTGGCTTCTCGGGAAATCTGAGGTTACGTCGTCCCCGGCAAAGGACGGGACAGCTGCCCCCGGGCAGACTCCGGGAAGCGATGTCATCGAGGCGGATTCGCTTCTCATAACAGAGCAGCCCTCGAACAACGTTTCCTCCGGCAAGGCGCAGGATCAAACCGCGCCGGAGCCCATAGCAGAGCCTGTGTCTGAGGTGACACCGGCCGAATCCGTACAGCCTGAGGAAGAAGCCGTTTCAACGCAGGGCACGGCGGAAACCGCTGCTGAGACTGTGCTTTCCGAATCCGCTCAGCCGGAGGAAAAAGCCGCCTCAACGCAGAACTCGGCCGAAACCGTGGCCGAGGCAGTGCCTTCCGAATCCGCTCAGCCGGAGGAAGAAGCCGTTTCAACACAGAACGCGGCTGAAACCGTGGCTGAAACAGCGCGTTCCGAATCCGCTCAGCCGGAGGAAGAAGCCGTTCCAACACAGGACGCGGCAGAAACCGTGGCTGAGGCAGTACCTTCCGAATCCGCTCAGCCGGAAGAAGAAGCCGCCCCGACGCAGGACGCGGCCGAAACCGTGGCTGAAGCAGCACCGGCCGAATCCGCTCAGCCGGAAGAAGAAGCCGCCCCGACGCAGGACGCGGCAGAAACCGTGGCTGAAGCAGCACCGGCCGAATCCGCTCAGCCGGAGGAAAAAACCGTTTCAACGCAGGACGCGGCAGAAACCGTGGCTGAAACAGCGCGTTCCGAATCCGTTCAGCCGGAGGAGAAGCCTGAATCCTCCGACTCAGGAAAGGAAGCCGCGCCAGGCTTTTTCGGCCGTCTGAAGAACCGCGTCAGCGGCAGGGCGAAGCATCTGAAACCTGTACGCGAGGTTGTGGGATATACAGCCGGGAAAGCCGGCAGCATCGTGAAGGAAGAACTGGGAGCCGTGGCTGACAGGCTTCCCGACAGGGAGGCCGTCGCCGGTGCCATGAAGGGAGCCGTCCGGGACGCGAGAGAAAAACTCTCTTCCGCCGCGGAGGGGCTGAAGAAAAAGGCCGGAGACGCGGCGGACATCAATTTCGCCGAAAAAGCCAGAGAAGGAGCCGGTTTCCTCAGAGGCAGGTTCCGTTCTCTCAGAGAAAAAATCCATCCGGCGGAAGAGATCAGAAAATCTGCCGCAGCGGCGGGGAACAGGATCAGGAACGCCGCGGACAGGGCTGAAGAGGACATCAGGGAGGCCGCTGAACGCATTCCTTCCGGCGAGACCGTACGGGAGAATGTGAGAGGCGTGCTCGGCCGGATGGGGTCTCTTCAGGAGAAACTCCGCAGGAAACCGGCTGATCCCTATCAGTCCGGCAACAGGGGCGTCCAGGCCATAGGACGGCTGGCCAGGGGCATCAGCCATGGCGCCGCTGATCTCGCGGACATGAGCCACGCGCTCGGTTCCATGGCCGCCAACGGCCTCACCAACAAAGCCGCCCTTCCCGCCCTTGAGGAGCTGCTGAATCAGACCTTCCGGCATTACGGCAAGGTGAGGAGTATCGAATTCAGGGATGGCACGCTGGCGCTTGGGATGAAGATCTCGGGTATCCGTGAGATCGTGCCCGTTTCTGTCGGCACCGTCATAATGAGCCCTGATGGGAGAACGCTCTCCTTCAGCGACTTTGCCAGCACAGTTCCCGCCGTCGCCAGAGGGCTCGAACTCCTTGCCGTGGAGAACGGACCTGTCTCCGTCGCCGATGGGAAAACGGCCGCAGTGCTGCGCAGCGCCCGCTGGCTCGGCCTCATCAATACACAGAAAGGGAGGAAGTGATGTTTGCCACCCTCAGGGAAATCACCGCACGGAAGTCCCTCATGCCAGCCTGCAACCTGCGGCTTGAGGAGTACGGCTGCCGGATAACGAAAATGAAAATCGACCCTGACGGCATCCGGGCCTGGCTGAAGTTCGACGGCCTTTCCGGAGCCCTCGGCGTGCGTACCACTGACATATCCCTTTCCGATGACGCGGGCCATATCAGTTTTGGCCAGTTTGACACGACAGTGCCCCTGGCTACGAAAATCCTGCACACAGCTTTCAGGGATCCCATTCCCGTGAATCCGGAATACGCCCCGGTCCTGCGCTTCGGCAAAAACCGCACCTTCGGCAATTTCCTTTCCGAACTCGGTCTCTCCATACGCTGCATGCGCGCCTCATCCATCATCCTCATTCTGACTCTGCTCGGCCTTGCCGCCGCTGCAGGATGGTACATCTGGCGTTACCATATCTAAGGTTTTTATCTCCAGAGATTCAGCGTATTTTCACAGGGGAGCCCGTTTCTCACCGGGCTTCCCTTTTTTGTTTCCAAAGTGCCGGCAGCGAAGTTATCCCTTTCCTATGAAAACGATCTGCTCAGGATGCTGCGCGTTGCCGGGGAAAGCTGCCCACAGGACCTGGCGGGACTATACCGGAACCGGGAAAAACATATCCGCCGCAGGCAGAAACAGACAGAGAAAACGCCGCCTTTCGGTTCCAGGTTCAGGAATTCAGGAAGGAAAATGATGCTTTTGCGTCAGGAAGAGCGGTTTTGTGCGAACAAAAATTTTAACCGTTCTAAAAAATTTGTTCCGTTTTTGTAAAAAGGGTAAAGATTTTTCAACCGTTCAGAGAAAGTCTTGACCGTTTTTAAATAGTCCGCCTATACTCAGTCACCTACGGTGTGGCAGGCACTGTTGTGTTTGTTCATTCCGCAGCTCCCTTACGGGTTCCGGAACCGGGCCATGGCGCCGAGCGTCCGGCCGCACTCCGGCTGCATCGCACTGATGCATGGGTTCTGTCCGCGCGGAACTCTTCCCGTCAACCAGCCGGTCTCTTCATTTTTCTCCCCTCATTCCCCCGGGGCCGGGCAAAAACAAAGGGAAGTATATGCGAATACCCTTTAAAATGCTCACGCTTCTGCTCGTCTGTTTTCTCTCGTGCGGCTTCACGCACAAGGCGAAGAACGACGAGTATTCCTCCAAGCATCATATCTCCGCACAGAATCACGCTGAAAAGAATCAGCACAGCCTGGTGCGGCGCGCCCACAGGGCTGTGGGCACTCCCTACGTTTTCGGCGGCGAATCCCTTGCCGGATTTGACTGTTCCGGCCTCGTACGATGGACGTACAAATCTGTGGGAATCAACCTTCCCCGTACGGCGCGGGAACAGTCCCTCATGGGATACCGCATCATGGATGTCAGCAAAATGCGCGCAGGCGACATCGTCGCCTTCCGGCGCAGCGGCGGAGGATATCACACGGGCATCTATATCGGTGACGGCCGCTTTATCCATGCACCCCGCACCAATTCCCGCGTCCGTGTTGAGTCCTGCGATTCCGCGTTTTTCCGCAATAATTTCATCGGCGCGAGACGCATCATTATGACAGGCAGTAACCGGGCCGTGACCGAAGTCGCTGAGCTTGAGGACATGGACCGCCCCAGCCGTCAGAGCGTGCGGCGCGGTCACGGAAGGTCGGTCAAACACAGCGCCAGCCGTACCCGCTCATCCAAAGCTTCCCGCAGTCACCGCCGGTCAAAAAGACGCTGAGTGAATTTTAAAGCTCCTGAACGAAACAGAGCCGCGTAACGGCTCTGTATTGCGAGACGGACGTCCTTTGGGCGTCCGCCTTTTCGTTTATGGCGGAGCGGCAGGAGGATGCCGCTCCGGGGCGTGCAGGCCGTCCCGGCGGAAAAAGCCTGTCAACGGAGGTAATCATGAAATACGTCAGCCAGCCCATCCGGATAGCCGGAGTGACGGCGAAAAACCGGATAGTCATGCCTCCCATGGCGACCTACATGGCCGGGGAGAACGGGGAAGTCAGCCAGGAAAACCTGGACTATTATGCAGCCAGAGCCAGAGGCGGACACATCGGCATCATCACAACGGAACATTTTTTCATTACCCAGCAGGGCAAAGCCAGGGAAAGGCAGATTTCCATCGCCTCTGACACCATGACTGACGGTCTGAAAAAGCTCACTGCCTGCCTGCATCAGAACGGCTCTCTCGCCGTGGCCCAGCTGAATCACGTCGGAACAGCGGCGCTGAGGGAAGTGACGGGCATGGATCCCGCTGGCCCGAGCGCCATCAGGCCGGCGGGTTCGCAGGAGGACGCGGAGGGGGTCCGCGCGATGACGGCCGACGAAATTCACGCCCTGCCGGGTCTTTTCGCGGCTGCTGCGGGACGCGCAGAAAAAGCAGGCTATGACGGCGTGGAGATCCACGCGGCGCACGGCTACCTGCTGGATCAGTTCTATTCGCCGCTCACCAACAAAAGAACGGACGAATACGGCGGGGAGCTCATGAACAGGATCCGGATTATCCGCGAGGTTATCCGAGCGGTCAGGGAAAAAACCGGACCTTCCTATATGGTCGGACTCCGCCTCGGAGGCTGCGATTACATGGAAGGCGGGGCCACGATTGAAGACGCCGTGAACGCCTGCCGGGTCCTTGAAAAGGACGGACTCGATTACCTGAGCCTCACAGGCGGCATGTGCCGGTATATGCGCAGGGGCATGAACTTTCCCGGCTATTTCGGCGACCTCTCCGAAGCCGTCAGAAAGGAAGTCTCCGTCCCTGTTCTGCTCACGGGCGGCGTAAAGGACATCGCTGACGCGGACCGCCTCATTGGGGAAGGCAAAGCCGACCTCATCGGCGTGGGCAGGGCACTCCTGAAAGACCCGGAATGGGCAGACAGGGCTTTCGCCTGATAATAAATTCCGGCGGGAGGAACACCTCCCGCCGGGAACCAGCCGTGGGGACTGAAGACTATTCCGTTTTCCGGACTGCTTTTCTCCGGTCCTTCCCGGGACAAAACTGCGGACGCACTGGCAGCAGACGGATCCACTCAGCCTTTTTAACAAACATATCAGAAAAACACTTCATGCATTTTCAAATCAGACTCAGAGGAAAAGGAGCATCAATTCATTATTTACTCTATCTTTGTTAACAGATACATTTTCGAATATCTTTGAAATTCTTTTTCAGTTTACGCAAATCCACCCTGTTATCCGGGCATCTTAGATTTTCCATCCGTAAACTCCTCAAAAAAATCATTCCCAAATCCGGAGGACGCTGCGGCCAGAAAATGCCACACAGTGCTTTTTTTTTCTGATGCGTGACAGGCGGTACGCGTCCCTGAAGGCGCAGCGTGCCGGTGCCGCACCGCACGGCGGCTCCGGCAGCCGGGATCCTGACAGTCAAATCCGTATTGTTGTTATTTTTTGCCTGTTCCGGATCCCCCGAGATGCATTCGTGCATCCTGCGGGCCCAAAAGGGCTTGTTTTTTACCGGAATGGGCATAATAGAAAAGCTACGCAACCCGGGAAATTGAATTTTTTTGAAAATAAGCCCCTTTTGGCTCTTGCGAATTTTTTTTAAACATGCCATGTAACGCGGAAGGAAAGTATTTTACTAATATTTGATTTTACGGCATGCCAGCTCTCACATACAGAGAACGAGCGGTTGGGAGATTGAGATGGAAAACGAAAGCACAGATAATCGTAATTATACGACCCTGCGTGATTTTGTCGCGCGGTGCCTCAGAAAAAACAAACATCTTTCCGCCGATTCTCTTTTCCGCACAGGGGAAGAAGTGCCCCTTCCTGATTTGCCCCTGAAACTGAAAGACCTGGATTCAGTTATTGATTCCATATTCGCGGATCGCTTCCTTCGTCTTATTCAGGATCTCGCAGATTACGGCAGGAGGGGCATCTACGAATTTGAGGCCGAGGAAAAAGGCCCCGTTTACGAGCAGGAGGAACGCTGGCTCAATGGCGATCTCAGCGATCTCGGCATATCCCCCCTGCGGGGAAAAAGAAGCAGCCGCCCCGAGACGCGCATGGATCGCGAGTCCTTCGGCTCCTGTCTGGCCCGTCTGGTGAAGGAAAGCGCCGCAAAAAACCTTTCGCGCCGTTCCCTGGAATGGCTCACGTCCACGTTTGACTACAATCTTGACTGGCTCTTCTTCGGTGTCGGCGAGATGGTTCATTCCACATTCCAGAGCATTTACGAACCCGCGCAGATGGCCCATGACGAGGAAGGAGAAAACGGCAGCGTCACCCATACGGTTACCTATCAGACCGTGGCGGATGTGAAGGGCATGCGCGGCACCACCACATGGAGCGGAGCTGACTGGACCTGGCTCCTGAACGGCAAAACCCAAACCAGCTTCCAGTGCAAGGCGCCGACCCTGCCCCTCGCGGCCCGCTGCGTGAGCGCCTGGAACGTGCAGCCCATGACTCCGGATATGCCGGATCTTCTGCCGTTTATCGACCGCCTCTACGTATGGATTCTTCATGAATTTTTCGAAAAGAAGCCCCTGCCCAAGGGAGACTGGCGCCAGGAGCTTTTCCTGACCCTGGTGCGCGGCAAGAACAAGCTGCTCATGCTCCTCGGCACCACGCCGCAGGCAGGCACCCAGTACCGCCTCGGCAAAGCTCTGCCCGGCGATTCCGCGCGCAAGCTGGCCTACCTCATTGAGGCCATTATCCGCCGCTACGGGCGTACGGGCTTCCTTCAGTACATCGATATGGTCAACGACGAAGCGGTAGCCAGGGGCTTCAGCTCCCTGCTCGAGGTCGTCAGGCGCAAGTCCTGGCGCGATGACAGCTACCGCCGCGAAAATTTCGGACTGCCGCGCAGCCGCAAGGACCGCGAGGCGCTTCAGGCCGCGAAGTCGGTCAGCGGGGCGTTCTCCGAAGATGCTGAAACAGCACAGGCCGGCTCTCCCTCGGACGGGGAGAAGCCCGCTGCGGAGCAATCCACAAAAGCGAAAAAGAAGTCCTCTGCCTCCCATAAAGCCGTCCGGCAGGAACAGAAACAGCCGGCCGAAACGGCAGAAGGGGTCGCGGAAAACAATGTCCCCCTGAATTCTGACAGCGCTGACGGGGAACCGGCGGCACATCCCGCACAGCCCCGCGCCAGAGCCCGCGTAGCGGCAGCCAGGTTCAGGAGAAGACCAAGAAGATCTGAGAGAAAGGATTGATGCCTATGGCTACTATCCGTAAAACCAGGGAGCGGATTGAGAACGCGGAGGGGTATGAAGACGTTCTCATCACTCTCAGCACATGGAATACGCTCTTACCGGCAGAACAGCCGTCCGTCATGAGCATCCGGGATGCGGACGGCCGTTTCTTCACCCCGGGCTTCTTCACCGGCGTGCATGGCCACCGCAGCATCACGCAGGTCATCGGCGCAGCAAAACTCCACAGCGCCAGGTCACGCAGGCCGGGATTCAGCGTCAGCGAGGCTGATGTCACCATCACACTGCCGGCAGGCAGTACGCTGACCCAGCTCATGGACAGCGACGACCCACTGCAGCAGCAGGTGGTCAACATCAAGCGTCTCCAGGTGGGCGCTCAGGCCGAGCTTCTGTCCCTCGTTGGCAGGGAAGCAGACAGGAAGGTTTCTCTTTCAGAAACCATCCGTTCCGATCCCGGCGCTTTCTTCACCGCCTTCTTCGCGTATCCCGGATACAGGAACGTCAAAATCGTCTACTGGGAACTTCCCGGCCCAGCCCTCGGCATCGGTATGCCGAGCTCTTCCCTCGCTTCCCTGGCTACGGTCCGTCCCGAATGCATAAGCGGCCTCCGCCAGCTTTATCCCACCAGAGATCTTTTCGAGGGACTCACCACGGAAGAACAGATTCAGAAGCGTATTCGCACCATTGTTCACTGCGGCTAGTCCGCACGCCTATTTTATATAAGAAACGTCGCGTCCGGGAAAAATACACACTCCCCGTCGTGTAGTGTTGCCCAATATATTCCGAAAAACGGAATATAACCGGAGACTCTGTTACAAAAACAGCAGCATACGGGAAATCTCCTGAAGCAGGTGAAGCCCCGGGGGCTCATCTGTGCTGTTTTTCAGAAAAAACGACGTTTCCCGCTGTTTTTGAAACTCAAAAAAGATGTCTAACGTCGACTTAACAGGCGTTTTTCTATTACAAAAAAATATCGGACGACTTCCTCTGGGAGCGGCGGCCGCAAGGAAAGAGTTTTTCCGGAGCGGTCTCCGGACCGCGCGGGTCTGCCCGTAACCATCAGCCCTGCCTCCCAGCGGGGCTTTTTTCTCCGCATCTTTCACTGAAGCTGATGACCGCGCTGCGGCGTGCGCTGCCGGGATGCAGTGTCTGAGCCAGACTTCCTGCCGGCTCAGGAGGCCCCCCTCTTTTATCCCAGGGGGTCCCGCTTCCCTCATAGGAAGAGTGGAAGCTGTGGGCCCTGCCCCACAGGGCTGGTGATGTGGGGTCAATACATGATCGTTTAGTGGATCCGGTGAACGATCGCTTGACACTCAGATGAGCGCTCATTTTCCTTTTGCGGCGGCTATGGACGGATTCGACATGTCATTCCAGCCAT
>ERZ773224.3673-NODE-3673-length-13113-cov-3.195359_pt1 | contig 13113 bp, 17 predicted proteins | sample MGYA00580526_ERZ773224 | MGnify/ENA primary metagenome ERZ773224 (study PRJEB29015, sample SAMEA2737743) | human gut metagenome | biome: human gut; feature: human-associated habitat; material: faeces | place: China | collected 2012 ... | reverse complement strand
TCGCCCCGATTTTGCCGTATGTTCTGCAAGCAATTGTATGGATAATTTCGCTGCCGTTCAAAGGTATTTCGGCGGCTGTAAAATCCACAAAACGACGCCGCGCAGAGAAGCGTGTCAGAAAAGAATTTGCCGACCGGTGGAACACAAGCGGAAAGAAAAATCTAACAAAAAGACGCCGGCGGATCGTATGGTTTGTCGGCGTTAATTTTATCTATAAAAAACAGGAGAATTTCAATATGAAAACACTAAAAAGAATCATAGCGGTTTTACTGCTATTCATAACCATTCTGGCGGTAAGTTACGTCGTTTACACGGTAAAGCAAATATCGCCCGAAAATACGATTTCGGAGGTGCTGTATGAGATTGCAAAAACGACTTAATATTGCGCTCACGGTAGCCCTTACGATAGCGTTTATTTTGCTCGGAGCGTTCGTGTTCAGAGTTGCCTATTGTCGCACAATAGAGGCTTTAATCGACTTATACGGCAGTTTTAAGTATTATTTCTGCGTATTATTCGGTTTCCCCGTCGATGGTATACCGTCCGTTGCGGAGCGTTCAAAGGTGCTGAATTGGGACGTGATTTTGCCTGCGGATTTTGAAACGTTTAAGGCAAATTGTATATCCTTTTTCAGACTGTTTATAAGCGAAGAAAATTTCCTTTTGTGGCTTAATACGGCAGGCGTAAAAGCGGGCGTTTGGGCAAAGATTTTCGTCATACTTTTGCCGTGTATTTTGGCTGTTATAATCGCTATAAAACGACTGTATGCAAAAGGCAACACAAAGCACAACGTAGACACAGTTCCGCTACGGGTATTCAAGAAAATATCTGCCGTAACGTATCAGCCGACAAAGCGGTTTATATGCGGTTATATAGACTTTTTACGCGAGCATAACTGGATATGGATTTCGTGGCTTATTATGTGGGCGTTCCACCTAAATATAGCAAGTATCGTGATAGAATTTTTCGCGTATTACTTCTTCTTTTCTGTGTCGTTCCGGGTAGATACAATCTACACGCAATTCGTAAAATTGGCAATAGATTTGCAACCGTTTTTCAGTTTCTTTCCGTGGTGGTCGCTGCTTATTGCCACATACGTTTTATTCGAGCATTGGCGTAAGAAATTCGCACTTAACAAACTGCGTAAATGCGAAGCAAAAAACTGCGGTTTTATAAACGCTCTGCCTATCGTTTCGATGACCTGCGGAAGTATGGGAAAACGCAAAACTACAATGATAACGGATATGGCGTTATCACAGGAAGTCATGTTCCGCCAGAAAGCCTTGAAAATTTTGCAGGACAACGATCTGAAATTCCCGCATTTCCCGTGGATATGCTTTGAGAAAGAACTCGCCTCGTGTATTGAATACGGAACAGTATATAACCTTGCAACGGTCAAAGAATGGGTGAAACTAAAACGTAGCCGATATGAAAAGCACGGCAACGTTTTGTGGCAATTATACGGATATGACTGTCAAAGATACGGTCTTACATACAACGACGCATTGAAAACGAGTGAATTATTCGACATTTTGGAAACGTATGCGCAGGCGTTTTTCATATACGCACTTGAAACGAGCCTTATCGTCGCAAACTACTCCATACGCACGGACAATCAGATATTGACGGAAGATAATTTCCCGTTGTGGGCGTTAGACTTCTTTACCGACGGGCAAAGACAAAGCAGACACTCCCATATTTTGGACTTCGACGTATTGCGTTTAGGCAAAAAGATATTAGAAAACAACCCGAAAGCAGGCAGTTTTGAGTTCGGCGTTGTCGCTATAACCGAAATAGGTAAAGAGCGTGGAAACAACCTTGAATTAAAGGAAGTCAAGAAGAAAAACGATGAAACAAACCAAAAGAACGACCTTTTCAATTCGTGGCTCAAAATGTGCAGACACTCCGCAACGGTGGATAATTTTCCGTTCATAAAGGTGTTTACGGACGAACAACGCCCTGAAAGTTGGGGTGCGGACGCAAGAGATCTATGCGACATTGTAAATATCGTTTCCGCCGGGGATACAAAACTTGCTCTGCCGTTCTACACGATAGAAGATATGGTGTCCGAAATAGCGTTTAATCGCTTTATAGCCCTATATTATGATTTCAGATACCGCCGCGGCGACAACACTTTGCTCGTGCATATTCTGAAATCCGTAACCGCTTGGCTATGGAAACGCAACGCCCGAATTTACAACAAATACGGTTATTCTATCGTCAAGGTTGAAAAAGAACGCGGAACAATGGACGGTAAGCCCGAAAACAAAAAGTATTTCCTTATGAACTACAAGATTTACCGTAATCGTTTCACTACGGACTGTTTCTCGGACTATTTCAACGACTTGGCAAGCCGAACAAACATAGGACTTATGGACTATATCGAATATGCAACGGAAAAAGCGAGCGTTGACGAACTGAAAGCGCAAAACAGTTATTTTATAAACGGTCTATACCGTGACGAGGAGGTGTGATATGCCATACGGAGAAGCCAAAATTTATCACGACGGAAGCCACTTTATTGCCATACCGTATGTTCCTAATCCTCGAATACGACGACCAAAACTGCCCGAAGAACAGATTACCGTCGTGGACGAAAATGCGGATAATGAAACTATAGACGGACTTTTCGAGGCCGATGAGCCTGCTAACGATATTTCTGAAGAGGACGAAACGCCTGTAGTCGAGACCACCGAGAATGGTGGTGAAATAAAAAATAAGAAAGAGCGAAAGATTACGCGAAAGGAATTGTTTGAAGAATTATATAATGAAACGCGAGATAAAAAACGTAGCGAACGAAAGAAGATAATAACCGAAAAAATGTTGCCGTATTTTCGGGATAAGCAAGCGACGGCAGAATTTGTCAATGCGCAGTTTGAAAGGAAGTTACGGAACATTATTTGCCGAAGAGTAAGGCTTATGCGTAAGGTAAACTTGCAGACTTTCAACTATTTTTGCACTTTTACTTACGATAGTGCAAAGCATACGGAAGAAAGTTTTATGCGGAAATTAAAAGGCTGTTTTAAGATGATGTGCCATAGAAGGAATTGGAAATACGTAGGGGTATGGGAGAGATCGCCGGAAAAGAAAAGGTTACATTTTCACGGATTATTCTATATTCCCGATGGTGCAATGGTGGGTGAACTTATAGAAGTACACGATTATTCTCCCATAAAGAAAAAAGTTCAGCACACGATACAGAATACATATTTCAACGAACGGTTCGGGCGTTCCGATTTTAAGCCCGTAGAGGATAGGCGAATGTTGGGCGAGGCTGTCGCATATCTGACGAAATATATGGAAAAGACGGGCGAGAAGATTGTGTATTCTAAAGGCTTGCCGCAATATTTTATTTCGGACATTCTGGACGAAGACGTTGTATGCACGATAGGGCAGGAAGATAGGAAACTGTTGCTTTACGATAATTTTAATTGTTGGGACGAAGGCTGCCTCGTTGGGCCGGTGAGCAAAGAAGTAATAGCACAAATGCGCAAAAGCAATTAAACGGAAATCCACGCCTGAAAATACGGACTAAAAACGGAAAATTGCCGTAACCGAAGAATAGCGGTGATTCGCCAAGCGGGTTAGCGGCGAACACCGCTTTCGGTACGCTTTCGTTTTCCGTTATTTCGGTCGGTTCGATTAAGTTTTTGGCGTGTGCTTGTCTGCGCCGCGAAGCGGCGCTCTCGTATCAAGACAAGCACACGCCACGGTTGCAAATTGACTTTTTTGATGTTTTACAATGTTTTGATGGAGGTCTATACAATCAAAAATATCATAGAAATAGATAAAATAACAGAATAGGATTTATGTAGTTGTCCGTATAAACATGAATGACGGTGTATTGTTATGGAAAATCGCTTGAAAAAAATAAATAAAAATAACACAACCAATATTTCAAATATTTTAAAACTTATAAAAATTTCACAGAAACTATTGACTTTTGGAAAAGTTTGTAGTATAATACAATAAAACAGTAAATAGAGTAGAAACATTAAAGGTTTCGATAGTAACACAAGCCCGACAAGGTATATGCTATATTTTGCCGAGTGGTCTATACTGTGAAAACTATATAGATAATTTTGGTAAATGACAATATAGCGCATAGGATTGCGGGACATTGTGTGTCTCTATTTCCTATGCGCTGTTTTTATACTAATAATGGTGGTAGATCTCAAGGGTTAAATTTGATGTGTTGTGTAATGATAATTCAGTAGATTTAACCCAATATGCAAGTTAGTAAAAATTATTGCAAGAGGTAAGCTATGTTAAAACTAAATGATGTAACAAAAATTTATCAAACCGCGTCGAAAGAAAAAGTAACAGCATTATCAAATGTTAGTTTATCTATTGATAAAAGCGGGATTGTTTTTATTGTGGGACAGTCAGGCAGTGGAAAAACAACATTATTGAACCTTATTGGTGGATTGGATATGCCGGAACAAGGAGAAATACTTGTTGAAGAACATGTTTTAGGTGGAGATATTCCATTAGAAAAATATAGGCAAAATTATGTAGGATTTGTTTTTCAGGAATACAATTTGTTGGAAAATTTATCGGTTTATGAAAATATAGCTATTGCAGTGTCTAGTTGTACAAAAAGAGAACTGAATGAAAAAATAGTTAAAGTTTTAAAAGAAGTTGATCTTTCAGGATATGAAAACAGAAAAATGAACGAACTGTCTGGTGGGCAAAAGCAAAGAGTTGCAATTGCTAGAGCTTTAGCGAAAAATACATCGATTTTACTTTGTGATGAACCCACGGGGAATTTGGATAGTCATACAAGCAAAGAAATATTTGATTTATTAAAGAAGATTTCTCTTGAGAAAACCATAATTGTTGTTTCGCACAATGAAGAATTAGCAAAAGAATACGCAGATAGACTGATACGGATTGACGATGGGAAAATTATTTCAGATCAACAATATGTAAGCGAGATAACAGTCAACGATTCTAGTAATAAAACGGTCAATAATGTGCCGTTCAGACACAAATTAAAACTTGGATTTAAAAATTTATTTACACAAAAATTTAAAACTTTGATAGCGTCTTTATTGTTGTTGCTTTCATTGGTAACTTTGTGTACTATGCAAATTTGTCTTAATTATAATTCGGAACGTAATCTTGCGAAATCTTTATCTGGTGAAAAAACGCTAGTCGTACTGCAAAACAATTCAACAAGTGGAATATCTAATGTTTCAGAAAGATATCCAATTAAAGCGAATTTATCCAAATATGTTCCGGAAAATAAATTTTATGACGGCTATCGCACGATATACGGAACAGTATTTATCTGTAACAATGCTGAAATAAGCAAAGATTTTTACGTTAAACAGGATTTAGGTAAAAACGAAGCTTATATTTCGGATTATTTTGTTGATATAATAATCAAGTTGAATGACGATTACAGAGATTTAGTTTATACGAATTATGAGGATTTATTGGGACAAGAGGTTGTATATCAAAATATAGTTCTTTTTAAGATTGCAGGGATATTAAAAACTGATTATAAGGAATTCTTAGATGAAAGAGGCAATCAAAAGGAAAATAAGATAACAGCTTTTGAGGATAAAAAAAATTATACTAATACATATAAGTACAAACTAAATTACGAGTACAATGCCATATATACCACACTCGAAGCCTTTAATCAGATGTATATAGGAAAAAACAGTAGTAATTACTGTCAAGATGAAGGTTATCAAATTTATACAACGGAAGCTAATTATCGAGCAAATTTAACGAACATTCATATCTATAACAGTAGTGTAGAAGGTTTACAATATTTTGATAATTCAGGGTATTTAAATACCACCAAACAAAGTAATAGTGGCGAAGGGGTATTGTTTAATGAACTTCAGGACGATGAGATAGTAATAAATGGTGAATTATATAATTGTATATTTGGAAGTAATATTAATTGGGAAGAATTTAGAATGAATTATCAGTACGGAATCGATAGTGGTAATCTTTTGACGGATAAATTATCAAACTTGGGTAAAACGATTGATATTTCAATCAAAGATTCTAACGGGAATATTGTAATTGATATTTTAAAGAAAAAAATAGTAGGCGTAAATTCAATTATTAAAAATGATATAGAAGGTGATGCTATTTATTCTGCTTATGGAACAAAAAAATGTTTTAGTATTGAGAATACAAATCTTGCCGAACACTACGTTTCGGAATTACAATGGACGACACTGAATAGCAAACAAAAAATATTACAGGATTTAAGGAATGAATCAATTGTAATAGCTGGTGTACAAGCTATGTTGATTTATGAAAAAGAGTATATTATAAGTCAAATGAGTTATTTCTTAATTGTAATCTCAATTATACTTTCAATGCTTACGATAATTTCAACTTTCAATCTGGTTAACGCAAAAATTCGTGATAATCAAAAAGAAATAGGAATTTTGATGGGAATTGGATTTAACAATAAAGACATTATTTTCATATATCTATTTTCTATGCTATGTATGATTATGTTCTCGTTCTTAATGACTTTAGCTATCATTTATTTAGGTGTACACATCGCAAATTTATTACTGCAAACAAAACCGTTTGTCAATATTATTTTCTTTGATGTTGATTTATTAACTTACCTTACAATATTGCTGGCAGGATTGATAATAGCTATTTCAAGTTTAATACCACTCTTAACATTGTCAAATAAAAAACCAATTGATATTATAAAAAGCAAATAAACGGAGGTTGTTAAATGAAGCGCTTGATTACTTTATTAATATGTTTTACATTGTTTTGTTGTTTTACAGGGTGCCGTTTAGGCAAACAAAATAAAGATGTCGTTGATAAAAATTTCTATTGCAAAGTTATAGATGAAAATAATATTGCGATAGGTAATTTAAAAACTTATCCAAAATCGGGAGCAGTCTTTTTTCCGGAGAAAATTGAGAATTATACAGTGTCGGAACTTGGCTTTAATTCTGGACTGGGTTTTGGTGGAAATGGATATTTTCATATGTCTGACCAAAACGGGACAGTTATAAGGCGATGTTATTTCCCGCGCTCTATAAAGGAAATTGGTTCCGGTTATATGTATCTAACATCGGGAAATCTACAAATCTTTTATTGTGGTGAAATAGTTGACTTAAACAACTTTAATGCGGACGAAAAAGTGAAAATATATGTTCCAAGTGAAAAATATGCATTATTTAAAGAGGTATTATCGGAATATTTTGGAGGTAGTTTGTTAAAGGCTAATGTTTCCTATTGTTTGAATTACGATGGGAATAATTATTACTACATTGATTATTACGAAAGCGGCGAAAAAATTTTGTATATTCCCCCCGAACCGCAAAGAGATGGTTATTCGTTTGGTGGGTGGTTTAAAGAAACCAATTGTGTGAATCAATGGAATTTCAATGTCGATACATTGCAAATTACAAAAGAAGAACAGGAGGTAAAATTATATGCGAAATGGATAGCCAAATAATGCGTAAAGAATTTTCGTCGAGTCTGTCAAAGATTGAGAATTGCAAGTTCTGCGGTTTGGGTTTAGCCGTAGAAGTCGGCGTATAGGTTGATTTTTGCGTAGTTTTCGTTTTTGCTACAACGGGCTTATATTCTTCGCCGTCTATCGTGTAAAGCGTTCCTTCGATCGACTCTTCCTCGAAATAATGGATTGCCCAACCATAAACGGTAGCGTCGTCAACGCAAGCACAATTTGCTCCCTGTGCGGCAAGTTTTCTCGCCTCGTCACAGGCGTATTTCATAAAGCCCGATAAAGTCTTTTTGTTGATAAGCGGCTTACCGTCTTTCTCAAACGGCGTGCCGTTATTTATCTTGTCTGCAAGGGTGTCGCTTGCATTATTTTGTAAGTAATTCAGTATCAATTCTTCTTGCTTGTTAGCGGCAGTGAGATTTAATTTAACCATCGTTTTCACACTCCTTTTGTAGTATTTCTAAAATGTCTTTTTCTTCGTAGCCCGACGAGCAAAGCCAAATAATCGTTGCAAGCGGTTCAAGGCTCGCACCTTGTCTGTTTTTCTCAAACAATTTTTCGTATTGAGTGCAATCGCCGCTTGTAAACCATTGATATTTGTTGCAAAGGCGATATAACTTTTCTGTTGAAATTTTCATTTTTTATGCTCCTTTGATTTTTTAATAAAAGAGAGATTGTCTTAAAACGGACAACCTCTCCAAAGTTTTTTATATTCGAGATATGTTTTTATCGGGATTACAACCCATACGGCATTGGTTATAGGCTTTCGGGTTTTTCTATCCGGCGGTGAATGAGTTTCATACCACCTTACTTCCCAGAAAGCCAAATCGCGAGAATTTGTTACAAGATAGATTTTCAGTTTTCGTTTGCCTTTTTGTTGATAACAAACTTTATAGCCGTATTCGTTTTTCGTCATAAGCCGTAAACCCTTTGTGCGATTCTCGGCAATGCTGAAAAGAAATTGCAATTCATAATCGTTGAATGCAGTTTCCTGTCATGAGCAAAACAATTTTTGTCGGCGTATTCGTGACCTTGCCTTGTCAGCCGTTTCAATTCGTAATGATCGCTGCCGTCGTGGTGATAACCTTCGATAATCAAATGCCCGTTTCGGTCTATCACCTTTATATTGTCAAGGTGTTGAATCATAGATTGAAAATCTCGGTAGCAAGTGATGAATGTTCCGCCGTCGAAATTGCCGTTCCATCTTCCGCAAGTTCCCGTCATAAGGTAATAGCGTGTTTTGAAACTGTTTTCGAGAGCATCTTTCAAATCTCTCCACGTTTCTTGGTTTTGAAAGTCAATTTCTTTGTAGACTGTTTCGTCGGGAATATTTTCTTTGCAAGCCCAACCGTTTTCGTCGGCATAAACAGCAAAGAGAAAATCCCTTGTTTCGTCGAACTTTTTGTAATTTTCGGTATCGTCGTAAAGCACGATTTCTTTTGTCTTTTTCATTTTGGTTCTCCTTAATAAAGTTTTGAGATAACTATCTTCTTATACTGCAAGCCGTTATCCCGTCTGAATTTGCTTACAGCATGTTTTAACGTATAAAACATATAAGATTGCGATACGTGAGTTTCTTCGTCGTAATAGTCAAAAACGAGCGTTCCGAAGTGGTTGTAATGGTAGAATATATATCTCATTCTTCAACTCTCCTGTAAACGTCATCTGCATAAAACTGACATACAAACCAATTAAAAAGGGCGTGACATTTCACACCCTTATAATCGACTATGTAATCATTGTTTCCGACTTCTTCCAAGACGGTTATTTCCGCCATTTCGCCGTTAAGCGAGTGAATGTGTGCCATTGCTTTATAACTCATTTGAGTCAACCTCCAAAATACGTAATTCAAGAAATTCGTGCAGATACCAGTCAAGTTTGCAGGATAGATTCCACCAAAGTTCGTGTTCTTCGCCGTCGGTAAAGGTTTCGTTGCAATCCAATTCATAGTTGTGTTGCAATTTGTCGTTTTCAAAAGCGTTTCCAGCCCAACTCATATCGGTGTTCTTTTCGTTTTCGATAATCTCATTAAAGCGTTCAACGGCTTTTTCATAAGAAGAAAACGCTTGCGTATCTACGCCATCGCAATCATCTGTGCAATATTGAAATAAAACAAGATAAATTTTCATATCAGTACCACTCCGAATTTTAGTGCGTGAGCAAGTTTGTTGTACATTTCCTGTATAGCATCAGCGTCGTTTAACAGCATCCTTATAGAACCGGGAACGCCGTTTTTTCCTCGGTGTTCAATCCACATTTCAGCGTGTTCGTCCGCATCAAAATTATCTGCTATCTTCTGCATTTGGGACGGAATATCTATTTTTTTATCAAGATATTCGACAAGGTTTTCTCCTGCGGGCGACCAGTTTTCTATTTCGATTTCATTATCCGAAACGTTCACATTCCAACCGCAACGCCTAAATACAGGCAAGTATTTTTTGTATTTCATTGTTTTACCTCACGCAACACGTTTAATTCCGCCGCCGAAAGAGCGGATACCGATTGTGCCGAATTCAGAGCAAAAGTCATCGGTTTTATTCCATACGTAAGCGTAGGCGTAAAACATATTGCCTTGCGGATAAAGCATTTCATCCCATTCTTCTTCATAATCGGGTATGTAAAGAAAGTCGTAACATTCGCCGAATTCCAAGTATTCGTGAGTTACCACATATACAAGGACATTGTGTTTTTCTTCAAATTCCTTGATTTTTGCCATAAGTTCCGGTTCTTGATAAGCCCAGAAACCGCCAAAGTTTTCATAGAAACAAACGCTGTTTTTGTCTTTGAAACCTTTGATATAGGGCTTGTAAATGTCTAATTTGTTCATAAGTTCGATTGCTTTTTGTTTTTTGTTTTCGATTGTAATATTCATAGTTTTTAACTCCTTATTGTATTTCGATTAAGCCGTCGCTGTATTCTTCTATGCCGTCATACTTGAAGCTTTCGCCGTAGCGTTCGTAGTCGATATAATCTTCAAGTTCAGACGGAATATTGTAACCGCAGCAGTTAAGCATTTCACGTCCGTAATCTTCCCAGTCATATCCTCGCCACAGATCTATATCATCATTCCATCTATGCCCGCGGGATTTTACTCTTTCTTCAAAATCATCGAAACAACGCACTTCGAGAAAAGCGCAAAAAATTTCATATTTTTCGTCGTCCTCCAGAACGCCCGAAGCATTCAGAGTATTGAATAATTCCTCCGGATTGACGTAATCCCAATTGATTGAACCATCGTCGATGCCTTCGACGTCTTGTATGAACAATTCTTCATCGATACCGTCAAGTTCAAAGCCTTCTTTTTTGAGTTCTTCCACGATTTCGTCCCAGTCGGAATAATCCGAAAGGTCGAGCCATTTCGAGCCTAACGCACGTTCATTACATTCGTTGTAAGAACCCCAAGATCCGATAACAATACTAATATTTCCTGCCATTTTAGTTTTCCTCCGTAAATTCGTCTATATAAATTTTTGTGTATGAACAACCGTATTCAAAGTAACGTCGATTACCATCGAATAACAGGTCAAAGGTTTTAACGCTTATTCTTCCGGTATTGCTTACGGCAACCGTTACTTCGCGTTTCTCGTCGTCGATTTCGATTAAATCGAACGTTATGAAATTTTCACCGTTAAAATAATCAAATTCGGGCATTTTAATTTTCCTCCACGATTTTGTACCAAATCGAGTATTCGACTTCAATATCTCTTCCGTCGTATTCGTAATACATTGTTACGTAACCTTTGAACTCATTTTCTTTTCCGATTATCGGGTGGCAATGCTGTTCAACTTCATCAAAGGCTCGCGTATAACGTTTGCCTGTTTTTGAAACGCACTTACATAGCAACGTTCCTTCGTCATTGATGAATCCTAAACCGGATAATTTTTCGTCAGGATTTCTGTCTTTTTTGATTGAGTAAACTACTTTTTTCATTTTGGATTACCTCTATTTTTTATTTTTTGCCTTCTGGCAGGGGCAAAGGAGCATAAGTCGAAACGCAGCCATAATGAGAATTCCGTTGCAATGGAGAAAATCAACAGCCAAAGGATTTGAGCGAAAAATACTATCGTAAAATAAAAAGAGCCAAACTCTTTATCGAGTCTGACTCTGTTATTCAATATTAAAGTTTTAAGTAGTATTTTTCCGTGCAGTTGATTTTCTCGCTGACTTATGCTACAACAGCCACGACAGAAGGCAATAAAAAATAAATGCGAATTTAGTTTATGTGATGGTAATTGTATGCGGTGTTCTAACAGGGTTAAACAAAGGTGCTTTTGCTTATTGTACCAATCTTGATAATATAAATATTCCATCTAGTATATTCAATTTAAGCAATGATTTATTCAATAATTGCCTTAGTTTAAAAAACTTAACTATTTCAAATAGTATAAAATATATCAGCAATAGTTGTTTTCTACGTTGAGAAAAATTAAAAAATATTAATCTTCCTTCTAATTTATTATATTTAGGAGAATACGCTTTTTCTAGTTGTTTAAGTCTAACTGAATTTACTATTCCTAATTCTGTTAAATATATTGATGATTTTGCTTTAGAAAATTCAATAAACATTACAAAATTATCTCTTCCTTTTTTATCATATACTTTTGAAAGTCATTCTAGTTTAATCTATTTAAGCAACAGGTTTGGAGAGTATTCAAAATTAAAAGAAGTAACACTTACAGGAGATAATATTTCTCTTTATTCAGATTCTTTTTATCGCCACCATAATCTTGAACTTTTAAATCTCCCAGAAAAAGTAAAATTAATTGATTCCAATGTATTTAGACAATCAATAATAAAAGAAATTAGATATGCTGGCGATGAAAAAACTTGGAACGAATTAATAAAAGGCGTAAACAAAGCTGATTTAGCAAAAATAAATGTAACATTTGGAAAGAAGTAGACTATGAAAAAATATTTAAAATTACTTATATTACCCTTATGCTTATTATCTTCTTGCAATAATACAAAAAAGCCTACAACCATAAATGAAGAAATAGAAAATACTACCAATCTTAAAGTAGGCACAAAGCTTTATAATGTTCTGGATAAAGAAAAATATAATCCCGAACCATCTGAGTACAATAATTTTCAGTTATTAGATATCTATGCTTATATATTAGAAGATAATATGAACATTCTTTTATTTTTAGACTATGATTTCTATGCTGATAATCCAATTATCACCGAAGTGCATTGCTATAATAAAAAGACCTTTCCAAAAGAAAATTTTTTATATTTCTGTGGAAAGGATGTAGATTTTGCTGAATTAATCAAATATGTTGGTTTTCCTTATAGGATGATCGTATCAAATTCTGCTAAACATTACTATTATTTCAAAAATGAAAATGAAAAAGAATACTATGGTGTTTTACATTATAATTATTTCAGTATTCTAACTTTCTTTGAAAATATTAAATAAGATAATTTATAAATTTCTTTTCATATTAAATGTTCGGACTTGAATTTGTTCAAAAGTCCGAACTTTTTTATTGCAAAAAAACAGATATTATAAATTTTTTCATAAAAAAAACTTTGACTTTCGTCAAAGATTTATTTTTAAAAATGGTCGGGGCTGCGAGATTTGAACTCGCGACCTCCTGCTCCCAAGGCAGGCGCACTACCAAGCTGCACAAAGCCCCGAATAAT
>ERZ773224.3672-NODE-3672-length-13113-cov-6.052688_pt1 | contig 13113 bp, 10 predicted proteins | sample MGYA00580526_ERZ773224 | MGnify/ENA primary metagenome ERZ773224 (study PRJEB29015, sample SAMEA2737743) | human gut metagenome | biome: human gut; feature: human-associated habitat; material: faeces | place: China | collected 2012 ... | reverse complement strand
AAGACTTGGCTCGGTTCTTCAAGGAGTACATGCCACGCTACGGTTACAAATACCTCTGCACCGAAGATGATGACTACAAGTATTATCAGACACTTGGCTTAAAGTGTATCATGGACGGTTTTTGTCCCAATTATGCATTAGCACTAAAGGATTTGAATGTCTGAGACATGGTTTTAGAGTTAAGGAGGGGATTTTTCCTCTCCTTTTCTTTTTCGATGTGCCCTAATGAGCTGATTCCTCTATTATGAATGTTGGCAATAAAAGTGTTATTACTACATTTCTCATAATATATGCAATGATTGAGAGCGAAGAAATTACTGTATCAGGTTACTTCGCTCTACATATTACATCATTTCCCCAACGACTTAAAGACCTTCGCAATACAACGCTTTTTCTGTTCCATATTGGGATGAACATATAAGTCTAAAGTGGTCGAAATATTGGAATGTCCTAACAATACACTAACGGTCTTGTAATCACAGCCAGCTTCTATACAACGAGTGGCAAAGCTATGGCGCAGGCCATGATATTTCAATTTGGGAATACCTAATTTCGCCATTAATTTGCCGTAATAATTACGGTAAGTACGAGGCTCGGTTGGATATTCATCATTAGTCAAAACATAGAAATCTTCATTAACGACCTTCTTCAGTGGTTTTACCATTGCAAGAAGGTCCTTTGTCATAGGAATTTTCCGACATGAGTTTTGTGTCTTGGGAGTGTTGATAACCAGCTCGGTATATTTCTCCGTCCCATTAATAATGTAAATCCGTTCAATTGTACGATTGACTGTTATCGTTCCCTCTGAAACATTGATGTCACTCCACTTCAAAGCGCAGACTTCCCCTATACGAAGTCCGGTACAAAGACTGATGTAGATACCCAGTCCAGCAAAGGAAAAATGACTTTGAATATGATTGAGTATTTTCTTGTGATTAGCAACCGATAGTACTTCCAATTCTTTGGTTGTTGAAGAAGACGGATATTTGATGTCCCACTCTTGATAATCCATCCATTCATTTTTTACGCCGAATTTCATAACCATTTTCAGTACAATCAAAATGTCTTTTACGGATTTCACATTCAGTCCATTCTCTATTTTCTGCAAAACAAATTCTTGCACAGCCTGTTCATGGAGTGTATCGCTTTCTCCAAAATTTGGAAGAATATGATTTTCCAAGATAAGCACATAAGCAGCCATTGTGGACTGCTTCACATAAGGTTGCTTGTACTCTTTCCATGCAACCGAGATTTCTCTAATTGTTTTCTGTCCCATAATCGTATATTAATATGTTGTACATATAATTAGAGAATAATAAATCCCAGATGTTCCCCATTTGAGATTCCCGGAGTTTAGTGGGGAGTGGAAGAAAGTCAATGTTTCAAAACTCTTGGATTTCTATTCTACCAACTCCCTCTCATGGGAACAATTAGACTATAATAACGGTAAAATCAAGAATTTGCATTATGGCTTAATCCATAAAGGCTTATCTACAATGATAGATGTATTTTCTGCATCTCTTCCCTATATAAAGGAAGGGACTATACCGAAATCATATACACTATTCAAAGAGGGGGATGTGGCTTTTGCAGATGCTTCAGAAGATACAAATGATGTAGCCAAAGCTATTGAGGTTATCAACTGTGATGGTCAACAAATCGTTTCAGGATTACACACTATTCATGGACGAGATAATTCTAATCAGACGGTTATTGGCTATAAAGGGTATGCGTTTGCATCCGATTCATTTCACAAACAGATTAGAAGAATTGCACAAGGAACAAAGGTGTTTTCTATAAGTATTCGCAATTTTGATGAAGTGTATATTGGAGTTCCTTCAAAAGATGAACAAACTAAGATTGCAAAACTGCTAATAGCCATAGATGAACGTATCGCCACCCAAAACAAAATCATTGAGAAACTGCAGTCCTTAATCAAAGGAATTGCACAGCATTGCATTAAAGAATCAACAAGTGGAAACACATATGTAAAACTTGGTGATATTTGTCAAATTACAACAGGGAAACTTGATGCAAATGCACAGGTAGATAATGGGATTTATCCATTTTTTACTTGTGCAGAACAACCATTCAAAATTGATAGCTTCGCTTTTGATACAGAAGCTTTACTAATCTCTGGAAATGGTGCTAATTTGGGATATATCAATTATTATAAGGGAAAGTTTAATGCTTATCAAAGGACTTATGTATTAGACTTGTTCTCCGAAAATATCCAATACATTAAATGGGCGTTAAAAGTACTGCTACCCAAAAGAATTGCAATAGAAAAGAGTTCAAGCAACACTCCTTATATAGTGCTATCAACTCTCACGGATTTAAGGTTGCCTATACCTTGTAAAAGTAAGCAAAGTTTCATCGCAAACCTAATGCAATCTTTGGAAAGAAAACTATCAAATCAAATCGCACAGTATGATTCCTATAATTATTTGAAGCAATACTTGCTCCGCCAGATGTTTATATGAACATTTGACGGAGTAGATACTGCTTTTGACCTATATAAAGATTTAATACTTTATGATTAATATCTATTTTGTCTTGAATTTTATCAAAAATAATTGCCTTCTGTTTTTGTTCAGAAATAGTGGGCAATGTTATTTTTAACTTTTCCAATGGAGTACGTACTATTTGCGGCTGTCCAGAGCCAGAAATAATACTATTGAAGTTATACGCAGAAAGATAATGATATAAATATCTCTTACACACCTTATCTTGATACTTATCTGTATTTATCACCATTGCATTTCCAGTTATCCAAGACATTGGTTTTGTATAATTTACCATACCACAAGTATTTCCACGGCAAGTTATACAAATTTGTTCCGTTTCATGATTGTAATCCTTATATTTGCCAATAATCCCATTTGCCCCATATACAAGAAAACCATCTTCTGTTAATTCTGTTGAAGATATTGTTTGCGGCTGATATATTTGTGCAATTTCGCTTAAATACACGTTATTGCCATAAACTCTTTGCATACAACATACTCTTAGTCCTTTGATTAAGGATTGTAAAGTTTGTAGGTCTGCGATTAGTAAACATTTGTTCGCACGCAAAGATTTGTTAGAAACTACTATATGCTTGTCGAATATTGCGACATTGAAAAATGGTTACGCATTCCAGAGTGGCAAGTATAATGCACTGGGCAAATGGAAAATCCTCACAATAACAAATGTGTCTGGCGAGCGATATATAAACGATGAAGATTACAATTGCATAATCAACTTGCCGAACGATATACAAGACCACCAAGTTTTAAAAGAAGGAGATATTTTAATCTCTCTTACGGGTAATGTTGGGCGTGTTTCTCTTTGTAAGGATGGAGACTATTTGCTCAACCAACGAGTTGGTTTGTTACAACTTGCGAAAAATGTAAATCAAGAGTTTCTATATCAAATTTTATCTTCTCAAAGATTTGAAAATAGTATGATTGCTTGTGGTCAAGGTGCTGCCCAAATGAATATTGGCAAAGGGGATGTAGAAAGCTATGTATTACCATATTCCTCGAATGTCAATAACATTCTTTTGGTCGCAAAAATATTACACTCATACGATGAGTACATCATTAATGAGCAGCGGAAACTAACATTGCTAACCATGCAGAAGCAATATTTCCTTGCCCAGATGTTTATATGAACATCTGTTGCAATAGATATAGCTTTTGTTTCTGCATGACATTCTGTATTCTTTCTTCAATCTCGACTTTTCTTTCAAGCGATGACAGAAAAGTTGAGATTTTTATTTGCCACTCAATTTTTGGTACTATTATTTTGAACATTGCCAAGTCTTTCTTCTGAATATTGGGTAAGCCAGAACCTATACGCAGTTTCATTATGGCATCCTCATTCGATTTAAGATAATGGTACAAGTACATATTATCCACCTTGTCTGCAATGTTTTGAATGGAATAACAATGACCACCGCTCCAAAATGGTGAGGTGTTGAATTGTACATACCCACAAGAGTTTCCGCCCTCACTTATTGAAATAGTACTGGCTTCTACATTGTAATTGTCATAATAGCCAGATGGCTCTGTACCACCATTCATTACATAATAATTACCACTATCAGAGAGATTTTCCCCATTGATTTGTTTACCCTTAACAATGTCACATAGATCAGACAGTAGAACAGTAAAACCTTTTACGCTTTTGAAAAGTCTTTCTGAAATCGCAGACTTTAGTTTCTTCAAATCCTCAATGATTTTGTTTTGAGTTATTATGCGTTCATCTAGTAGTCTGAGGAAATGGGCAACTTTCTTTTGTTCAAAAAGATCCTTTGGAAGTTGTATTGTTGTCGATGAAAGTATCGGTGTATTTATTGAGGGCATAGTTTGCCCCACAGCACGGTTACGAATATCTCGCTTGACAGCTTCAGTAGATAACGCATAATGTAGAAACAGAGAATCAATATCATACTTCGGGCGGACTCTCAAAACTCTACCCGAGAATAACCATCCATTTTGCTCAATACCAACATGGGCATTTATATCAACTGACCCGACACGAGAAAACACAATGTCGTTAGTTTCAAGTCTGTATCCTTTTAAGCGTATATAATCCTCGTTAGACACTTGTGGTATTCCGAATTTGTCAGAGGGCATTAAACCCGTTTTGAAATGCTCGGTTGTTACTATTGGTATTCCATTTTCGACATAATCTTCAGCATGTAGTACGCTTCCAAAAGGTCCATTTTTTATATCTCCGATATTTCCGATAGTCGTACATTTCCACTCCCCACTAAACTCTGGAAATCTCAAAGGGGGAACATTGAGGATTTTTTTATCTTTATTATCTATTGCCATAGTTGTTATTATTTTGTAGGATTCAAGTCAAATGGAAGTAACGGAGTTTCATCATTTCCATCATTAAAACGGTCAAAATCCGATATGTATGATTTGTCTTGAATCAGTTTATATTTTTCATATTCGCTATAAGCCTTATCTCTTGCTTCCTCTTGTGTCACTTTTCCGGCTGTATCGCACGGCTCGTAATCCATCGTTGCAAGATATTGTTGAAGAAACTTCTTCCAATCATCCATAGTTGAAACAATATGACGTGCAGCACGTGATTCTGCCATATCAAGAAAAGCAGTTGTGATAAGATTCAACTGGGACAATTCAGAATCTGACAGGTAATTTTTTGCGACGATGGTATCAGACTTTTGCACTCTTCCGTCAGGAGCTTTCTTCCACGTGGTAAGTCCCATGTAAGGTTGCTCGGAATCAGCCCGTTGATAGATAATTTCCGCAGCCGTATGATGAGTAACGGCAAGGTGCATCATATTTTGTACCATCTTGAAGAACAACTTTGTGTCTTCTGATTTCGGGTCGTAATCCGCACTACATTCTGCATAAATGTCAGTTATCTTTTGGTAATATCTGCGCTCTGAGGTGCGTATTTCACGAATACGCTCAAGCAAATCGTCAAAATAGTCTTTCCCGAAATGTTTGCCCTGTTTTAGTCTCTCATCATCAAGGGCATATCCTTTAATGATAAACTCTTTCAACACTGAAGTAGCCCAAATGCGGAATTGAGTAGCTTGATAGCTGTTTACCCTATACCCCACTGCAACAATAGCATCGAGGTTGTAAAATAGCGGCATACGTTCCACTTCCCGGTCTCCTTCTGTTTGAACTATCCCAATTTTTCGGATAGTTGCCTCTTTGGAAAGTTCTCCTGTTTCGTAAATTTGTCCGAGATGATAATTTATGGTTCTGACATCAACCCCAAACAAGTCCGCCATCCTTTTTTGTGACATCCAGAATGTTTCGCTATTGAAAATGACTTCTACACGTGCCTCTCCTTGTGCTGTTTTATACAACAATATATTAGAACTTAGCGAATTATGCATAAGTTCAGCCATTGAGACAGATTGTGAGAAAAAGCCTCGTGCCTGTTGGACGAGCAACTTTTTGCCATCTGCATTTTCCGCAATAATCATACATGCCATACGAGAGAGTCGGAATATATTTACCTTGCGAAATGAGCCGTTTCCTATCTTGACCATATCAACCGCTTGGTTGAAATGCTCGTCCACATTCATTCCTTTTTCTCCGGCTACTTTAATGGCTTTATCTATGACTCGTTGAAATTTCCAATAAGCAGAATAACCCATCGCACCACAAAGGTCACGAGAACTCCAGTATTCATTCCCGTTTTCATCCTTGCGGCATATATTCTCAAATGAAGGTGTCATCTGAGGTATGTTGTCATTTTCACCCATTGCTATTACTTTTCTGAACTATTCTACCAGTCCCAATTCTTTCAGATACACTTCAATCTCTTTGTCGAGTTCAGCACGTTTGGCTTCCAACTCCTTTATCTCTGCCATTACAGCCTTTATGTCGATAGGTTCTTCCTCTTCAAAGGTATCAACGTAACGGGGAATATTCAGATTGTAATCATTCTCGGCTATTTCTTGAAGAGAGGCAAGGTGACTATACTTTTCTATTTCCTTGCGGTCACGATAAGTCTCGACAATCTTTTGGATATGCTGCTCGCGGAGCTTGTTCTGAGTCTTTACCTTTTCAAATTCCTTGCTTGCATCAATAAACAGAATATTGTCATCTTCTTTACGGCACTTCTTAAAAACAAGAATACAAGTCGGAATACTTGTGCCATAGAAAATATTTGCAGGTAATCCTATAATAGCATCCACATAGTTTTTCTTTTCTATAAGGAAACGCCGGATAACGCCCTCCGCATTTCCTCGGAATAGTACACCATGCGGAGCAACACAAGCCATTGTACCGCCCTCGTTCAAGTGATAAATCATGTGCAGGATAAAAGCATAATCGGCAGTCTTACGTGGTGCAAGCCTTCCTGCTTTGCTGAAACGATCATCAGTATTGAATTTGTCGGCAGCACTCCATTCTGCAGAGAACGGAGGATTTGCAACTACAGCATCAAACTGAGTATCACCAAACGCATCCCATTCAAGTGTATCACCATTCTCAATCTTGAAGTTGCTGAATCTGATGCCATGAAGCAACATATTCATTCGGGCAAGGTTATAAGTTGTAGGATTCTTTTCCTGTCCATAAATATCAACTGCATTTCCGATATTGGCAGCACGAAGAAGCAACGAGCCACTACCGCAAGTAGGGTCATATACATTGCGCAAACGCTGGTGTCCGATGGAAACAATTTCTGCTAAGATACGGCTGACCTCCTGCGGAGTATAGAACTCTCCAGCCTTTTTCCCGGCTCCTGCGGCAAATTGCGAAATCATATATTCGTAAGCATCACCCAAAATATCAATCTCCTGCGATGCCTCTACTCCGAAGTCTATATCATCTAATGCAAGAAGAACGTTACTAACGAGCGTGTTTTTATCGTCAGCTGTCTTGCCCAATTTAGGCGATGCCAAGTCTATATCCGAAAACAATCCGCCAAAATCCTCTTCACTATCCTGTCCCAACGTACTGTCTTCAATACGCTTCAATGAACGTTCGAGCATAGGCAAGATATTTTCTTTACGCTTGATAGCCTCAATTACTGACGAAAACAAAAATTTTGGTTCTATGAAATAACCAATATTCTCCAAGCATTGATTTTTCGCTTCTTCTTGTAGTTCAACCGCATCTGTATCATCCATTTCCCACAATTCCTTAAAGGTTATTTCATCATCCACCAAGGCATTGTTGGCATACTTCTCTATTTTCTCCGACAAGTACTTATAGAAGATGAAACCTAATGTAAAATACATAAAGTCGCTTGCCGACATATTACCACGCAAACGATTTGCAACCTCCCAAAGTTGGTCACGGAGTTTCTGCTGTAATTCTTCGCTCATATTATTTTAGTATTTCTTTTACTACTTGTTTGATTTTTACACACATATCACAAAGCCATGCACATCCATTATCCCAATTATCTTTATCATTCATATCCCCCATAGGATGAAGAATAAGGAAACGACTTGCCTTTTTATTTTCATCTAGTCGCCATTCTATTTCATTAGGATTTATAATCCCTAATATTTTAGATACCAATTCTTCATTTGACTTAAATCGGGTAATGATATCCTTGTCCTCATTAACATACAATCCAGCTGACAAACAATTATTTTTAGTATTTAATGTCATACAAAGATGATATGCTGATGATCCTAAACCTAGGTCATACCAATGCTGAGCTTGTGGTTTACGCAGCTTAAATTCCCTTATAAAGGCAGAGTGTTTTGGAGCTTCGTTGTTGAACTTTTCCCAAAATGCTAATTTCAAGTTTTCTGTTTCTGAAAGTGCTGCTGTCTTTTTCATTGCCTTTGCCCAAGTATTAGGTCGTTCTACAATATTGAACTTAGGTGCAGGTTCTGAATCATTGATTTTCCACAATTCTATTTCTATTAAGAAAAACTCGAACTTGTCATCCGTATGCTGATTTAACCATTCTATTGCTTGTTTATGCTCGTCACGTGCTTTTCTGACAATCCAAATTATTACTTCAGCTTCTTTACCTGAAGCATACGTTATGATTTTGCCAAGATGGTCATGATTTGTTTCCTCTAGCTGATTCTCAATGATTATCCGTCGTCCCGTCCCCTCCTCTGTCGCAAATAAATCAACACTGAAATCGCCTACATTGGATTCCTGTTCTTCAACGACTATATCAATACCTACAGCCTCGCTGAGAATTTCCAAATTCTCTTCTTTTGCAAGCCAAGGAGTAAAATCTTTGGCTTCATGTTTCCAGACAGAACGAAGGTCTGTTATCTGCTCCAGTTTACCTAATTTCATGATTGAATAACTTTTAATTATTCCCAATTAAACGTTTTTATAATACTACGCAATCTTTCCATAATTCTCGTCAAAGCCTTGCGAGTTTTGATAAGACCGAGATGCTTTTCTTTCAATGCCTTTTGTATAATCTCAGGCTGTTCTTTTTGCAAATAGTCATACTCTTTTATGTAAAGATTAAGCACTTCGGCAGAAATTTGTTCATCATTAGCCAAATCACTTACAGCCTTATTGCGTTCTGACACAATATATTGGTTCAAACGTTCCTCTAATTCATTTGTTCCATCTGCTCTATTGCGCCCATTCATGAAGTTTTCCTTGTCTTCATCTACATTCTTTTGAATAAAGCCGTCGATGAGTTTTGCTTTGCCTCGCATTCCAGCATCCTTAATCATTGTATCAAGGATATGCTTGCGCTTTTCTGAATAATCATCGCTATATGGGTCAAGTTCCGCAATGAGTTCAAGAATATACGCCACATTGATAATGTCACTATGCAGAAGTTCAAGACAGAAATCAATGTCTTCCAGCCCTTGATTATTCCCGTATGGGGCAGGATCTTCCGCAACAGTTGACGGTGTAGCAGGTGGATCAATAAACCCAACTGTAATATCAAGGTATTTACTCTTATAATCGTTAAACTGCTGTTCGGTCATACCGAGGTCTTCAGCATCCTCGCTGTAATCTTCGTATATCTGAACTTCTGCATGTTTACGAATAATGTCACGGAACGCAAGTACAAAATTCTTCTTGTCATTTTCACTTTGCAGAAGGTCTATACTACTTGGCGTTGGATATTTTTGCAGAAAATCTGTTGCCAAACTCTTGTACTCCTGCTTTACTTTTTCAAACGGAGGACGTACTATATCTTCAGGATTGTCGGAATTGCTAAACAGTTTTATAGACGTATCAACATTGTTTTTCAGGTCACGGAAGCATACGATTTTACCGAATCGTTTCTTCTCGTTCAACACTCGGTTGGTACGACTGAACGCTTGCAACAACCCGTGATATTCCATGTTCTTATCCACATAAAGCGTGTTCAGCTTTTTACTGTCAAAGCCTGTAAGGAACATTCCCACGACAAGACAAAGGTCAAGCGGTTTCATTTCCGCTTTCTTCTTTTTCATGCGCAGGTTGATATCATCATAATAAGCACGGAAATTCTCTGTGGTAAAAGATGTACCAAAGTTTTCATTATAATCATCCATAATGGATTGCAGTTCATCTGCTTCGCCCACATTTTCGCTGACATATTTTCCCGTTCCCATACCGGTCTGTTCATCATCTTGACTATTATTGGCTGCGTATGTAAATACTGCACCTATACGGATTTTAGGATTCAATGATTTGAAAATCTTGTAATAGCGGATAAGCATAGGAACAGACTGCACAGCAAACAATGCGTCAAACTCTCCATCAAATGTAGATTTATTAAAGTTGTTAAGGATAAATCTTGCTATCTCCTCCATACGAGCTTGGTTATCGTTATCTACAATCTCGTTACCGTGATAATACTCCACGAGGAAGCCGAGCACATTTTCATCAGCAATAGCATCTTTGATGAGATATTTATGAAGACAATTGCCGAAAATTTCTTTTGTCGTATGTCCATCCACTGCATTTTCAGTAAAGATAGGTGTTCCCGTAAAGCCAAAAATCTGGGCATTATCAAAGAACTTCATAATCTTTTTATGGCTATCCCCGAAATGACTACGGTGACACTCATCAAAAATCATCACGATGCGTGAATGACGGATAGCATCAATCTTACTGCTATACCAAGTCTTACTAACTGCCGCATTAAGTTTTTGAATGGTGGTTATGATGATTTTGGAATTGCTTTGAAGTCGCTTCACGAGTTCATCCGTATTGTCGGTACTATCCACTGCACCCGGTTCAAACGCCTCGTATTCCGATTGCGTCTGAGTATCGAGGTCATGACGGTCAACAACAAACATCACCTTATCCACATCATCCAATTCTGATACAAGTTGTGCGGCCTTGAATGAGGTCAATGTTTTTCCAGCACCTGTTGTATGCCAGATATAACCATTATCATTGGAGTTTTGTACACGATCCAAAATCTTCTCTACCGCATAGAATTGGTAAGGACGAAGTACCATCAAACACTTGTCACCCTCATGCAGCACGATATACTTTCCTATGATTTTGCCAAGTGTACATTTTTCCAAAAAGAATACAGCAAACTTATCCAATTCATTGAATGGATGATTGGCGGCATCTGTCCAGTTGAATGTGAACTTATACCCACTATTTGGATTATTGGCAAAATAGCGAGTGTTAACACCATTGGATATAACAAACAACTGGATATAATCAAACAATCCGTGAAACGAAGTCTTGTGATAACGCTGTATTTGATTGTATGCCTGTTTAAGTTCCACGCCACGACGTTTCAATTCAATCTGCACAAGTGGCAAACCATTAATTAGAATCGTCACATCATAACGGCATTTTTTACGTCCTTCCACCGTGATTTGGTTGGAAACCTGAAATTCATTCTGACACCACTGCTGCCTATTTAGAAATTCCACCCATATACGCTGTCCATCAGCCGTATCAAGCGGATATAAGTCACGGAGTTTCTTTGCCTTTTCAAAGCGAGTACCACCTTCAAGGTATATAAGAATCTTTTCAAATTCTTCTGTTGTAAACTCGCTACGCCCATGTTCCTCCAGTCGTTTGCGGTTATGAACCTCCAACTGTCGTTTAAAATTGGCATACATATTATCCTCTTCTACGATTTGGACATATTCATAGTCCATTTGTAGAAGAGTGGCTATCAGTCCGGCTTCCAATGCCGCTTCACTTTGTGTTGACATATCCTTGCCTTATTATGAGTAGTTACAACATTTTTATCTTACTATTTAGTATTCTAACATTCAGTGTATTTTCAATCTTATATAGATTAAATACATCTAAGACCACCGAAATCGCTTTAAATTCTATTGTAGTCTTTCCTTTTTATCGGTTATCAAATCCTTTAAATCAACCTGTAGAATCTCAGCAATCCGCTGAAGCGTTTCCAAATTAGGTTGAATCCTATTGCACGCATAGGCATTGACCATGCTAAAACTCTTATCCAACTGTTTGGCTAACCACGTTTGAGAAATGCCTTTTTCCGAAAGGACTGCTTTTATTCTATTCAGTTTCATTCTTTGATACGATTTTATAGTGCAAATATAGTGAATTATATTCGACAACTGGGATTATTTTTGTACTTTTGTCATCCCAATAGACAACACACATAAAAATGTGTATAACTGATATATGAAAATATTAACAGAAAGAGAAAAGAAAATCCTTATTAATCATGCCAAAAAGCAAGAATTAAGACGGATTATATCAAAGAAAAAAAAGAAAAACAAAAGGCGTTACCTTCAAGGGAAATCAAAAGAAGAACGTCAGAAATATATTTTAGAAAATCGATTTAAAGATTATTCTAAAATAAAGGCTCCTTCGAACTTTTCACTAATCGAAAACACAGAAGAATCACTAAAATTCATAGCAAAAATCGAAAAATGCTTAAAGAATCGAAGTAAGGTATTTGTCAATTTAACAGATGTAGAAACAATAGCTCATGGGGCTATTGTCGTCCTCTTATCAATAATGACTAAATTCAAATACAATCATATTGATTTTAATGGAAATTTCCCTAAAAATAAGAATGCAAATAAAGCATTGGTTGATTCTGGTTTTTTTGATCAGTTGTATAAAAGAAATATAAGCAATGAACCTAATTATGCGTTTTGCAGGAACAAAGTCCTAACTCATGCAGGAAAAGTAGTAGACTCTAGTCTAGCAGATCAAATTATTTCAGAAATATCCAATTTAATATGGGGTAAGCAAAGAAGATGTTTGGGGGTTCAAAGAGTTTTTCTTGAACTCATGCAAAACACAAATAATCATGCTTCTTTTGATTCAAAGGGCTTACATCATTGGTGGACAACTGTACAATATGATGAAAAGTTAAAGAAAGCATACTTTTCATTTATAGATTATGGCGTTGGCATAATTAATAGCTTACGTAATGATGAACATGGTAAGTTTTATAATATTATACCAAAGATCCGTGAATTATTCAATCCGCAAAATAATGCAGAAATGCTCTCTCTGCTACTTAAGGGAGAAATTCATAAGACATCAACAGGTAAGTATTATAGAGGTAAGGGTCTTCCATGCTTATTTAAAGCGTGTGAAGACAACAAGATTGCAAACGTTGTTGTTATAGCAAACGATGCTAAAGTTGAATACACAGCAGGTACAAATGTCAAATTAAACAATTCGTTTGCTGGAACATTTATCCATTGGGAATTGAATTTTAACAATG
>ERZ773224.3669-NODE-3669-length-13119-cov-9.254287_pt1 | contig 13119 bp, 8 predicted proteins | sample MGYA00580526_ERZ773224 | MGnify/ENA primary metagenome ERZ773224 (study PRJEB29015, sample SAMEA2737743) | human gut metagenome | biome: human gut; feature: human-associated habitat; material: faeces | place: China | collected 2012 ... | reverse complement strand
GCGGGATGCTCTACGGCGTCTACTGCCGCAGCATGACCGCGCAGCAGGTCAACGCCTTTTGCCGGGACAAGCTCAAGCTGGAATACGCCGTTATGCTCGACGGCGGGCACGTCGCCGCCATCCACGCAGCGGTCAGCAGGATCAACACCAACCAGCGGCAGTATTACGCTGTGCGGTTCCTGTGAGGGGTGAGACGATGAAGCGCGACGAATTGATCAAAACCATGACGGGCTGGGTCGGCGCCGTGCGCGGCGACGCGGTGCACAAGCGCATCGTGGACGCCTACAACAGTTACCTCCCGCACCCGCGCGGCTACAGGCTCACCTATTCGGACGACTACTGCGCGGCGATGGTGTCCGCGGCAGCGATCCTCTGCGGCCTGACGGATAAGATCCCGGTCGAGTGCTCCTGCGGGGAGCAGATGCGGTGGTATCAATCGCGCGGCCAATGGATTGAGGACGACGCGCACGTCCCCCAAATCGGCGAGCAAGTTTTCTACCATTGGAACGACCGCAAGGACTACGCCCTCACGGACTGCACGGGCGCACCGAACCACACGGGCATTGTGACCGCCTGCGACGGGAAAACCTTTACCGTTTTCGAGGGCAACAAGGGAAGCCGCCACGAGTGCGCCTACCGCATTATCCCCGTGAACGGGCGGTATATTCGCGGCTTCGGCATACCTGCATATCCTGCGGAAAAGCGCACGTTGGTGCGCGGCGACAAGGGCGAGGAAGTCAAAAAGATGCAGGAATTTCTCAATGCCTGTGGGTACGAGTTGGACGCAGACGGTTCATTCGGGCCCGCGACGCAGAAGGCGTGGGGAGAGTACATCACGGCATACATTCAGCAGATCATAAAGGAGTGAAGTGAGCATGGCCTACAACGAAAAGACAAACTACGCCAATGAGCGGAAATATCTCAACAATCTCATCTCCGGCGGCGGGGGCAACGCCGAGTGGGCGAAGAACCAGATGAAGGCGCTAAACTCCGCTGAGCAGAAGTACGGAAATTCCGGTGGAGGGTCATCCGGCGGTGGTTCCGGTGGAGGTTCCTCCGGCGGCAGCTCCGGTGGTTCGGGCGGCGGATACACGCAAAAGACCGGGAAAGCCTATTATTATGATACGGAGAGCCCGACACAGACCGGATGGGTCCGTGAGGATGGCAGCGCGCCAAACTCGAATTACAAGGACACCACGCCCTACGCAAAGGGCACGAAGGGCTCCTACTCCGGCGCCGACCTGTCGCGTGATATGCGCTGGGCCGGGAAAACTGTGCAGAAGAACGGTTACGCCATTACATACGACGAAAACGGTTACGCTGTGAGCGCAATCAACGTCCGCAATGGTGCGGCGCGAGAGGACCTTGCTAACGTTTATCCGCGCGTAGACGCAGACGGTGAGCTGATCTACCCGACGTATGCGGACGGCACAAGAGGCAGCGGGTATGCCGGGACTTCCAGCGGAGGTTCCGGCGGCGGCTCCGGTGGTGGTTCCTCCGGCGGAGGAAGCACCGACATCATCGGCTACTCGCCGGGCGGCGGAGAGTATCCGGTCGGCAGCGAACGGGGACTCAGCTTCATCAAGAACGCGACCGCGGGGAGTAAGATCATCGGCTCGGACGGAAGTGTGTGGCTGAAGAACAAGGACGGCAGCACGACCATCACAAAGAATGGGCAGACCTACACGATCGGCAAGCAGGGGAACAATGCATCGGAGGAGCTGGAAGCGCTCCGGCGTGAGCTGCAGCAGCTTTATGGAGAGCAGGGCTCGTATGCGCAGGCCTTGGCCGCGCAGCAGGAGGCGAACCGTGCCAACGTGCAAAAGGCGGTCGGGAGTCTGCAGGATCAGAAGCGGGATACGGAGACGAGCTATGCAAATATGTTCCGCCAACTTTATCTGAACAAAATGAAGTCGCAGAAGAACATCGGCCAGCAGCTCGCGGCACAGGGAAAGACCGGCGGCGCGGCGGAGAGCACACTGCTCGGGCTGGACACGAGCTACAGCGACGCCCTGCGGCAGGGCGAGCAGGGGCGCATCGGCGCCCTCGGGGACCTTGACCGCGCGATCACGGATGCCGAGCTGACGGGCGACATTGCCAATGCCGAACTCGCGGCGGCGAATGCCAAGGAGCGCACGGACAGCTATGCCGATGTGCTGCGCGACCTGATGGACCGCTACGACCAGCAGAATGCGCAGAACACGGCATACGAGCGGGAGGACGCGGATAACGCAAGAGCCTACGCCTATAAGACGGCGATGCAGCTGCTGCAGAGCGGAAGCATGGCGAGCGACGAGCTGCTGGAGAGCGCCGGCATCAGCAAGGCGGACGCGCAGGCGATGGTGGCGGCGGTGGCCGCGCAGAAGGCCACGGCGAAAAGCTCCGGCAGGACGACTACGCCCAGCAAGCCGAGCGCGGCATCGGCGGAAGTTGCGCTTGCAGCTGCTCTTGGCGGCGACAGCAGTGACAACGTGCGGCAGATCCTCGAAAGCTACTATGGTATGCCAATGGAGACGGTGCTGGGAGCCTATGGCTACAGCGGCAGAACCGCTCCCTCGGAGGCGGAACAGCTTGCAGCGCGGGACAAGAATTTTGCGACGTGGCTGAACGAGGCGAACCGTCTTGCCGAGGGCGGGACATCCGTGCAGAGGCTCGCGGAGATCCTGCAGAGCTGGATCGCCCTCGGGAGGATCACGCAGGAGCAGGGCAACATGATTGCGGCAACATTCGGATATTGAGGAGGTTACAATGGGAGCGCTTGACAATATGCTTGCCGGAAAGCGGCAGGAGAGGACGACGACCGGAGCGCTCGACCGCATGATCGAAGCCTCGAAGCAGGAACAGACTGGGACGCAGACCGCGCCCCGGTCTGTTGCCGCAATGCGGAAGAGCGCGGAATACAGACCGCTGAAGACGGCGGAGGAAGCGATGAGAGCGACCGCGGAGGACACCTCACGCAGCGGCGGTAAGGCTGACACGCCGACGCTCGGCAGACGGTTGAAGAGAATGGCATCGGGTGCGGGAAAGCAGTACGTCTCCGGCTATGCAAACCTCGCAGGACTGGGGCAGACCGGGACGACGAAACGGATGAGGTCAGAAGCGGCGGAGGAGCTTGACAACCTGGAGCGCGAGATCGCGGTGCAGAAAACACTCCTGAGCGATCCAAATGCCAGCGAGGCAGATCGCGAGAGTGCCCAGAGCATGATCGAGGGCATGGAGAAAAAGGCGGACGCCTACCGAAGGGCCTACGGGACCGGAGGCGAGAACGAAAAGACGGCGGCGAAGCTATATAAAACAGCGGACGATCTTGCCGAGCGCGGCGCACAGGACGTGCAGGAGGCAAAACGGGGACTTGGCAAGGTGGGCTCGCTTGCGGTCGATGCGGGCGTCGGCGGGATGCAGCTTGGCGCGGATATTCTCCTCGGCTTGCCGACCGGCGGGGCGATGCTTCCAATGGCGCTTCGTAGCGCCGGCGGCGCGTCACAGGAGGCGCGGCAGGAGGGCGCATCGCACGAACAGCAGACCGGGTACGGTATGGCGGCCGGTGCGATCTCCGTGCTGACCGAGGGCCTGAGCAACGCGGCGAAGCCGCTTGCCAAGGTGTTCGGGAAGGGTATCGCGGACGACATGGTGGATCAGGCGGTGAAGTCCCTTGCCGCGCGCCTTGCGAATACGCCGGCGGGACGCACGGCGGCGCAAGCGCTGCTCAAGGCCGGCGTGAGTGCGCTCGGCGAGGGCTTTGAGGAAATGGCCGAGGATGCTTTCGACGTTGCGGCAAAGCGGATGATCTATGATCCGACGGCGGAGCTCGATATGGGCGAAATGCTCTATGACGGACTGGTCGGCGGAACGCTCGGCGGCGTGCTGGGGCTTGGCGGGGAGATCGTCGGAGCACGCGGCGAATACGAGAAATACCGGCTCAAGACGGCGGAGGAGATGGCGGCACAGAAAAAAGCCGCCCCCACAGCGGAGAGCGGCGTGCAGAAGGAGACGACGCCAAAGTACATCAAGACGGTTGAGGAGATGGCGGCGGAAAGAAATGCCGCCGCAGAAGAAACGGCGGTAACAGTTGAAAGCGGCCCGACCGCGCTTACGGAGCGAAATCGAGAGAACAATACGCTGGCATATACGCTGGCGACCAACGTCGGCTCGCTCGAAAGTATGCAGCCGGTGACAAAGCTCCGCGGCACGGAACTGAATGACCGGACAGTGAAACCGGATCAGCAGATTCGGAATTTCTTCCGGACCATTGGAGGAAAAATCTTTCGCAGCGGCTTTGGCGACGTGAGCCTTGGCGAGTACGGCGTGGGGGGTGTGCTGAATCATAGACCGCTGAACCGCGCAAAAATGCTGAGTCTTGCCGCTGTGCCGGATGTTATTCAGAGCGGCAGACAAATCAGCTACACGGAAAACTGGAAAGAACGTGGGTATAAGAGCTATATCTTTGCTGCGCCTGTTGTGGTTGGAAAGGACACGGTATACGTTGCGGCGGTGGTGGATCAGAGACCGGATAACAAATTCTATCTGAGCGAAATGGTAGATTCCAATGGAAACTATGTCAGAATAAACGAAAGCCCCTCCGGCAGCTCAAAAAGCGGGATTACCGATGGTGCCGAAAATATCGACGGGGCCGGAGTTACCGCAAGGCCAGAAGGGCTTTCTGAGGGAAATGCCCCCTCCACCTCGCAAAATGAGGTGAAACCAGCATTTCCTTTTGTTAACACTACTGTACCACAAGATACGGCGGGTGTCAATGCTCAGGATATGCAGGGAGACGCGGAATATGCGCAGGAGGGGCCGCGGTATCTGAAGACGGCGGAGGAAATGGCAGCGGAGAGAGCAGCTGCGGAGGAGACGTCCTATCGGCAGGCCGAGCAGACCGCCAAGGACGATGAGATCGGCGAAATGCTGGACGATCTTCGCCGGCAGGCACCGCAGGGGCCGGAGAAGCCGAGCACGGTACGCGGAACCGGCGCGATGGACACGCTGGATATCCGCATCGAGGGAGATCAGGGCGATTACGGCAGGTCCGCAGCTCTGCGCGGTGCGGAGGAGGCGAAACGGCAGACGATCCGTGCGAGACGAAAGGCAGAGGAGCAGATGAGCCCGACAGCGGCAGAAAAAACCTTCGCAAAGGGCGTGGCCGACGGCACCTATCAGGAAAATGATATTCCGGCGAGCATGAACCGTGAGAAGGTACTCGCGCTGGCGGACTATTACTATGCGGAGAGCACCTTTAAGGGCATCGGCGGTGTGCAGGAGCGGGCAACGGAGATCCGTGCGCGGAACGAGACGCTTGCAAAAGAGGTTTTTGAGAAAGCCGAGAAGTCCTACCGACCGATGAATATGCTCAAAATGAACCTCAATACGCCGGAGCGTGTGATGCGCAGAAGCTTCGGGGAAACCATCGGCGAGGAGATCAACAGCACATACTTTTATCCGACGCAGAAGAACGAAGCGGAAAAGGTGCGCTGGATCAACCGGATGCTCGATGAGGTGCGAACCTTCAAGGGCAGAAATGGCACCGAGAGCGAGCTGACGCAGGCGGAGCGGGCCTTTGTGCAGCAGATCATGGAGGATCGCGCGGTGGGCGAGACTGTTGCCTCGATGGAGCTGCGGGGAAGCATTGAAAGCGCGGCGGAGAACATCCGCGGCGGCGCCGAGGCAAAGGACGCCGCGAAGGAGTTCGGCCTTGACCGAAAGGAGCGCGAGCTCGCCGAGCGCCTGGCTCGCTGGAGGACCAACGAGGAGCTGCTTGCTTCAGGCGAATGGGACAGCGTGAAGATCGAGAACGCTGTGGAAAAGTTTTCAAAGCAGTATGACCTGTTTTATGACGCTATCAACGACTTCCTGACCGCGCATGGCTTTGCGCCGATCGGCTTCATCAAGGGCTATGCGCCGCACATGCAGAAAGCGGAGACGCAGAACAAGCTCTCCTCTGCACTTAAGGCGATGGGCGTCAACATCGACGTGACGGAGCTGCCGACCTCTATTTCCGGCCGGACGGCGGACTATAAGCCGGGCAAGCGCTGGGTAGGGAATTTCCTGCACCGAAAGGGGAGCAGCACGGACTATGATATCTCGGCGGGATATGAGAGCTATGTCGGGAAGATCGCGGATGTATTCTACCACACGGACGACATTGCGCGGCTGCGCGGCCTGGAACGGTACCTTCGCAAGACCTATGCGCCGGAGGAGATCAGCAATGCCATTGACCATGCGCAGAGCCTGCGCAACGTGGACAATGCCACAAAGCGCGCGGCGCTGGAGGATGCCGGCGTCGTGGACGGCGGCACCGAGCTGTCGGCGGTGAAGATGAGCGAGGAGCTGGAGAAGTACATCGGCAGTCTTTACGACGATGCATCGAAGATCACGAAGTATGGGGAATTTGTAAAGTACATCGACAACTATGCGAATCTGCTGGCGGGCAAGCAGAGCATGGCCGACCGAGGATTGGAGTACATTGCCGGCCGCACGAGCCTGAACGCCGGCAACAAGCTTGTGTCGATGTTTGCCAGAGCACAGGTGGCGGGCAACCTCAGCTCGGTGCTCAACCAGAGCTCGCAGCTCAAGGACATTGCGGCCGAGATCCCGGCGAAGCATATCACGAAGGCCATCGGAGATATCTGCCGCGGCACCGGCGGCAAGCCGTGGAACGTGAAAAACACGGAGATGTTCAATAGCTACGATCTGCTCACCGGCAAAAAGGGGATCGAGTATCTGACGGCGAAGGACAATAAGGCGAACGCTTTTGTGACCGGCCTCTTCAAGCCGGCGGACATTGCGGACAGCCTTGTTTCGGCGCTCGCGGTGCAGAGCAGGTACAACCAGCTCATTAGCGAGGGAAAATCGGAAGCGGATGCCAAAACGGGTGCGGACAGATGGGCGACGAGCATCATGGCTTCGCGCATGAAGGGCTCGCGACCGATGATCTTCGAAAGCAAAAATGTGGTGACGCAGATGATCTCGATGTTTCAGGTCGAGGCGGCAAACAGCTGGGCTCACCTGACGCAGGACCTGCCGGCAAAGGTGAAGAGCATCGAAACGCAGTACGGCAAGGGCGCGGCACAGAAGTATGTTGCGGTGACGGCGACAAAGGGGCTGCTTTCCGCTTTTCTGATGAATCGGATCGCGGAGGCAGCCTATGGCGGTACGCCTGCGAGCTTTGATCTGCTCGGCTATGCGGCGAGATTCATCTCGTCCGGCATGGGCATCACCGTCAACGAGGGGCTGAAGCGCATTTTTGAGGATATGGCGGAGACCGTGTTCGGAGAGAACATCTTCGGCGGAGACGACGAGGATGACGAAGATGACGAGGACAAGAATCGGACGTTTGACTTCGATGCAGCGGTCAGCGATGCAGCATACGATATCAGCAACGACATCCCGTTCGTGCGCGGCGTCTCCGGCGCACTGGGCCTCGGGGATCAGACGCTGCCGCTGGCCAACGTTGCCGAGGCAGTCGGCGGTGTGAAAAACGCTCTGACAGCGGAGGACAGGAGCGCGGGTCAGATCGCGGATGCTGCGTTGGAGCTTGGCAGTACGCTCGCACCGGGCGGCCGTCAGCTTCAGAAGACGTATCAGGGTGCAAAGACGATGCTGCAGGGCGGACGCACCTACGGCTACGGTGACAAAAAACGGCTGCAGTACACCGTGGAGCAGACACCGCTCAAAGCGTTTCAGGCTCTTGCCTTCGGCAACAGCGGACTTTCGGAGACAAGAGACTTTTATGCGGGGGATGCTAAGGGATTGAGTGTAAGACAGACACAGGCGGTTGAGGAGCTGCACAGCATCGGCGTGGATCGCACGGAGGCTTACGGTATCATTCGGAAGATGCGGGGAGCAGAGAAGCAGGCGGACAAGGCAAGGATCGTTGCCGCGAGTGATCTGACGGATGAGCAGATGATCCGGCTGTATGGAAGCATCTCGAGCGAGAAGGAAGCGGAGAACATTGCGGCGGCCTATAGTGCAGACATCAGCCCAGCGGTGTACATCGGACTCAAGACGAAGGCGGGCGCAATGGAAGCAGACCGCGACGCCGATGGTGAGGTCATCAACGGCTCGAAACGGGAAAAGGTGCTGAAGCTGATCGACAGCATGGAGCTGAGCGATTACCAGAAGGACGTGCTTTATCTGACTGAGGGGTATTCGGAGAAGACGATCGATGATGCGCCGTGGAACCAGAGTGAGTATGAGAAGTATCGGCTGAAGCTTCCAAAGTACGAGCTGCCGGAGTATGAGCTGAAGGTGAAGCCGCTGCCGCGACCGTGAGCAACAGAAAAGCCCGTCTTTTCGACGGGCTTTTTCCTATGGCTGGCAAATGAGGCAGGGGGAGTATCCACGAAAAATACATTGGTCGCGGGATGTGGGAGTAACGCTGTGTGACAGGCCGAGCACGGTGCACGATGCGCTTTTGTGATAGGCTCTTGATGCATCGCCGATATAAACAGTCGTTGCCTGGAGATTCTCGAGGGACCCTTCTAAAAGTTCGACGCGGGTACGCAGCATATTGATCGTATCGTCATTGAGACGGATCTGAGCGTTTGCCTTTTCGAGCTCACCGGTCAGGGAGGATACTTCGTTACGGGATTGCATGAGGAGACAACAGACGACCGCGAGTGCGCAGATGCAAATGGCGAGGGCGAAAAGAAAAAACTTATCGGAATGAGAGAGTGCACGACGCATTTGAAACAGCTCCTTTCTTCGATGATGAAACAATATCATTGAAGAAAGGAGACTGTCAAGCACATAGATTTGTTACTAACAGGTTAAATCTGTACATAATGACGGGTTGCGAAAATGGGGGATTTGAAAGGGAAAGTCAAAGAATGCGAGGGAGAAAGAGAAATTTACTGGAAAATGGGGCGAAAGGGATAAAATTGTGTTAAGATTGGCCGCTTTGGGCATTTCGCCGCGGCTGCATAAAACGCCCGCCTTCGCGCGAAGGGCGCAGAAACGTAAATTTCTCTTGTTATTCTCCCCGGTATCGTATATAATACCATTGATTACGCAATGACGGAAACGATTTTCCAAACGCAGCTTTGCAGAAAGGATGCGCGAATATGATAGAACTGAAAAACGAAAAGGGCAGCGTCTTTGTGAGCGACACCGCACTCTCGAGCATCACCGGCGCGGCGGCGACGAGCTGCTTCGGCGTGAAGGGCATGGCCTACCGCTCCATGACGGACGGCATCGTCCACCTGCTGCGCCGCGAGGCGATGAGCAAGGGCGTCCACATCACGCAGCACGACGACCATGAGATCTCCATCGAGCTGCACATCGTCGTCGAGCACGGCGTGAACATTTCGGCGGTCTGCCAGGCCATCATCGGTCAGGTGCGTTACCTTGTCACCGAGAATACCGGCGCGGTCGTGCGCGGCGTGAATGTCTGCGTCGACAGCATGACCATGTAAACAAGAGGAGGAACCTTTCCTATGCACGATACCATTACCGGGCCTGTTTTCCAGGAGATGCTGATCTTCGGCGCGGCCTCGATCGCCAAGGAAAAACAGAGCATCAACGATCTCAACGTTTTCCCCGTGCCGGACGGCGACACGGGCACCAATATGAGCCTGACCATGCACGCCGCAGCGCAGGAGCTGCAAAAGCGCAGCCCCGCGACCGTGGACCTCGCCTCGTCCATCACCGCCAGCGCTCTGCTGCGCGGCGCGCGCGGCAACTCCGGCGTCATTCTCTCGCTGCTCTTCCGCGGAATGTCCAAGAGCCTCAAGGGCTGCGTCACTGCGGACGGCTGCACCTTTGCCGCCGCCATGCAGGAGGGCGTGAGCGCTGCCTACAACGCGGTGATGAAGCCTGCCGAGGGCACGATCCTCACCGTCTCCCGCCTCGCCGCAGACCGCGCGATGGCGGCCAGCGCCGAGAAAAACAGCGTGGAGTACGTCATTGAGCAGGCCATCTCGCAGGGCGAGGAGACGCTGCGCCAGACCGTGGACATGAATCCCGTGCTCAAGAAGGCCGGCGTCGTGGACGCGGGCGGCAAGGGCTTCCTTGTGATCCTGAAGGGAATGCTCGCGGCGCTGCGCGGCGAGACCATGCCCACGCTCGAGACCGAGCACGCCGCGCGCGACAAGGCGGACTTCGCCTCCGTCGGCGACGAGGACATCACCTTTGCCTTCGACACCGTGTTCATCGTCCGCCGCATCGACGACCGCTCCATCGAGCCGTTCCGCGAGTTTTTGAACGGCATCGGCGACAGCCTTGTGATCGGCGAGGACGACGAGGCGTTCAAGGTCCACGTTCACACCGACACCCCGGGCGTCGCGCTCACCGAGGCGCAGAGATACGGCACGCTCGAGCTTGCCAAGATCGAGAATATGCGCACGCAGGCCGAGGATCTTGCCGCGGGCCGCAAGGCGCAGAGCACCGACGATCTGGAGGAGGACGGCCACGACCATGCCGCTCCCGCACCGCAGCCGCAGGAGCTCAAGCCCTTCGGCTTCCTCGCCGTGTGCGCGGGCGACGGCCTCGCCGCCGTGTTCGCCGACCTCGGCGCGGACGGCATCGTGAACGGCGGACAGACCATGAACCCCTCCACCGAGAGCATCCTGACCGAGGTCGAAAGGATCGCGGCGGAGACGGTCTTTGTGCTGCCGAACAACAAGAACATCGTCATGGCCGCGCAGCAGTGCGCGGGCCTGAGTGAAAAGAAGGTCATCGTCATTCCGACCGCGACCGTGCCGCAGGGCATCAGCGCGATGATGGCGGTCGATCCCGACGAGACGGACGCCGCGGCCATCGAGCAGGCGATGAACGCCGCCGCCTCTGCGGTCACCACGGCGCAGATCACCTACGCCGCGCGCAACAGCGAGTTTGACGGCTTCGCCATCCGCGAGGGCGACTACCTTGCGCTGCTCGAGGGCAAGCTCTTCGACACGGACACCAGCATCGGCGCGGTGCTCGAAAAGCTCGCCGCCGAGGCGGACAGCCGCGGCGCGGAGTTCGTCAACCTCTTCTACGGCTCCGACGTGAGCGAGGAGGACGCACGGAAGGCCGGCGAGCAGTTCGGCCAGCTCTGCCCGGGCGCGGAGATCAATGTGGTCAGCGGCGGTCAGCCGGTGTACTACTATATCATTTCGATGGAATAAGCACAAAAAGGAACAGGAGGGAAAGGCCGCGGCCTTTCCCTCCTTTGCTACATCACGCCCGAAAGCAGACACAGCATGGTGTTCGCGTGGCGGTATTCGTCCTGCGAAAACGCCAGCAGGAGCTGCTGTAAGCAGGGGTCGAGCGTTTCCTGCGAGGCGCGGCGATAGTTGTAGCCGCCGCAGGCCTCCTCGTGATACCGCTCCCGCAGTGCGGCGCAGTAGCCGTCGCAGCGCAGCGGAGGATAGCAGATCGCGGGGCAATAGCGCTCGCCCGTGATGAGATAGACTGCGGCGAGAAGACGCCGGGCGTGCCTCCCCTCGTCCGACGCGATGGCGCGGAACACCTGCCGCGCCTCCGCCGTCGGCGCGCGCCGCGCGAGGAAAAGATAGGTCCTCCGGTCGGCGAGCTCCTCGCGGATGAAGCCCTGCAGCACCTCCAGCGACTCCAGCGCCGCCGTACCCATGCAGCAGGGGTCCGCCTGCGCGCCCGGGAGCGTCAGCTCGGCGTTCCGCTCGGCGGCGCTCAGACCGTCGTCGGGCGTGTCGGCAGCCATCGCCGCCGCGGCACGGACGTCGGGATAGGGGTCCAGCGTCGGATCCACCCGCTGCCAGACGCGCGCACAGCGCCGGTAATCGTATGCGGCGTTCTGCGCCGCGGACAGCTCGTTTTCCATAGATCGGTCCCTCCTCGTTTTTCTTTCCTATCCTATGCGGGGCGGGCTCGTCACTTTTCATTGATTTTTTTTGCAAAAGCTGGTAAACTATATAGCGTTTTGATATTCCGGGTGTTTTTTTGCGGAGAAAGCGGCAAAATGTGGCATTTGCAACTTTCTGTTTCTCCGGAAAGCGGTATACTTCAGATAAACTCCAGGGCAAGCAGGAGGAACTTTCATGTTAGAGCTCAAGAACATATGCTACACCGTCTCCACGCCGGAGACCGGTGAGCAGACCATTTTGAAGGACATCAGCGTCACCATTCCCGACGGCAAGCTCATCGTCTTTACCGGGCCCAACGGCGGCGGCAAAACGACGCTCGCCAAGGTCATCATGGGCCTTGTCACGCCGACGAGCGGTCAGATCCTCTGGAACGGCGAGGACATCACCGCCCTCGACATCACGGCGCGCGCGAAGCGCGGCATCAGCTACGGCTTCCAGCAGCCCCCGCGCTTCAAGGGCATCACCGTGCGCGACCTGCTCACCATCGCCAGCGGCGACAGTAAGCTCAGCAAGGATAAGTGCTGCCGCTACCTCACGCAGGTGGGCCTGTGCGCGAACGACTATCTCGACCGCGAGGTGGACGTTTCCCTCTCGGGCGGCGAGGTCAAGCGCATCGAGATCGCGACGCTGCTCGCGCGTCATTCCGCGCTGATGATCTTCGATGAGCCCGAGGCCGGCATCGACCTGTGGAGCTTCGCCCGCCTGACCGAGACCTTTGAGCAGCTCCACCGTGAGCACACGGCGAGCATGATCATCATTTCCCATCAGGAGCGCATCATTCAGCTCGCCGACGAGATCATCGTGGTCGGCGGCGGCGAGATCAGGCACCGCGGCACGACCGAGGAGGTATTCCCCCTCATCATGGCCGATACACTTGGCTCCTGCCCCGTGCTGAACCGCTGAGAAAGGAGAGACGAGACTATGTTGACCGAAATCGACTCCCGTCTGCTGGAAAAGATCGCCGACCTCACGGGCAAGCCCGTGGGCGCGTTCAATATCCGTAAGGACAGCGGCTGCGAGGCCCGCCAGTCCACCGAGCATATTGAGATCGTCCCCCAGCCGGAGGGCAAGAGCGGCATCATCATCCGCATCAAGCCCGGCACGAAGGGCGAGCAGTGCCACATCCCCGTCATCATCAGCAAGACCGGCCTTTCCGAGATGGTCTACAACGACTTCTACATCGGCGAGGACTGCGACGTGGACATCGTCGCCGGCTGCGGCATCCACAACTCCGGCTGCGATGAGAGCCGCCATGACGGCGTACACACCTTCTACGTCGGCAAAAATTCCCATGTCC
>ERZ773224.3668-NODE-3668-length-13120-cov-6.695982_pt1 | contig 13120 bp, 11 predicted proteins | sample MGYA00580526_ERZ773224 | MGnify/ENA primary metagenome ERZ773224 (study PRJEB29015, sample SAMEA2737743) | human gut metagenome | biome: human gut; feature: human-associated habitat; material: faeces | place: China | collected 2012 ... | reverse complement strand
CCCTGTCCGAGACCCAGAAGTACGGCCATGTGACCTATTTCTGGAACGGCAACCGTTCCGGCAAGGTGGACGAGAATCTGGAAGTCTACGAGGAAGTCCCCTCCGACGTGATCCCCTTCGAGAAGGCGCCTGCCATGAAGTCCAGGGAGATCACCAAAAAGATGGTGGAGAACATGGCATCCAAGAAGTTCCAGTTCCTGCGCTGCAACTTCCCCAACGGCGACATGGTTGGCCACACCGGCGTGTTTGACGCGGTGGTTTACGCCATGGAGTGCGTGGACAAGAGCGTGGCCGCCATTGTGGAGGCTGCCGACAAGTACGGCTACACCGTCCTGATCACCGCCGACCACGGCAACGCCGACCAGATGACCGAGACCAAGAAGGGAAAGACCTCCGTCCGCACGGCGCATTCCCTGAACCCCGTTCCCTTCATCATCTACGACCCCGATCACACTTGGGTCATCAAGGACGGCCACTACGGCCTTGCCAATGTGGCGCCCACCATTGTCAAGATGATGGGTCTGACCGCCCCCGACTGCTGGGAAGACAGCATGGTTTAAGGCGCTTGTAGCTCCCCTTTGTCAAAATACGTACTGAAAATTGGAGGTTGCATCTATGATCCGTCACGAAAATGAAAACGGAAGCGTCAATGTCAGCACCAGCGTCTACACGGACATTGTCGGCACCGCGGTCATCAACTGCTTCGGCGTCAAGGGCATGGCCGCCCGGAGCCTGTCCGACGGCTTGTACCATCTGCTCCGCCGGGAATCCGTGGGCAAGGGCGTGCATGTCCAGTTCAACGAGGACGACACCATTTCCATTGATCTGCATATTATCGTGGACAACAACGTAAACTTGAACGCCGTGGGCGCTTCCATTATTTCCGAGGTTCGCTATGTGGTGACCAACTGCACCGGCACCGAGGTTCGGGCCGTAAATGTTTATATCGATTCTATGGTGATCGGTTAAAGTTCGGAGGGAAATAAATTGAGAGAAACCATCAACGGAGCCGATCTTCGCAGAATGATCATCAGCGCGGCTGCCGCCATCGAGATCAACAAGCAGGCTCTCAACGAGCTGAACGTGTTCCCCGTGCCGGATGGAGACACCGGCACCAATATGTCCATGACCATCAACTCCGCGGCCTCCGACCTGCGCAAGACCGAGGACCCCGATCTGGAAAAAGCGTCCAAGGTGGCGGCCTCCGCCATGCTGCGGGGCGCACGGGGCAATTCCGGCGTCATTCTGTCGCTGCTGTTCCGGGGCATTTCCAAGCGCCTGAAGGGCAGCGAGGAATGCGACGGCGTTCTGTGGGCGCAGGCGCTGCAGGAAGGCGTTGACGCCGCTTACAAGGCCGTCATGAAGCCCGCCGAAGGCACCATCCTCACCGTCGCCCGCCTGTCCGCGGCCAAAGCCGCCGACGCCGCCCGGGAGAACAACTTTATCGAATTCGTCCACGAAGCAGCCATTGAGGAAGCCGTGAAGGCGCTGGCCGATACCGTCAACCAGAACCCCGTGCTGAAAAAGGCCGGTGTTGTGGATGCCGGCGGCAAGGGCTGGGTCGTGGCGCTGGAAGCCATGCTCAGCGCCCTGCAGGGCGAGGACGTGGTGCTGCCCGAGAACGGCGCGGTGACGCAGACCAAGCAGAGCGCGGACTTCTCCGACTTCAATACCGAGGATATCACCTTCTCCTACTGCACCGAGTTCATTATTTCCCGGGAAAATGACCATGACCCTGAGAATCTCCGGGCGTTCCTGTCCGAGCTGGGCGACAGCCTTGTGCTGGTGGACGACGACGAGATCATCAAGGTGCATGTCCATACCAACGATCCCGGCAAGGCGCTGACCGAGGCGCTGAACTACGGTTCCTTCGTCACGGTGAAGATCGAGAACATGCGCCTGCAGCACACGGAAAAGGTGCTCTCCGAGCAGGAGGTCGCCCCGAAGATCGCAAAGCCGGAGAAGCCTCTGGGCGTTGTCTCCGTCTGCGCCGGTGCGGGCCTCGCGGACGTGTTCCAGAATCTGGGCGTCGATCAGATCATCTCCGGCGGCCAGACCATGAACCCCAGCACCCAGGACATTCTGGAGGCGGTGAACAAGGTGCCTGCCGAGACTGTCTTTGTCCTGCCCAACAACAAGAACATCATCATGGCTGCCCAGCAGGTAGACGCCCTGACCCCCAAGACCGTGGTGGTCATTCCCTCCAAGACCGTTCCTCAGGGCATCACCGCTATGCTGAGCTTTGCCCCCGAGGGAAGTGTTGAGGAAAACACCGCTGCCCTGACCGAGGCGCTGGACACCGTGGACACCATGCAGATCACCTACGCTGCCCGGAATTCCGACTTTGACGGCTACGACATCCACGAGGGCGACTATCTGGCGCTGTGCGGCAGTCAGCTGTTCGGCACCAGTCAGGACATCAGGGTGCTGCTCAAGTCTCTGGCGGAAAAGGTTCGGGACGACGGCAAGGAGTATATCACGATCTACTACGGCGAGGACGTGAAGGAAAAGCACGCCCAGAAGGCGGCAGACATCTTCGCGGACATCTGCCCCAACGCGGACGTGAATCTGCTCAGCGGCGGACAGCCGGTATATTACTACCTGATCTCCGCAGAATAACACGGAAACGGAAGAATAACACGGAAACGGATTTGCCCGCAGCCCTTCGGGCTGCGGGCCGACTTGTCTAAAGTGGGGGAGACGATGAAGGAATTTCCCAAGGGCGGCCTGATCGGCAAAGTTATGGACGCCGCCAAGACTGTCAAGCAAATGCATATTCCCCTCCACGCCGCCTATGCCGCGTACTTTATTATTCTGGCTTTTTTTCCGGCACTGGTGCTGATCCTCAGCGTGCTGCGCTATACGGGGATGGAGGTGCGGGGCCTGGTAGAGCTGCTGGGTGACATCCTGCCAAGTACCATGGTGGGGGACGCCGAGGAGCTGATCTACAGCACGTACCGCAATTCCTCCGGCGCGTTGGTGGGCGTTTCCGCCGTGACGGCGCTGTGGTCGGCCAGCCGGGGCATTTACGGTATGCTTACAGGATTGAACGCGGTTTACGGCGTGTCGGAAAACCGGGGATACATTTATACCCGCTCCATCAGTGTGGTGTATACCTTTGTGTTCATTCTGATCCTGCTGCTGACGCTGGTGCTGCACGTGTTCGGCAGCTCCATCATCAATCTCATGCGGCAGGTGGATAATCCGGTGGTGATCTTTTTCACCGACCTGATCGATCTGCGGTTTTTCCTGCTGCTGTTTTTGCAGAGTCTGGTCTTTACACTGATGTTCATGGCGCTGCCCAACAAGCGCAACCATTTTATGGAAAGCCTTCCCGGCGGCGTGCTGTCCAGTCTGGGCTGGCTGGTGTTTTCGGACATTTACTCCATTTACGTGGAGAATTTCTCCAAATATTCCACGATCTACGGCTCGGTGTACGCCATTGCCATCACCATGCTGTGGCTGTACTGCTGTATGAGCATCCTGTTCTACGGCGGGGCGCTGAACCGGTATCTGATGGATAAATAATTTGTAAATTTCTGGATTGTTTAACCGCAGTTCACAGTTCCTTCGTAGGATGTGGCAAAAAGGAGAAATGCGGTATGTTTGGATATGTGACTGCCAGCTGGAAAGAGCTGACCGCCGAGGAGCAGAAACGCTACGGCGCGGTGTACTGCGGCATCTGCCGGGAGATCCGGCAAAGAAGCACGGGCATCGGAAGAATTTGCCTGAGTTATGATATGGCCTTTCTGGCGCTGCTGCTGATGAGCCTGTACGAGCCGGAGGAGGAGAGCGGGAAAAAAGCCTGCCGCCTGCACTCTGTGAAGCCACGCCCATGGGTGGACAACGAATACATCCGCTACGCCGCGGACATGAACGTGGCGCTGGGCTATTACAACTGTCTGGACGACTGGCAGGATGATGGGAAACGCTCCGCCAAATTCATGGCGGACAAGCTGGAACCCTTTCTGCCGGAGTTGGAAGCCCGCTGGCCAAGGCAGCTCGGGGCGATCAGAAACTGCATTTCCAGATTATCCCAGCTGGAAAAGGAAAACTGCCCCAACCCCGACGAACCGGCCTCCTGCTTTGGTGAGCTGATGGCGCAGCTGCTGGTTTACCGGGAGGACATGTGGGCGAAAGATCTGGGGCAGATGGGCTTCAGTCTGGGCAGGTTCATCTATCTGCTGGATGCGGCGGCGGATTACGATAAGGACAAACGTAAAGGAAAATACAACCCGTATCTGGCCATGGGCATGGAAAAGGACGAGAAGCGCTGGGAGGAATATCTGGTGCTTGCCATGGGCAGATGCGCGGAACGCTATGAAAAGCTGCCCTTGGTGCAGGACAAGGCGCTGCTGGACAATATCCTGTACAGCGGCGTGTGGGTAAACTACCGGGGAAAGCGGAAAGAGGAGGCAGCCAACGATGGATGATCCGTATAAGGTTCTGGGGGTCAGCCCCGATGCCTCCGACGAGGAGGTCAAGCGGGCGTATCGGGCGCTGGCAAAGAAATACCATCCGGACCGGAATCCGGGGGACGCGGCCGCCGCGCAGAAAATGCGGGAGATCAACGCGGCCTACGAGCAGATCAAGGACCCGGACAAGGCGCAGCAGCCGGGCGCGGGCGGTGGATACGGCGGCTACGGTTACGGCGACCCCTTCGGCGGCTTTGGCGGCGGTTACAGTCGGCAGTCCTACGGCGAAGCAGCGGGCGACCAGTACCAGCAGGCGGCGATGCGCTACATCCAGTTCGGCCGGTATCAGGAAGCATTGAACGTCCTGAACAACTCTCAGGAGCGCAATGCCCGGTGGTATTACCTCAGTGCGCTGGCAAACGACGCCCTGGGCAATCAGGTGACAGCGCTGGAGCATATCCGCCGGGCGGTGAGCATGGAACCCGACAATCCGGAGTATCTGAATGCGCTGGACGTCATCGAACACGGCGGCGCGGCCTACCGCCAGCAGGCGGGGAACTTCCGGGGATTTGCCATGGGCGGCACCCCCTGCGCAAGCCTGTGCCTGTGTTATGCTGCCCAGCTGCTGTGCTGCCGCGGCAATGGATTTTTCTGCATTTAAGTTCTATAAAAGCGTATCGGCGTGACCTGTGCGGTCACGCCGGTTTTCGTTAAGTGAACCAAAGCCTATTTGTTCAGTCCGTCCCACTCATTCAGGAACTCGTCTACAAATTGCTGCATGTACTGCGTCCGCTTTCTTGCGATGGCCTTGCCGGTTTCGGTGTTCATCATGCCTTCCAGCAGAAACAGCTTTTCGTAGAAGTGGTTCAGGGAGGTGGACTTGCTGCTGTAATACTGCGCCTGATTCATCGCTGTCCGCGGCGGCAATTCCGGATCGTAGATGGCGCGGTTATGGCTTCCGCCATAGGCAAATGTGCGGGCAATGCCGATCGCACCGAGGGCATCCAGTCGGTCAGCATCCTGCACGCATTTCCCCTCCGGCGTGGACGGCCGGACGGAATCCGTCCCCTTGAAGGATACCTCGTCAATGATCTGACATACCTGCCGGATTTCAGATTCCGACACGTTCTGACTGCACATAAACCGGGCGGCATTTTCTTTCTTCTCGGCGGTCATCGGGGAAAGCTTCCGGTCGTCTACATCATGGAGCAGCGCCGCCAATGCCACGACCTCCATGCCGGCATGTTCCGCCTCCGCGATGTTTATTGCGGTTCGGTAAACACGCATGGAGTGAAAAAAATCGTGTCCGCTGAAATCGTTTTGGAAAATCTCTTTGATAAATTTTGTTGCGTTCTGAACGAGCTGTTCCATAATTTTATCTCCTGTTTTTGTGATGTGTTATCGAGAGATACAGGGCATGACTGACGGCCCGCAATACTAGTCATTTAAGAGATTGCGCAGCAATGCCTGCCGGTTATTGACGAACATTTTTGCAATCTGATAGCTGCCCGTTTCCTCATAATCGCACAGGTGAAGCCTGTCTCTGTCAAAGCAGTAAATATCCGCATCTGGAATACCCAGCAGTATGGGGGAATGGGTAACGATGAAGAACTGCGCCCCCGCTTTCGCGCATTCGTAGATTTCTGCCAGCAATGTCAACTGCCTTTGTGGGGAAAGCGCGGCTTCCGGCTCGTCAAAGAAATATAGGCCGTCCCCACGGAGATTGTTTTGCGCAAGCTGCAAAAAGCTTTCGCCATGAGATTTTTCGTGGTATAATGCCGAAGGGTGTGCTGCATCGGCATACTGTTCTTCCTGCGTGGCCACATTATAGAAGCTTTCCGCCCGAAGAAAATATCCCCAGCGCTCTCTTCTGTACCCTTTTGCGACTGTAATGGCATCACAAAGTTCGGAATGCGTGTCTCGTGTTGAGAAATTATAATTCCTTGTTCCGCCTTCCGGATTAAATCCGTGTGCCACCGCGATCGCTTCCAGCAGGGTTGACTTGCCGCTGCCGTTTTCACCGGCGAAGAAAGTGACCGGCTTGTTGAACCTGATCTGGTCAAGCCCCTGAAAAGCCGCGATTTCCCGTAAATAGCTGTCCTTGCCGACTTTATCCCAATGAAGCGATATCCCTTGTATAAACAGGTCGTTCAACCCTGCACACCTTCTTCCGTAAATCCGATTATCATATTACCACATAGCGCCAAAGAATACAAGAACAGCCGCAGCGAATAACCGCTGCGGCTGCAACTGATAAACTTACGGGCGGCTCGAAAGAGCCGCCCGAATCTTATGGAATTTACAGCCCAAGCTCTTCCCGCCAGATGCGGATGTAGGTTCTGGCCTGAGACTGGCTTTCACCCTCGGCTGCCATGCGGAGCAGCGGCTCTGTGCCGGAGAAGCGGCAGATGACCCAGCTCCCGTCGGTGAAGTAAACCTTGCAGCCGTCGGTGCGGTTGATCTTCTCCACGGCGTTGCCGAAGTCCGGCACCTCCAGCTTCACAAACAGCTTCTCCTGCAGCTCCACCTTCCGCGCCTGGGTCATGGTGAAGGCAGCATCTTCGTAATACAGCATACCATATTTGTCGGTGATCTCCTGGTACAGCTGGGACACGGACTTGCCGGTGACGGCCAGCATTTCCACCAGCAGAGCGGCGGCGTAAATGCCGTCCTTGCCCGCGATGTGGCCCCGGACGGCCAGACCGCCGGAGGACTCGCCGCCGATGACGGCGTTGGTCTCCGCCATCTTGGCGGAGATGTACTTGAAGCCCACGGGGACTTCGTAGCACTGCTGACCCATATCCTTGGCGACCCGATCCAGCAGGTGGGTGGTAGAGTTGTTGCGCACGCAGGGGCCGGACCAGCCGCGGTATTTCAGCAGGTAGTAATAAAGCAGAACCAGCAGGGTGTTGGGATGGAGGAACGCGCCCTTCTCGTCGATGACGCCCAGACGGTCGGCGTCGCCGTCGGTGGCAACGCCCAGATTGCAGCCGTTGTCCACCACGTAGTTGCTCAGCAGCTTCAGGGTGTCAGCGCTGGGGGCGGGCATTTTGCCGCCAAAGAGGGTGTCGTGCTGCTCATGAATGACATCCACGTCACACCGGCAGGTCAGCAGAATGGTGCGCAGGCTGCTCTGGCTGACGCCATACATGGGGTCGATGGCGATGCGCAGGTGGGCGCGCTTGATCTTCTTGGTGTCAACGACCTGCAGAATGCTGTCGATGTACTCGTTGAAGGGATAGCCTTCCCGGATCAGACCCATTTCCATGGCCTGATCGTAGTCGATGGACTTCACGTCCTCCGGCTTGAGAAGGGCAATCTGCTCCTCGATCTTTCCGGTGACGACCTGATCGGCGTCCCGGCCGCCGGCAGTGAAGACCTTGATGCCGTTGTAGATCGCGGGGTTGTGGCTGGCGGTGACGGCCAGACCATAGGGGGTCTGCATCTGCTTGACGGTGAACATGATCAGCGGGGTGGGGGAGGAACGGGCGACCACAAAGACGTGGAAACCATAGCCCGCCAGAACCTCCGCCGCCCAGTGGGCGGATTCCTTGGACAGGAAACGCCGGTCATAGCCGACACAAATCTCCTTGCCCGCGTGTCCTTCCAGCAGCATCAGCTTGCAAAGGCCGGCTACCACCAGACGGATATTTTCCTTGGTGAATTCGTCTGCGATAATCGCCCGCCATCCACCGGTACCAAATTTAATCATCTTGATTTTCTCCTCTCCCGGCTTTTCACCGGATAAATTTCGATTGACCAAGCTATGCGCCCCCACCGGGGCAATGGCCTCAGCCCATCACGACTTCCACGTCGCAGACAGTGCCCACAGGCAGCACAGGCAGCTTGCGAACCTGCCTGCCGTTCATCGTGATGCTCTTGACGCCCTTTTCCACGGCGTCGGGGTTGGTTACATGGATGTGGTATTCCGCGCCGCGCCACTTCCGGCTGACGGAGAATTCCTTCCAGTCGGCGGGGATGCAGGGATCGACGGTGATGCCGTCGAAGTCCGGACGGATGCCCAGCATGTACTGGGTGGCCGCGAAGTAGGCCCAGCCGGAGGAACCGGTCATGAAGGGATGGCGCGCACGGCCGTAGGCGGTGTGGTCCTTGCCCACCACGAACTGGCAGTAGGAGTAAGGCTCGGACTGGCGAACCTCGATGATATCATTCTGCAGTGCCGGACACAGGGCGTTGTAGAACTTCATTGCCCGGCTGCCGCGGCCCAGAATGGCCTCGGCGCACCACGCCCAGGGGTTGGGATGGCTGAACACGGCGCCGTTTTCTTTCAAGCCCGGATACACCCGGGTGACGAAGCCGATGCTGTCGTCGGGGGTGGTGAAGCAGGGGGCGTTGAGCATCAGACCGTAGGGGGTGTACAGGTACTCGTCCACGCTGTCCATGGCGGAGATGCCATGCTCGTGATCGGCGACGCCGGAAAGTACGGCCCAAGTGTTGCTCTCCATGTGTACCCGGCCCTCGGTGTCCACCTGCGTGCCGATCTTGCGGTTTCCGGCGGTGATGCCGCGGATGTACCACTTGCCGTCCCAGAGCACGGACTCGCTGACTTCTTTGACATGCTCGGCGATTTTTGCATATTCGGCCGCGTCCTTCATCTCGCCCAGCTGCTCGGCCAGCGCGATGAAGTTCTGGAGCGCCCAGTGGTGCAGGAAACTGACCATGGCGCTTTCGCCGCCGCCAAGGTTCAGGCAGTCGTTCCAGTCGGCACGCAGGCCCTTGCAGATGCCGTTGATGCCCACCTGCCGGGCAGAGAAGTCCAGAATGCGCTTCATATGCTCGTAGACCGTGCCCTCGCCGCCGTCGGCGTAGGTTACCACCTGATGGGCAAAGGCCATGTCGCCGGTCTCCCGGATGTACTGCACGATGGCGGTCACCAGCCACAGGGCGTCGTCGGCGCAGGCGTCCTTCAGACCGTGGACGATGGAGGACTTGTCCGGAGTGGGGACTACGGTGGGGGACTTGAAGGACTGCTGGGGACCTTGGTCCGGGTCGAACCAGCGGGGCTCAAACAGGTGCAGACCGTAGCCCGTGGTGGTCAGAGCCTGCAACAGCTGAGTGATCCGGGTCTTGCAGCCCTCGGGGTCGCCGTTGGGGATGCACATGGCGTCCTGGGCGGTATCCCGGTAGCCCAGACCTGTCCGGCCGCCCACCTCGATGAAGGAGGAGAACCGGGAGAAGGTCACGTTGATCTGGCTCTGGTAGTAGGTCCAGATGTTGGTCATGGTGTTCATGCCCTCATCGGGGGTGGACACCTGGAAGGAGGACAGACGCTCGCCCCAGAACTTGGCCAGGCGCTCGGCCTCCCGGTCCAGAACGGCGGGGTCGGCATACTTGGCGCGGAACTTTTTGCCGGCCTCCAGGTTGCCGTCGCCCAGGAGGTAAATGAGCCGGACTTCCTCACCGGGGGCCAGGGTCAGCTTTTTCTGTAGACCGCCGCAGTGGTTGCCGCCCTTCTGGAAGCCGCCCTTCAGGACGCCCTCCTCCACGGCGACAGGATTCCGCTCGGTGTGGTAAGAGCCGATAAACTGATCCCGCAGGCACTCAAAGCCGTCGGGCTGGAAGTTGGAGGTGAAGAACTGGAAGCCGAACTCTTCGTAGAACAGGTCGTACTCGATGACGCCCTCGGCGTACCGGCTGCCGGTGGCGTAGAGGCTCATCTGGAAGTTCTGGTTGTCCATGGGGATCTGGTGGAAGGAGAACTCCAGGTAGGAATAAACGCTGAGGTTCCGGGGCTTATCGGAATCATTGCGGATCTTCACGTCCCAGAACTCCACGGGGTCGTCCATGGCCACGGAGAGCTTCTGCTCGGCGTGGATCCCGGCGTAATCGCACAGGTACTTGGAGTAGGACAGACCATGGCGGCAGGAATACTTGGCCTTGTCCAGGGGCTTGCCCACGGGCTGCCAGGATACGGACCAGTAGTCGCCGTTGTCGTCATCCCGCAGGTACACATAGTGGCCGGGGCCGTCCATGGGCACGCCATTGGGACGGAACCGGGTGATCCGGTGATATTCGGCGTAGTCGTTAAACAGGTAGCCGCCGGCGGTGTGGTTGAACACGCCGCACATACTCTTGGTGCCGATGTAGTTGGTCCAGGAGACGGGCAGATCCACCCGGTCAATGACATATTCCCGATTCTTGTTGTCAAAATAGCCGTACTGCATAAATTATGCTCCTTATAATCGAATGAAATTTTCGGTTACATACCCAGAGAGGTCCGCCAGATGTCGATGTACTTCCGGGCGGTGGCGCTGTCGGAGGCTTCGGCGAAGATCCGCAGCAGAGGCTCCGTGCCGGAGAAGCGGCAGCTCACGAAGGAGCCGTCCTTGAAATAGACCTTGCAGCCGTCCATATAGCCCACGTGGTCCACCTCGGCGCCGAAATCGGGGACGATCTTGTCCTCCATAACGGTCTTGAGGATCCGCGGCTTGTCCTCGGCGGGGAAGGCCAGGTTGTCGGACTCCATGACGCTCTTGCCGTACTTTTCCTGGAGCTCGGACAGCAGCTCCCCGGCAGACTTGCCGGTGACGCAGAGCATTTCCACGAACAGAGAGGAGGCGTAGACGGAATCCTTGCCGTGGATGTGGCCACGGACGGTAAGACCGCCGGAGGACTCGCCGCCCAGGACGGCGTCCACCTCGTCGATCTTGGAGGAGATGTACTTAAAGCCCACGGGGACCTCATAGCACTTCTCGCCCAGAGCCTCGGCCACCCGGTCCAGCATATGGGTGGTGGACAGGTTCCGGACCACGGGGCCCTTCCAGCCCTTGTACTCGTGGAGGTAGTAATACAGCAGCACCAGAATGCTGTTGGCGTCGATGTAGGTGCCGTCCTTGTCGATGACGCCCAGGCGGTCGCCGTCGCCGTCGATGCCAATGCCCAGGTCATAGCCGCCGGCGACCACACGGTGCTGGAGCTCCTGTAGGGTGCTGGCGGTGGGGGCGGGCATCATGCCGCCGAAGTAGGCGTCCTTGTTGCTGTTCATCAGGTCCAGGGTGCAGCGGTCCGTGTAGAAAATGACCATCAGAGGGTAGGTGGAGGAGCCGTGCATGGTATCGAACAGGATCCGGGGGCCCTTTTTCCGAATGGCCTCGTTGTCCAGGACACCCAGAATATCGTCCAGGAACTGGTTGAAGGGGTTCTCCAGCCAGGTGATGGTGCCGGCGGCCACGGCCTCGTCAAAGGGCATGACATGAATGTCCTCGTCAGAGAGCTTGGCAATCTCGGCCTCCAGAGCCTGGGTGGTTTCCACGGGAGCGTCCCGGCCCTCCTTCACGATGATCTTAATGCCGTTGTAGGTGGGGGGATTGTGGGAGGCGGTGACCTCCATGCCGTAATCCAGGCCCATCTTCATGACGGTATGCATGACCAGAGGGGTGGGGGCGCTGCGGTGCAGGAAATATACGGGGACGCCGTTGGCCGCCAGGACCTCCGCCAGCCACTGGGCGGCGGAGTCGGACAGGAAGCGGCGGTCATAGCCGATGACCACGGGGGTCTGGTTTACACCCTCGGAGATAATTCGGTTGGCCATGGCCTGACCGATGCGGCGGACGTTGTCCCGATGAAAGTCCTTGCCGATCTCAGCCCGCCAACCGCCGGTGCCGAATTGGATCATTCCTCGTCCTGCCCCCTCTCGCAGTACACCACCACCAGATCCTTATGTAGCTGCAGAATGGAGGCGGGAACCTCGGGGGTTACGGGGCCTTCCACGGCGGCCTTCAGGATCTCCATCTTGTCGGGGCCGCAGGCCATGAGCAGCACCTTCCGAGCCTGCATGATGGACAGCATGCCCATGGTGATGGCCTGGGTGGGAACCTCGTCGATGGAGGCGAAGAACCGGGCGTTGGCCTGGCGGGTGTTCTCCTTCAGGGTCACAAGATGGGTGGCCTTCACAAACTCGCAGGCGGGCTCGTTGAAGCCAATGTGACCGTTGCGGCCGATGCCCAGCAACTGCAGGTCAATGCCGCCCTCGGAGGCAATGTGGGCGTCGTAGGCGGCGCCAACGGTGGCGGGATCCTTGGCCAGTCCGTCGGGAACGAAGGTCCGGGTCTGGTCGATGTTGATCTTGTCAAAGAGGTTGTGCTTCATGAAGTAGTGATAGCTCTGGTCATGCTCGGGGCTCAGGCCCATGTACTCGTCCAGGTTGAAGGAGGTCACGTGGGAGAAGTCCACCAGGCCCTCGTCACACCATTTTGCCAGGTTCGCATAGGTCCCCAGAGGAGTGGAGCCGGTAGCCAGACCCAGAATGCAGTCGGGCTTTACGATGACCTGAGAGGCAATGATGCTGGCAGCCTTTAAGCTGGCCTCTTTATAGTTTTCACAACGAATGATCTGCATGATTCTAACACCCATCCTTTTCTGATTTCATACCGCATACAAGGTGCGGCACGATTACAATATCCTTTTGTGGGGAGATCCGCAATGGCGTATCTTGGGGCTTTTTGCCGCCGGTTGCCCAAATTGCCGCGTCTCCGCACACCTGTATCATATCACCCGCTAATAGGAAAAACAATACGCTTTTCCCCAGAAAATGGACATAAATCTATCTTGATTTTGCGGGGCGGTCCTTTCCCTTGACGGCGGGAAAAAGCCGTGGTAAAATAGCAAAAGGGCCGGGTGGAATGCCCGGCATCTATCTGCCGCTGTGGTGGAATCGGCAGACACAAGGGACTTAAAATCCCTCG
>ERZ773224.3655-NODE-3655-length-13165-cov-9.305873_pt1 | contig 13165 bp, 10 predicted proteins | sample MGYA00580526_ERZ773224 | MGnify/ENA primary metagenome ERZ773224 (study PRJEB29015, sample SAMEA2737743) | human gut metagenome | biome: human gut; feature: human-associated habitat; material: faeces | place: China | collected 2012 ... | reverse complement strand
CCGGCACGTTGACCGTGACCGAGGGCGACGGCAACCTCGGCGTCAGGGGCGACGGGTTTGAAATTCTCTTTTCCGCGGGCGAGGCCGGGCCGTCGTCGCTGACCGTCAACGGCAGCGAGTGGCTCTGGCGCGCCCCGCGCCCGGCGTTCTGGCGCGCCGCCACCGACAATGACCGCGGCTGCGGCTTCCCGCAGAAAGCAGCGGCCTGGCTGGCGGCGGATGTCTACCTGCAGAACCTCGGCTTTGTGGTCTTGCAGAAATCCGCCGACGGTGTGCAGGTGCGCTATACCTACGGCGTGCCCACCGTGCCCGGCGCTAAGGCCGAGCTGACCTACACCGTGGAGCCGCAGGGCACGCTGCTGGTCGAGGCCGTCTATCATGGCGTGCCCGGTGCGCCCGAGCTGCCCTGCTTCGGCGTAAAATTCCAGACGTTTGCCCCCGTGGCCCGCACGCTCTGGACCGGCCTTTCGGGCGAGACCTACCCGGATCGCTGCAAGGGCGGCGTCTTTGGCTGCCATGAGGAGGTGCCGCACATTGAACCGGCCCTCGTCCCGCAGGACTGCGGCCTGCATGTGGGCACCCGTCAGTTCACGCTGGAGCAGCACAACATCTGCGGTCAGACGGCGGCTGCGCTGACGATTGAACAGGCCGACGCGCCGTTTGCCTTCAGCGCACTGCCCAACACTGCGCAGGAGATCGAGGCCGCCCAGCACATCACCGAGCTGCCCGCCACGGGCCGCACGAGCGTGACGATCCTGGGCGCAGCCCGCGGCGTCGGCGGCATCGACAGCTGGGGCACCGATGTGGAGGAGCCTTACCGCGTCAGCGGGGAAGGGGAGCACCGCGTCGCGTTCCGCATCGTGTTGTAAATACCCTAAAGGCAGCACCGCCTGCGCTGCACCTGCCCATAAAAACACAAGCCGCCCGTGTCAGCCTGACACGGGCGGCTTTGCTGGCTTATGCGCGTTTAATCCAAGCGGAACACCTGCTCCAGCTTGGGCTGGGCGCCGGTCACAGGGTCCATTTCCAGCTCCAGAATGTCCTTCATGTAGTCGTTCCAGCGGTCCACAACGGGGCTTTCGGCCTGTACCTTCTCGGCGTAGGCAACGCCCTTCGCGCACTCATAGTAGCCGAACAGCTCGTCGTTACAGTAGAAGATGCTGTAGTTGCAGATGCCCGCAGCCTTCAGCACCTCGACCATCTCGGGCCAGATCTCCGCGTGGCGGCGCTGATATTCCGCTTTGCAGCCGGGCTTGATGCGGCCCTTCCATGCTATATGCTCCATTGGTATGCACCTCATTTGACAGTCTGGATTTTGTCTTTATTGTACGGCGCGCAGCGGCGGTTTGCAACGTGGAATAGTACAGATTTCTTTGGGAAAATTCCACTTGCCGCGCCCGGCGCACAGCCCGTCACATCAGCGGGCTGAACAGCCGCAGCACGCAGTCCCAGCCGCGCACGGCCAGGCTGCGGGTGTCGGCGTACTCCTGCGTGACCTCGCGGCAGACGGGGAACAGCGCGTCAAAATCGCGGCGCACATCGGCCACGGCGCTGCAGCCGCAGAACCAGCAGGCGTTCTCAAAGTGCAGGTACAGGCTGCGGAAGTCAAAATTGATCGTACCCACTACGGCTTCCGTGCCGTCGGCTACGCATTGCTTCGCGTGGATGAACCCGGGCGCGTACTCATAAATGCGCACGCCGCTCTTGGCAAGGCTGGCGTAATAGCTGCGTGTGACCGAGAAGATCAGCTTTTTGTCCGGGATGCCCGGCGTGATGATCCGCACATCAACGCCGCTGGACGCGGCCAGCCGCAGTGTGCGCTGCATCTCGTCACTTAAAATAAGGTAGGGCGTTGTAATGTAGACGTAGTCCTTCGCACTGCGGATCATGTTCAGGTAGACGTTCTCGCCGGTGGCCTCGTCGTCCAGCGGATTGTCCGCGTAGGGCAGCACCACGGCATTCTCCCGCGCGGTGTAGGGCACATCGGGCAGATAGCGCTCGACCTCGGGGGCTGCCTTCTGCGTTGCGCCCCACAGCTCTAAGAAAATCAGCGTCAGGCCGCGCACGGCGTCGCCCTCCAGCCGGATGCCGCTGTCCTTCCACTGGCCGTAAGGGTGGGTGCGGTTGAAGTACTCCTCCGCCAGATTGTAGCCGCCGGTAAAGCCGACGCGCCCGTCCACAACGGTAATTTTGCGGTGGTCGCGATTGTTCATAAAGACGTTCAAAATCGGGATGACCGGGTTGAACCGGCGGCATTGTATGCCGCGCCCCGCCAGCTTTTTGACAAATTTGCTGTTGATAAACCCGATGCTGCCCACGTCGTCGTAAAATACGCGCACCTCCACGCCGTGGGCGGCGCGCTCGGCCAGAATATCCTCCAGCTCCTGCCAGGCGGAGGCGTCCTCAATGGCGTGGTATTCCATGAAAATAAACTTTTCCGCGCTGCGCAGGGCTGTTTTCTGGGCCTCCAGCGCCTCGCAGGTGTCGCCGTAGAACGTCACATCGGTGTTGTCATAGGCGGGATAGCCCGCGCGGTCCTGCAAATAGCGGGCGTGGTTGCGGGTGATGCGGTCCGGGTAGGGCAGGGCGCGGCGCTGCTGCAAAATGGGTGCGTGATACCGGCGCAGCATCGTCATATTTTTGCCGAAACGGCGGCGCATGACGCTGACGGCCCCGCTGCGGCCAAACAGCAGATAGATGGTCAGACCGAAGATGGGAAACAGCAAAATCAGAATGATCCACGAAATTTTATACGCGGAGTTGATATGTAGCCCATATATACGCAGCGTAATCAAAAATGTCAGTACCGACGTGCATACCTGAATGGCGGTGGAGTAGTCGTTCAGCTTGAGGGCAAGCCAGAAGATCCATAAAACCTGCAAAAGTACGCCGATGCCCGCCAGCAGCATCCGGCTGACGCTGTTGGGGATGGCCTCGCGTTTTTCCTCGGTGGTGTTTTTCATGTGTGGCCCCTTTTGTGCCGGGCGCGGCCCGGCTGTGTTGATTTTTTATCCAGTATAGCACAAAATCTTGCAGTATACCACACTTTTGTACCGGAATCTGCGGTGTTTTCACAAAGGAGCGTCCCCGTGGCCGGGCAGGGGAGAGAGAACACGGGAAAATGCAAAATAGCACAAAAATTGCCCGCCTGTAAAATTGGCCTGTATACGCTGAAATCCATACGCGATGCGCCCCGCTGCCCACACTCGCAGAGACAGCACAGATAAAATGAACGCAATATATGTGCGATTTCAATGGCGGCGGTGTTGGCCGCGTTTTTTGGCGTGACGGCGCAGCTGATTTTTAAAATGACGGTAATGTGTGTAGAATTCCGCGCGGCGGCAGAGGTGCAGCCACGGCAAGGCGGTTGGAATACAACAGGCAAAACGGTGGGAAATCGAAAATAGAAGCAAAAAAATGTTTTTTGCTGTTTTTACATAAGGCTGTTGAAATTTGGCAGATTATGTGATATTATATTTTCACAAATGAGGACGCACGATGTCCTTACTGAATTTATTGGAGGAATTTATCATGTTCGAGAAAATTCGCAAAATGAAGAACAAGAAGGGCTTCACACTTGTCGAGCTCATCGTTGTTCTGGTCATCCTGGCCATCCTTGCCGCCCTGCTGGTTCCGGCTCTGACTGGTTACATTGACAAGGCTAAGCAGCAGTCCATTATAGCCGAGTGCCGTATGACGGTTATGGCTACACAGACCCTAATTGATGAGCAGTATGCTACGGTTAAGCTTGGTGGTACGGTGGCTACGGCAGTAACGATTGATAAAAATGACGGTGCAAAATCTTCCGTTACTACTAATAATGGCCAATCTACGTTTACCATTTCTCAGGACGAGATTTCTGCGCTGTCTGAAGTGAAGTATACGGACAGCTCTATTGGCGACGTTACGATTACTGCAAATGCTGATTCTGGTGCTATCTGCAAGATTGACAAGTTGGTTTATACGGCAGATGGTAAGACTTGTACTTATGAGAATGGCCAATATAAGTTTTAATATTTGAAGCATGTAAATCCCATCGCCACATAGCGGTGGGATTTTTTATACCCTTTTTCATCACATTTTTGTGGGAATGACGCTTAGTTTGTATCATCTCTGTTGTATGTACTTATGTCGGTAATATAGAATCCGCCCCTACGGTCTGCCAATCCCGTTGCATCCTGCCTGCCGCCAACTTCGGCGGGGTGGGGGCACCCCGCCCTACGTCCTACCGAAAAAGGGGAACGTAGGGCGGCCAGCCCTCTGGCCGCCGTGCCCGCTTCCGGCCACAGTAAACCTTCCGTGCAATCCCCCCACCCTCACCCCGCAGGGTAAAAGTCTCCCTTTGACAAGGGAGGCCGGACTGTCGAAAAATTGCATCCCTGCCTTATTGCGTGTGTAGGGGCGACCATGGGTCGCCCGTCAGCTTACCGCCGCAACGCAATTTCCGGGACAGTTTTCATACAAGGCAAGCGGGCACGGGCGAGCAATGCTCGCCCCTACAAGAGCGTTTCGACACTCTGCTCCAACCTTAAACTTCACTTCAAATTTCACTCTTGCAAAATCCGGCAAAGTGTGCTACAATCTCATAGCATACCGTTTTAGTGGGAAATATTCCCGCAACCCTGACCCAAAAAGGAGAGTTCCGCCTCATGTCCGAACGCCTGTGGGGAATCCTTGTGGATTCCTTTGGTAAAATATTGCTGCCCGGCCTGACCGTCACCATCCCGCTGACCGCCATCTCGTTCACGCTGGCGCTTATCATCGCGGTGGCGGTGGCGCTGGTGCAGTTTGCCCATGTGCCCGTTTTGCAGCGGCTGGCCCGGTTTTATATCTGGGTCATCCGCGGCACGCCCGTGCTGGTGCAGCTGTTCGTTGTGTTCTACGGCCTGCCCGGCGTCGGCATCCTGATTGAGCCGTTCCCCGCGGCGGTGCTCGTCTTTTCCATCAACGAGGGCGCGTACTGCGCCGAGACCATCCGCGCCGCGCTGGAATCCGTGCCCAAAGGCCAGATGGAGGCAGGGCAGTGCGTCGGCATGAGCTACTTACAGATCATCCGCCGCATCATCCTGCCGCAGGCGCTGCGCACGGCCTTCCCCACGCTGGCCAGTACGCTGATCGCCATGGTCAAGGATACCTCGCTGGCCGCGAACATCACCGTGACCGAAATGTTCATGACGACCCAGCGCATTGTGGCCCGCACCTATGAGCCGCTGGCCCTCTACATTGAGGTCGGTCTGGTTTACCTGCTGTTCTGCACCGTGCTGACCCGCCTGCAGGCCGTCGGCGAGCGGTACCTCAACAGCAAGGGCGCGCAAAGGAGCTGAACTATGCTGCAAATCAGAAATCTGCGCAAGTCCTTTGGCGATTTGCAGGTGCTCAAGAGCATCGATCTGGACGTGAACAAGGGCGACGTCGTCGCCATTTTAGGCCCCAGCGGCAGCGGAAAAACAACGATGCTGCGCTGCCTGAACTTTTTGGAAAAGTCCGACGGCGGCACGATGCTGTTTGACGACCAGCGCGTAGACCTGGCCCGCGTCACCCACGCCGAGGCCAACGCCCTGCGCCGCCGCACGGGGTTTGTCTTTCAAAGCTACAACCTGTTTGCCAACAAGACCGCGCTGCAAAACGTGACCGAGGGGCTTATCATCGCGCGCAAAATGCCGCGCCGCCGGGCCGAGGAGATCGCCCACGCCGCGCTGGTCAAGGTCGGCATGGATGACCGCGCCGACTACTACCCCAGCCAGCTTTCCGGCGGGCAGCAGCAGCGCGTGGCGATTGCCCGCGCCATGGCCGCCGACCCGGAGATCATCTATTTCGACGAGCCTACGTCCGCTTTGGACCCCGAGCTGACCGGCGAGGTGCTGGCCGTCATGCGCAGCCTGGCCGGGGAAGGCCGCACAATGCTGGTCGTGACCCACGAGATGGATTTTGCCCGCCATGCGGCCAACCGCGTGGTGTTCATGGAGCAGGGCGTCATTGTGGAGCAGAACACCGCCGAGGCGTTCTTCAACGACCCGCAGCAGCCCCGCACCAAAGAATTTTTGCAGACCTACAAGCAAAGGAGCCTATTGTAATGAAGAGCCTGACCAAACTGACCGCCCTGACCCTGACCGCAGCGCTGGCCCTGACCGCCTGCGGCAGCAGTGCCACCACCACGCCCGCAGCGGAATCCGCCGCCGGGAGCACCGCCGAGGCCGCGTCCGGCGACCTGTTGAGCGAGATCCAGGCCAAGGGTACCATCACGGTTGCGATGGAGGGCACATGGGCACCCTGGACCTACCACGATGAAAACGACAACCTCGTCGGCTACGACGTCGAGGTCGCCACCGAGATCGCGAAGAAGCTGGGCGTTGAGCCGCAGTTTGTCGAGGGCGAGTGGGATGGCCTGCTGGCCGGTCTGGACGCGGGCCGCTATGACATCATGGTCAACGGCGTGGACATCACCCCCGAACGCGCCGAAAAATACGACTTCTCGACGCCCTACGCCTTCAACCGCACCGCCGTCATCACCAAGGCCGACGATGACAGCATCAACACGCTGGAGGACCTAAAAGGCAAAAAGACCGCAAACACGATCTCCAGCACCTACGCCGAGCTGGCCGAGCAGTACGGTGCGACGGTGACGGGCGTTGACGACCTGAACCAGACGTTTGAGCTGCTGCTGAGCGGGCGCATCGACGCGACGCTGAACGCCGAGATGACCTTCTACGATTACACGAAGGAGCACCCCGACGCGAATGTGAAGATCGCCGTGCTGACCGACGATGCGAACCAGATCGCCATCCCGATGCGCAAGGGCGACGAGACTGCCGCCCTGCGCACGGCCATTGATGCCGCCATTGACGAGCTGCGCGCCGACGGTACGCTGAAGGCATTGAGCGAAAAATACTTTGGCCGCGATATTTCTACGGAAGAATAACCTTTGTAAAAAACATAGAAGGGGCTGCTGCACACGCAACAGCCCCTTTTGTTTTTGGGGAAATTATACCTTGCGAAGGATGCCGTCGGTCAAATCGACGCTGTCGCCTTCCTCCATTCCGCCGCGGCGCAGCGCTTCGTCGGGGTAGGGGAGTATGCGCCGCGTGCCGTCAGCACCTTCCAGCACTACGTCAACCAGAATCGGCTGGTCGGCGGGCGGCTCCTCGCAGCCGTACATCTGTTCCTCAATGCGGAAAATTTTGTATTTCATGCAGCTTCACGCTCTCTCCGGGGCGGTGGGTCCTGTCTCCACGGCCTCGATTTCTTTGATCAACATCTCATGGCCCTGCAAAAGATGGGTGCGCGGGCTCTGGCAGTGGGGGCAGGTGCGGCCAAACTGCACGGTGGGGTACTGTTGGCCGCAGTCCTCGCACACGGTCACGGCGGGGATGGTCTCCACGGTCAGCACCGCGCCGGGCAAAAGCTCCGATTTCGCCGCCGCCCACTTCCAGCAGTCCTGCAGATAGCTCTCCACCACGCCGGAGACCTCGCCCAGCTGCAGCGTCACGCGCCGGATGCGCGTCACGTCGTTCTGCCGGGCTACGTCCTCCACCGTGCGGATGATGTGGAATACAATGCCAAGCTCGTGCATTACTTCTCCTTCTTGGCAAAGCGGATCTTGATCTCGCGCTTCGCCATGTAGGGCAGAATGGCCTTGAACTTGTCCTCGCTCCTGACCATCTTGCTGCACTCGGGCAGGTCGCGGTGCAGGCGGATGGCATCAAACTCGCACTTTGTCGTGCAGACGCCGCAGCCAATGCACTTGTTCGGGTCCACAACGCTGGCACCGCAGCCCAGACAGCGCGCTGTCTCGATTTTGACCTGATCCTCGGTCAGCGTCAGGTGCGCGTCACGGAAGGAACGGTGCGCGTCAATGCCCGCATCCAGCGCGGCGGACTGGCGCGGTGCGCGGTCATACTCGCCCAGCGCCAGATTCGACTTGTCCAGCTCGTGGAAGTCGCGGCGGTTGCGGCCAATCGTCAGGCTTGTGTTGGGCTGCACAAAGCGGTGGATGGAAATTGCCCCCTGCTTGCCCGCAGCAATCGCGTCAATGGCAAACCGCGGCCCGGTGCAGACGTCGCCGCCGACGAAAATGTCCGGCTGGGCGGTCTGGTAGGTCAGCGCGTCGGCCACAGCGCCCTGGCCGCGGCCCAGCTGCACGGCCTCGCCGTTCAACAAATCGCCCCACTCGATGCACTGGCCGATGCTTAAAACAACGTTGTCACACGGCAGGGTGATGGTATCATTTTCATCGTAGGTGGGCGCAAAACGGCCCTCCGCGTTGTAAAGGCCGGTGCACTTTTTCAGCACGACGGCGGTCACATGGCCGTTCTCGGAGAGGAACTCCTTCGGGCCGTAGCCGCAGGTGATTTTGGTGCCCTCCTCCTCGGCCTCGGCAATTTCCTCCGGCGAGGCCGGCATCTTGTCCCGCGGCTCCAGACAGACCATCGTCACGCCGTCGGAACCGCAGCGCAGAGACACACGCGCCGCGTCAATGGCAACGTTGCCGCCGCCGATGACGACGGTCTTTCCGGTCATTTTGCGGCTCTCGTCACCGCCGACGGTGCGCAGCAGGTGGACGGCGGTCTCAATGCCCGCGGCGTCCTCGCCGGGCACACCGGCCCGGCGCCCGCCCTGGCAGCCGATGGCGATATAGAACGCCCGGTAGCCCTGTCGGCGCAGCTCGGCCAGCGTGACGTCTTTGCCGACCTCGACACCGCAGCGGATGTCAACGCCCAGCTCCCGCAGAATGTCGATCTCGGCGTCAATGACGTTTTTCTCGAGCTTGAACGAAGGGATGCCGTAGCGCAGCATGCCGCCGGGACGCTCGTTTTTCTCAAATACGGTGGGCTTGTAGCCCTGCACTGCCAGAAAATAGGCGCAGGACAGACCCGCGGGGCCGCCGCCGATGATGGCGATCTTCTGCGGCCACGGGCCCTGCAGCGACGGCTGGACAACGTCGGGCACGTAACGGTGCGCGGCGTTCAGGTCCTGCTCGGCAATGAACTTTTTGACGGCGTCGATGGCCACGGCCTGATCCACGGTGCCGCGGGTGCAGGCGTCCTCGCACCGGCGGTTGCAGACGCGCCCGCAGACGGCGGGGAAGGGGTTCTCCTTTTTAATCAGCGCCAGCGCGTCGCGGTAGCGGCCCTGCGCGGCCATTTTCAGGTAGCCCTGCACGGCAATGTGCGCGGGGCAGGCCGTCTTGCAGGGGGCCGTGCCGGTGTCATAGCAGTTGATGCGGTTCTTGTCGCGGTAGTCGATGGCCCACTTGTCGGGGCCCCACTTCACGGCGTCGGGCAGCTCCTGCTTCGGGTAGGTGATGGGGCCGTCCTTCGTGCAGAGCTTCTGGCCCAGCTTGACCGCGCCCGCGGGGCAGTACTCCACACAGCGCCCGCAGGCCACGCAGTTCTCCGGCTCGACACGCGCCACGTAGGCCGAGCGGCTCATGTTCGGCGTGTTGAACAGCTGGCTTGTGCGCAGCGCATTGCAGACGTTGACGTTGCAGTTGCAGATGGCAAAAATCTTGTTCTCGCCGTCGATGTTCGTGATTTGGTGCACAAAGCCGTTGTCCTCGGCCTTCTGCAGGATCTGCATGACCTCATCGTAGGTCACGTAATGCCCCTTGTTGGTCTCGACGAGGTAGTCGGCCATATCGCCCACGCCGATGCACCAGTCGTCGGGGTCGTCGCCGCAGCCCTCGCCCATGGCGGCGCGGGACATACGGCAGCTGCACGGACCGGCGGCATACTTGCCGTCGTATTTTTTCAGCCAGTGAGAGATGTGCTCAATGTCGGCGGACCGGTTCTCGGTCTCGATGGCTTTTTCCACCGGGATGACGTGCATACCGATGCCTGCGCCGCCCGGGGGCACCATGGCGGTGATGTGCTCCAGCGGCAGAAACGTCATCCGCTCAAAGAAGGCTGTCACCTCGGGGTGGTCGGCGATCTGCTGCTTGTTCATGTTGAAAAACTCTGCGCTGCCGGGCACGAACATCGGCAGGATGTACTGCTTTTCGCGGCGGGGATTCTCCCAGTTGTACTCCAGCAGACCGACGACGGCCATCTGCTGCAAAAGCGGCTCCAGCTCCCCGGCAGGTTTGCCCGTGGCCTTGACCAGCTCGGGCAGGGTCATGGGCTTGCGGACCTTCATTTTTAAGGCAACGTCCGCCATCTCGTCGGTCACGATGGACGCCAAGCCCCAGTATTCGGGGTCATCCTTCGTCAGAATGCCCTTTTTGGCCGGGATGCGGTCCGTGATCATCTGGCCCAGCTTGGCAATTTTCTCGCGGTACGGCTCGTCCCTCGGAATCTCGAAGGGCAGTCTGCTCTCATCCAGCGGGAACGCAGTGGGTTTGCTCATGGTGTGCTCCTTTTTTGTGCCGTTGCTCCGTTTTTGCACAGTAGGGGCCGGGCATGCCCGGCCCGGTTGTAAATGGCGGACGGGCGATTGCGGCAAGGCCGCGGGCCGCACATGTGCGGCCCCTACAACGCGGCTGGATTATTTACGCCTGCCATGCCCTGACCTGCTCTTTTAGCCAATCGGCCCATTCGTCAATGCCCTCGCCCGTCCGGGCGCAGATCGGGATGACCCTTGCGTTCGGGTTGCGCAGGGCCACATACTCGCGGCATTTGCCCATGTCAAAGTCAAAATACGGCAGCACGTCGATCTTGTTGACAAGAACGACGTCGCAGACCTGGAACATCAGCGGATATTTCAGCGGCTTGTCGTGACCCTCGGGAACCGACAAAATCATCGCGTTCTTCACCGCGCCGGTGTCGAACTCGGCAGGGCAGACAAGGTTGCCGACGTTTTCCAGAATCACCAAATCGAGACCCTCGGTGCCCAGCCCGGCCAGTCCCTGCCGGGTCATCTCGGCGTCCAGATGGCACATGCCGCCGGTGTGCAGCTGAATGGCCTTGGCGCCGGTCTCGGCGATGGCGCGGGCGTCCACGTCGGAGTCGATGTCGGCCTCCATCACGCCGATGCGCAGCTCATTTTGCAGCGCAGCAATCGTGCGGCGCAGTGTCGTGGTTTTGCCGGACCCCGGTGCGCTCATTAAATTCAGCAGAAAGATTTTTTCCTGCTTCAGCTCAGCCCGCAGCGCGGCGGCCTGTTCGTCGTTGGAGGCAAAGATGCTCTGCTTGACCTCGAGAATTTTCACGTTGTCCATGGGATGCTCCTTATAAATTGGTATACGGTCTCTGCTAACATTTTAACATCGTGTCAAAAAATCCGCAATCGACGAATATGACAAAGAATTGACGAAAGAACGGGCAGGTTGACGAAAAGAGCGTGTAAACTCATTAGCGGCAGATGCCGCGAACTGGCGGCGGGGTGTGGGCACCCCGCCCTACGTATAACGGGGAAAGTGGAACGTAGGGCGGCATGCCCACATGCCGCCGTGACCGTGTGCGAAAGCAGGGACCTGCCGGTTTGCGGTTAGTCCGGTTTTATAAAGTGCTCCACCACCATCCGCTGCGCCTCCGGCGTAAACAGCAGCACTGAATACGGCGTGCCGCGGGCGCTGACCTTGTCCTCGCTGCGCAGACCGGCGTCCACACCGGCAGGGGTCGGCACGTAGTAAAAGCCCTTCGTCGGCAGACGCTCCATGCCGATGAGCCGCTGCGCCAGCAGCCACTCGTCGATCTCCTTGATGGTCGGTGCCTTCACATCCGGGTCACCGGCGGCCTCGATCAGCGCGGCCTTCAGCTCCGCGCCGGTATAGCTGTCCTGATAGTTGAAGCTGCGCGCGTCCTCCGCCGTCAGGTAAAACGCGGGGCGCTCGGCCTTCGGCGGCTTTTTCTTCTTCTCGGACGGCAGCGGCTTTTCCGGCTCCGGTGCGGGCGGGTCCAGGCTCAAAACGGCGTCGGGGTGGTCGGCGCGGTAGGCGTCAATGACCGCAAAGAACGCGGCACCGTACTTTTCATACTTGCGCTCACCCATGCCGTAGATGCCCAGCATATCCTCCGCGCGGCGCGGCGCGCGCAGGCACATATCCACCAGCGACTTGTCACCGAACACGACGTAGGGCGGCAGTCCCTCGCGCTGGGCGGTGTCGAACCGCAGCTGGCGCAGCTGGTTGAACAGCTCCAGTCCGGCGCTCGTCAGCGCGTCCATCGGGCTGCGGCGCTTCGGCTTCGGTGCGCGGGCCTGCTCCGGCTCACGCTGCGGCGGCAGCTTGACCAGCACCTGCCCGCCGGCCTTCAGCGGGGCAATATCCCCGATGTGCAGCACGGCGTACTGGTCGTCGCTCTGCACCAAATATCCATCCTCCAGCAGCTGGGCCAGCAGGCGTTCCAGCGTCTCGCGCGGGGTGTCCTTCATCCGGCCGTAGCTCTTGAAGCGCTCGGCTCCCAGCTCCCGCAGACGCGCACGGTTCGCGCCTTGTAAAGTGCCGAACAAAATCGCTTTGCCGTACCGCCCGCGCAGCTCGGCCACGCAGTTGATCATCCACTTGGCGGCGTCGGTCATATCGACCTCGTCAAAATCGTTGTTGCAGCTGCCGCAGTTGCCGCACGGCGCGGTGGGATGCTCGCCGAAATAGGCCAGAATGTAGTTGCGCAGGCACTCCGTCGTCTGGCAGTAGCGCTCCATCGTCTGCAAGCGCTGCAGGTCGCGCTGGCGCAAAAGGTCGGCCTCCTCGTCGTCCATTTCGGCAAAATCCTTTTTGTCCAGCAGGAATTTGTTGATGATAACGTCCTGCGCCGAAAAAAGCAGCACGCACTGCGACGGCAGCCCGTCACGCCCGGCACGGCCCGCCTCCTGGTAATAATTCTCCATGCTCTGGGGCATGTTGTAGTGCAGCACGAACCGCACGTTGGACTTGTCAATGCCCATGCCAAAGGCGTTCGTCGCCACAATGACCGGCGCGGTGTCGTAGATGAAGTCATTCTGATTTTTGCGGCGTGCTTCGGCGGACAGGCCCGCGTGGTACTTTGTGGCCGCAAAGCCGTATTCGGTCAGAAGCTCCTGCAGCTTGTCCACATTCTTGCGGGTAGCGCAGTAGATGATGCCGCTCTCGCCGGGGTGGTCGCGCAGATATTGGATGACAAAATCGTCCTTGCGGCGGGTGCGCTCGACCTGAAAGTAGAGGTTGGGCCGGTCAAAGCCGGTTACAAGCACCTTCGGGTCGTGGAGCCGCAGCGTGCAGACAATGTCGTCCTTGACCTCCCGCGTGGCCGTG
>ERZ773224.3654-NODE-3654-length-13166-cov-2.922813_pt1 | contig 13166 bp, 8 predicted proteins | sample MGYA00580526_ERZ773224 | MGnify/ENA primary metagenome ERZ773224 (study PRJEB29015, sample SAMEA2737743) | human gut metagenome | biome: human gut; feature: human-associated habitat; material: faeces | place: China | collected 2012 ... | reverse complement strand
CTTGTATAAGATTTTCCGCTGTATGTCTCCATAAATGACCATTCAATTCTGGCAGTATCATACTGCATACCGCCAATTCATCTGTAAGTTTCATAAAAGCGTCTATTGCATCTTCTCTGATATAATCCGGAATATCCTGGTTCAAAGCAATCTGTCTGACTTTTTCAACACACTCTTCGCACCGATAGTTTCCACATAATCTTAAATGCACGCTCAGCGGATAACCTTTTAAATCTTTTTCCAAAAGATTATGGGATATTTCCTGACACAGTACTTCTTCGGTCAGAGATTTTTGTATAATGCTCTTCATTTTCAGATTTAAGCGATAGCTGCAATAAAGTAATAAGCCCTTGGCTTTTTCTAAATCCATATGTAAATCCAGGCGATCGGCAAAATAAATCAAATATTCACACTTCCAGTCTCCTGGTTGAAAATGTTCATGATCATTCCAAATCTGACATGTAGAAAAATCCACCTGGTCAATGTACTTCTCATAAAAAGTCCTGGCAATTTTTTCCATAGCCGCTGGAATCTCACGCCTTGGATCCTGGGCCATCCATTTCACTAAAAATTTCACCTGAAGCCATTCCCATACATCATCCTGTTTGAGTAGCAATTCAATCCACTGTCTCACCGTATCTCGCTTATCTGCATATCTACGATAATCTGCGAGCACATTCTGCAAATCTCTACGATACGCTATCCGACGCAAAACCTCATCTGACCTTTTCACTTCTTCCATGCTCACATCTTCCACATTCATAATGTTTAAAAATGTCTCCAACAATCCAATATACGCATTTCGATCTGTAACAGCCTGATCATACACAGTCATTCCGTCCTGTTCGCATGTTTCATGATCGTAAAACACCCGCGTTTCCATCTGCGTATTTGTTCTTAGAATCAATTTTATTTGTTTTCCAAATTCGCAAATTATTATAATTTCCTACAAAATCCCAATTACGAGCAAAAGAATGAGCAATCATCACATCGATAAATGAGTCTTCATCAATATATTCTGAAACGAATTTGTTATATACTTCTTCATCAGTAAAATCATTATTGTCAACAAATTCATTAAGCTTAGCTATTTCTTCCATGCACTCATTTTCATCGCCTTCATCAACTAAATAATTGCCTTTAAGTTGTAATGCTAAAACATTAGATTTTTTTACGCCATAATTATCAGAATAATAAACATCTGAATAATGTTCCCTTATAGTTTCAAGTCCCCAATATTCACCATTGATATATGTTAAACAAGGACGACTAGCAGTAGTTGAAGCATTAGTATAAGCCATTAAATTTTGTATTATGGCATCATTAAGTCCTGTCCATTGTTCAAAACAGTTGCCACCATTATGCAATCTAAATCGAGTAATATCTGTCAAATCATTTTCTTGATTTCCTAATTGTTTTCTGTCTCCGAATACTTTTTCTTTAACAGGCTTATTTTTTTCACCAAATTGATTTTTATTAAAATTTAAATTCAATGTTCTTTGAGGATAACCACTAGACCAATTACCGCCAATTTTAATTTTAGTATTGCGATAAAAAGTTTGATTATAAATAGGATCTAAGTATTCTAAATTAGCTCTTTTCTCAATTTCTTGTTCCGGTTTATTATAAAAACCTTCTTTTTTAGAAAAAATATCTTCATAAGGCATAGATAAACTTATAACAGGAATAGTAAATTTATTTTGAATATCATCATCAACAAAATAAGATAAAGAACGGGTAAACAATTGTTCGTTCGTGTTTTTATCAATCAGCTTTATTGTTAAAACTGTAGATTTTTTAGTCAGATAATAATTTTCCGGCTTTTGAACATTATAGATATAATCTGTTGAAATGCATCTTCCATTAGTGTTTAAAGGAAGAATTCCATCAACCGATGTTGTGAGAGGATAATTTTCAATATTTCCTATTTTCATCTTTTCTATATGTATCGGTTTACTATAAGTATTTTTTGAATTATTTTCAGGAACAGATGAATCAAAAGAGTAAAGCAAACGATAATCTTTATCAGTCATTTTAAATTTCAAATCAAATTCTTCATCATAAAATCCAGGATTATGACTGACATATAATCCATCATATAGCTCTACCATTCCTTCAACTTCATTATTTAAAGTTGCAGGATCATCTTCTTTTTCACCAGATGTTTTTCGATTGATTATTATTTCATTACTTTCGCACGAAGTTAACATGAAAGCGATTAAAATTAAAAATAATTTGTTTTTCATACAAATATTTTACATTATTTTCTTTTGTTTTGAACATATTTTTCATGTTTTCTGATGGTTGTAAATCTTAAATTAAAATGCTATAAAACATTTGAGGTATTTTTTATGATCAAAAACAAAAAAATGATTTTAGAAACTATAAAATTCTTGTTGTCTTTAGTTTTTTCTATCGGTATATTTATCCTTGGTTTTGTTTTAGGAAAACAATGTGATTTTTCCATAGTTTATTATTATATTGGAGTACTTGTAGTTTTTTTTGGATATTTAATTTTTTGCTTAGCATACCATGCTAAATACGAAAAAGAAATTCAAAATATGAAATCAAAAAACTTTATCAATCATATAGAAGAACAAAAGAAATATATAAATTCAAATATATCAGAAACAAAAAATAAAATTTTAAAAATGTATTCCTTCTGTATTTGCAATATATTCGTTTCTTATTTTATTTACTATTTTTGTTTATTTTTTACCGGATTAGTTTATCCAACAATTATAAATAATGATAATATTGCACCTTTAGCAGCCTTTACTGCTGTAGTTTTCGTAATTATCTTTTTAATAATTTTAATTCCTTACTTCAACAGTTTAAAAGCAAATAAAATTACTTTGTCATATCAAAAAAATCAATATAAAATTCTTACAACATTTATCGCTAAAATCTTTAAAAGCGAAGATATCAATAAATCTTTTATAGTCAATATAAATATTAACGATAGCAATTGTGCTATCGAAGAAAAAAACGATAAATTAATTTTTTATGTTGGTGATCTTCTTTTAAAATTTTTAACTTTAGATGAACTAAAATCTGTCTTCTATCATGAACTTGCTCATTATAAACATAAAGATACAAAATATTTATCTAAAATTAATAAAAAACAAACATTTGTTGAAAAATATTCTTTTCTTTTTATATGTCCTTGTGCCTTAAAAGTTTCCGTTGAAATAGAATTATCGAAAATCATATCTAGTAAATATTACGAACAAAAAGCCGATGATGAAGTTCTCGACAAAAATTTAAACAAAGAATTTTCTCAAGCTAATGTAAAATTATTTGGTCTATCTTTAATTTCTAGTGCACCTAACTTTGAAATTATCAACAAAATAAATGAAGAAAAAGGTTTTTCTGAAGAAACAATATCTTTAAATTATAAGCTTATATATGAGAACTATATGAAAAATATATCCACATTTGATTATATTTCTACTCATCATCTTGAAGAAAGAATTTCAACTCATCCAAATGTCAGAATGAGAAGAGAAAAATTTCATCTCAATAATATAGATATCAATTTGATTGAAAACAATTATTTCAATGATGATATAAAATTGGCTTATATTAATTTTAATAAAGATAATAAGTCTAATTTCAATCCTAATTTTTGTGAAACATATAAACTTTATAAAGAAAATATCTGTAATTTAGATAATATTTCTAACAATTCTGAATTAGTAAAATTATTAAATGATGCATTATCTTATAACGATTTTAATAATGGTTTAAAAATAGCTAATATTCTGATAAAAACTGATGAAGATAATTCCTTTATCAATTATGCTTTAGGTTATGCTTATTTTAATTTGCTCGATGAAAAATGTATAAAGTATTTGCAAAAAGTTATTGACGCTAATAATTCTAACTATAAAATGCAAGCTTTATCTCTGCTTGGACAATATTATGTTTATATGGGAAATGAAGAGAAAAGATATGAACTTAGAAAAATCCAACCAGATTTCATAGATGAAAATATCATTTTAAGCAAAGTTTCCAGCTTAGAAAAATACGATAAACTAATTGTTTTAGAAGACAAAGAAATCATCGATAAAATTATAAATATTGTTAAAGATAAAGAGGAGATAATCGAAGTTCGAGCAGGCATAAAAAGAATCAAGTCAAATCAATGTATTCATATTATTTATATATTAAAAAAGAAACCAAATAATATCGGTGATATATATCAATTCAAATGCTTATTTAATGGATTGCGAAATGAATAATATGCTTTCCATAAAGAAAACTCTCTTGAATTATTATCCATGCCTAAAAAAGAAAAAATATATAATTTATAGTCGTACAAAAAATTAATAAAATAGAAAAATCATTAATATTTTCGAAAGAAAATCTTCTTCTTTCATTGCTTACAAAAAATGAAAAGTATATACTAATGAATAGATAAAAAACGAGGTTATACTATGAAAATTAACGGAACTTATTTAACTGTTAGAGAAATATATGAAGCCATCAGCAATAATGATGAAACACTTGATGGAAAAGAAGTTATCATCGATGGCTGGGTTCGTACAAATCGTTTGATGGGAAATTTAGGTTTCATCTCTTTTAATGATGGTACTTGCTTTAAATGTGCTCAATTAGTTTATAATTCTAATTTAGATAATTTTGAACTGGCCAGCAAATCCAAACTTGGACAAGCCATTTCCATCGAGGGAATTGTTCATTTAACCCCAAGCGGAAAACAACCATTTGAAATCGAACTCACAAAATATGTTTTAGTCGGTGATGTTGATGAATCTTATCCTCTTCAAAAAAAGAAAACTTCTTTTGAATATTTAAGAACTATTCCTCATCTTCGCCCAAGGGCAAATACTTTTACTGCTTTATATAGAGTCAGAAGTGTTTTAGCATTTGCCATTCATGAATTCTTCCAAGGAGAAGGTTTCATCTATGTTCATACCCCTATTTTTACTTCCAATGACTGCGAAGGCGCTGGTCAAGCATTCAAGATTTCTACAGGAGATAAAAATCCTGATGAATTCTTTGGAAAACCAGTTACTTTAACTGTTTCCGGTCAACTTCATGTTGAACCTTTAGCTCTTACTTTCCGTGATGTCTATACATTCGGTCCAACATTCAGAGCTGAAAAAAGTTCTACTACAAGACATGCTGCTGAATTCTGGATGGTTGAACCTGAAATTGCCTTTGCTGATATTTATGATGATATTGATTTAATGGAAGATTTCATGAAATATATCGTCAAATATGTTTTAACAAATTGTCCTGATGAAATGGCTTTCTTCGATCAAAGAATTGAACCAGGATTGCTTAATAAACTCAACGACTTTGTCAATAAAGAATATGAAATAGTTTCTTACGATGATGCTATTAACATCTTGCTTGATGCCCAAAAGAAAGGCGTCAAATTTGAAAACAGCGACATTAAATGGGGAATGGATCTCATGAGTGAACATGAACGTTTCATTGTCGAAAAAACATTTAATTGTCCAGTTTTCTTAATTAACTTCCCAAAAGATATCAAAGCTTTCTATATGAAACAAAATCCAGATGGTAAAACAGTCGCCGGTGTTGACCTATTAGTACCTGGTATCGGTGAAATTTGTGGCGGATCAGAAAGAGAAGCCGATTTCAATAAATTAAAAGCCCGTATCGATGAATTAGGACTTGATGAAAAAGCTTACGAATGGTATTTGGATACCCGTCGTTATGGTGGTTGTCCACATGCTGGCTTTGGATTAGGCTTTGATCGATTATTAATGTTTATCACTGGTATGGAAAATATCCGTGATGTTGAAATATATCCAAGAACCTATAAAGAGATTAAATACTAATGAGTAGAAAAGACAGAAAATCTAACCCAGATTTAACTGCTGAATGGCGTATGGAGCAAGATCAAATAAAAAATGGTCAAACTCCTAATCCTACTCCATATCAATTTTCTAACAATAATTTTGATAATTCTTATCCTTATTATCAACAACCTCAGCAAAATATTCCTCCTTATAACGCACCAAAACCAGGTGCTGATTACTATGGTTTTGATAATAAAAAAGAAACTAGTAATGTCCAAAACGAGCAGAATAAATCTCGCGTTAAACAAAATCAAAAAAAAGAAGATGATATTGAAAAACAATATCGATCTGCGCAAAGAAAAAGATATTTTCTTCGTGGTCTTTTGATTTTAATAAATTTAGGATTGTTATCTTATGTCTGTTTAAGTGTCGTTGGAATAATTTTTGATTCTCAAGGGAATAATGAAAAAAATATCGATGCGTATATAACTTTAAAAGGAAAAAACAAAAAAGATTCTCAAAAAATTTATGATCGATTATTGGATGAAAAAGAAGTTTCAACTTTCAATGATTATGGCATTCTCGGTGATGATTTATATCTTTCAAATTATTCATTAAAAAATACTTCTTCTTTCCAAGAGTTCTACTTTAGCCGAATTGATAACGTTAAGGACAATGAAGATTTCTATTGGGCAAGAATGGAAAAACTTAATTTTTCTAATTTTGAACCAGGGGATTATGCTCTTACTACTAATCTAGCGAACAAATACCCTCTCAAATATAATGGTAATTCTTCTATTTATCAAACTTTCTATTCTCTTCCTAATTCTTCAGGTGAAAGAAGAGAAATTACTATAAAAGGAAATAAAGTTTCCCCAATTTTCTTAATTTCTGTTAATGTTATTACCGAACTTCCAGAATTTTGGTACGATGTTGTCTATTACGCTGATAGAGATAGTGAAATTCCTAATATTGATAGAATAACTTCTAAAGTTGTTTATAAAGATGAAGGAATGCAATCGGTTTATTTAACAAATGCTAATTACGCTATAGATTTATCAGGAACCGATAACTTTTCTTCAAAATATACAGCGTTAGAAGGTTTTACAGTTGATGATAACAACAATTTCATCAAAGAAATAGGCGGATATTTAACCGGTGCTAATTCTTTAGTAGATGATAAGAGTTCTGTTTTAAATTCTATATATAAAAATGATCATTTAGGGAAAAAAGTTTTTACATTAAAAAATGATGATAATATCGATATTAAAACCGATAATATCAACAAAATACTTTCAGCAAAATAATTAATTAAAATTTATGAATCTTAGCGAGGCCGCCTTTAGCGGTCTCTTTATAATCTGCAGATAAATCTTTTCCTGTTTCTTTCATCACTGCTATAACTTCATCTAAAGAGATAGCATTATGACGATATGGAACTAAATGTTTTGCAAAAACATAAGAATTAAAAGCTTTAATAGCTGATATAGAATTTCTTTCGATACAAGGAATAGCTACATATCCCCCTACAGGATCACATGTTAACCCTAACTGATGCTCTAAAGCCATTTCTGAAGCATATTCTATATGATCAAATGAAAGTCCATCAGCAGCGCATAATGCACCTGCAGCCATACTTGTTGCTGAACCAATTTCTGCTTGACATCCACCTACTGCTCCTGATATTGTCGCATTTCTTTTTATTATTGTTCCAATTAAACCAGCAACAATTAAGGCATCTATCAACTTATCTTCTTTATAATTTAATTGCTTTTTTAAATAATAAAGAACTGAAGGCAAAACACCCGCTGAACCACAAGTTGGAGAAGTAACAACCAAGCTTCCAGCAGCATTAGATTCGCTTACAGCATAAGCATAAGTTGAAATATATAAATCTCTTTTATCAGCATCTAAACAATTTTGAGCTTCTTTATATAAAAGAGGAGCTATTCTTTTTATATGCAATTTACCAGCGATATATCCTTCGCTTACCAGGCCATTTTCTATTTCTTTTTCCATATGAGATAAAATAGATTTTAAATAATCCTCTATACTTTCACCTTCATACTTTTTAACAAAATCCATATAACTCATTTCATTTTTTTCAATATAATCTCTTACTTCCTTAAATGAAGAGAATGGATATACAAGTTGATCCTTTTCAGCTTCGCCATCTTTTTTAGCTATCTGTCCACCGCCTAAAGAGAAATACACTTCTTCTTTGACTAATTTTTCATCCAAAAAAGCTTGTATTTTCATAGTGTTTGGAAATTCTGGAATATTTTTTAAATCAAATATAACTTCACAATCTTTTAAAACATCTTTAATAATTTTATCGGTTAAATGCCCCTTTCCAGTCAAAGCCAAAGAACCAAAAAGAGTGACAATAAAGTGATAATTTTTATTATCATTTATCTCTTTTAAAAAACTTTGACAGATTCTATAAGGGCCAATTGTATGACTAGATGATGGACCCGGACCAATACGATATAAATCTTTTAATGAACAGAGCATATTTATTTTAATAAATCCACAAGAATAGAATCTAATATATAGATATAATCTTCTTTTACGCGGACTCCTTCTTCATCAATTATAAGATATTCTCGAGTATTTTCAACTTCTTTTTTATATTCTTCAAGAAATTCCGATTTGAACTTATCGTAGTATTGTTTGAATGTAAATCCCTTATCAAGACGCAAATTAAGCATGATGAAATCATTTTTTTGTTCAAAAAAATCTTCAACATTTTCATTCAAAATATACTTGCCATCTATATATTTTAAAATCGAACGAGTCCTAGTTGCTCTTACACCATTATAAAATGAAGTCGCTCCAAGACCAGCAGCAAGATAGTCTTCTCCTAGCCAATACGTTAAATTATGTTTAGATTCATAACCAATTTTAGCAAAATTAGATACTTCATATCGGAAGAAGCCTTTGTCTTTTAATAATTTTTTAGCTTCATAATAGATTTCCGCATATTCATCATCTTCAATCGGTTGAAGGTGAATATTATGAAGATATGTTCCATCTTCAATAGCTAGCGGATAAATTGAAATATGTTTAGGATTTAAATTTAAAATAAAATTCAGGTCTTCGATAAACGCTTCTTTAGTACTTTTTGGCCAACCATAAATAAGATCGAAATTATAATTTATAAAATCATTAGCATCCAAAAGTTTTTTTATTTCAACAATCTTATTTTTATCAGTGTGTCGATTTAAATAATAAAGATTATCTTGTAAAGTTTCTACGCCGATAGAAAGACGATTGATACCATATTTTTTCAATAATTTTATTTTTTTATCTGTAATTTCTATTGCTGTAGTTTCAATTGAATATTCTTCTAATTGACTTAAATCGAAATTTTCCTTAACAAAAACAAACAAATTTTCCAAGTCTTCACAGGATAAAGAAAGAGGAGTTCCCCCACCGATATAGATTGTTTTCAAAGGAATTTTAGGAAGATTTTTTAATTCACAAAAAAGTGATTCCAAATAAGGTTTTATAAATTTTTCAATAAATAAAATCTTAGGGAAATCACAATATGCACAAATATTTTTACAAAAAGGAATATGAATATAAAGACTAATTTTCTTCATCGTTATCTTGGGAATCAGCATTTTCAAGATAGTCTTGCTTTTCAATTTCAGCAATTCTTCTATTTTCTTCTTCTTCGTTTAACGATTCTTTTTTTATTTGCTTAATTTGTTTTTTTCTTTCTCTGGCTTTTTCTTTTTCAATTCTCTCTTTTTCAGCTAAATTATCTTCTTTGACAATTAAATTATCTATATGTTCTTTTGATGCACTTTTTTCATCATGTTTTTCTTCAGGTTTTAGTCCTGGAACGTATTTTCTAAGCAAGAAAACAACAACGGCTATAGCTGCAATAACAGCAATAATAATCAAAGCTACCATAATAATAAATTCTCCTTTAATTATAATTTATCGGCGAGGTATCGGTGTATAAACAAATTTGTTTCTGATCTGAGATTTTTTATAAAAACCACTATCGGCCAAAAAATCCATTGAAGTTCTTGCGGTCTCATATGCAACATCTTCTTCTTTTTTAAATTGAGCTATTGTGTAATGTTTTCCAATAGTGCAATGCAGAGCATAGAAATGAGCTTGCGTTTTTTTCAAATACGGATAAATCTCCATAAGGTTTTGAACAATGCTTCCTATTGCATTTTTTTCTACACCTGTAGGAAATACTGGAAGAGCAACTTCACCTTGACTGACAAGATTTTTAGGTATATTTTCTTCATCATAGATAAATGATGGAATTTTTTTAACTATAGGCTTTACTTCTTCGACAATTTCTTCCTTTTTTTCTTCCATAATAGGTTCATCTATTTTATATTGTTCTTCTTTAACAAATTGAATCTTAACTTCTTCAATCAAATCCATTAAAGTATCTAGATCACTATCTATTACATCTAAATAATATACAACAAAATAAGTTAAATCTCCTGTTTCTTGAACAATTTTTTTAACTTTTCTAATTTCTTCCTGGTGATCAAATCCTATTCCTTCAGTTAACATTAAAAATCCTGCATCTTCAAAGCCTTTAGATAAAAGCACTTTTGCAAGAATTGAAGAAGTCTCTTCTAGCTGATAATCAAAAGGTTTAATATAATCAAAATAGAAAAAACTAATAATGCTTTTTAAAAGAGGAGAAAAATCTTCATCATTTAAAAAATTTAAATAATTATCAATCAATCCATCAAGTTCTTCAAGTGGAGCAGCTTTATAAATATAATTTTTTTGAAAATAATGAGGAGTATCTATTTCTAAACTTCGGAAATAATTTTTTAAACTATCTTCATAGCTTTCGCCAGCAACCATGCCATTTATGGCTAAAAGCAGTTCTTTATTTATATTAACCTCATGATTTTTAAAATATTCTAAAGTATTTTGATAAGCACATAAAGGAGCAACATTAGCTGGTAATACACCAATATCATGTCTTATTATATGAAGCATCATATCTTCAGTAATAGAATCATCACCATAATTCATTTCAATAAAAAACCTCATCAATACTTTTTCATTGAAAATCTTTTTAAAATCTTCACCCTCTTTATTATAACGAACATAAGTTTGGAAAATTTTTCTTTCAATATTTGAAATCTTTTTAGTTAAATTTCTATATAAGGTCAACGAAAAAGGATGATGATCAATATTTATAAGTCCAGTATCAGCCAAAAAATTAGATCTATATAGCAAAACTTTATCCCAAATCGAATCAATCATCGACATGTTATACGCTTTTTTTACATCATCTTTAGTAGCATAATGTTCTTCAGTAAACCTAATACCCTCATCATGTAGTGCCATATTTTTTCCTCGATTTTTATTATAATTGAATTCCAATTTTAAATAAAGACATTCAGCAAAAAAATACTAATTTACTACTAAAAAGTCAAAAAAACTAATAATTAGACAAAAAAATATACTAAAAAACTCTTTTAGCTTTCAAAAGTTAAAAGAGCTTTTTGTTTTATTATTCTTCATCAATTGACAAAATAGCAATAAATGCTTCCTGTGGAACAGCAACTTTACCAAATTGTCTCATACGTTTTTTACCTTCTTTTTGTTTTTCAAGAAGCTTTTTCTTACGGGTAACGTCACCGCCGTAGCACTTGGCAAGTACATCTTTGCGCAGTGCTTTTACAGTTTCTCTCGCAATAACCTTACCGCCGATTGCAACCTGAATAGGAATTTCAAACAAGTGGCGTGGAATATGCTTTTTAAGCTGTTCGGCAATTCGACGTGCACGTGCATACGCCTTATCCCTATGGATAATAAACGAAAGTGCATCAATAATATCGCCGTTCAAAAGAACGTCAACCTTGCACAAATCACTCTTTCTGTAATCGGTAAGTTCATAGTCAAACGAAGCATAGCCCCTCGTTCTCGACTTAAGGTCATCAAAGAAATCATAAATAATTTCATTAAGCGGCATTTCATAATGAATATCAACACGGTCTGTTGTGATATATTTCATATCTTTAAAAATGCCACGTCTGTCCTGGCACATATCCATAACCGTGCCTACATAATCACTCGGAACATAAATATATGCGTTTGCAAACGGCTCTTCGCAGTAATCAATATAAGCAGGATCGGGATAATTGGTAGGATTGTCAATCTCAACCATAGTACCGTCAGTCATATGAATTTTATATACAACGCTCGGAACAGTGGTGATAAGGTCAAGATTATATTCCCTTTCAAGCCTTTCCTGAATAATCTCAAGATGCAAAAGACCTAAAAAGCCGCATCTAAAACCAAAACCGAGAGCGCCCGACGTTTCAGGCTCATAGGAAAGAGAAGCGTCGTTTAATTGCAATTTTTCAAGTGCGTCACGCAAATTTTCATAATCAGCACCGTCGGCAGGATAAACGCCGCAGAATACCATAGGATTAACCTTACGATATCCCGGAAGTGCCTCAGGTGCAGGATTGGTTGCAAGGGTAACTGTATCGCCGACTCTTGCATCTCCTACTGTTTTAATAGAAGCGGTAATATATCCAACCTCGCCTGCGCAAAGCTCGTCTGCCTTTTCAAGCGAAGTTGCACGCATATAACCAACCTCAACAACGGTAAATTCCGCACCCGTTGCCATCATACGCATAGTGTCGCCCGCTTTAATCTTACCGTCCATAATTCTAACATAAACAATAACGCCACGATAAGAATCATAAACAGAGTCGAAAATAAGCGCTTTAAGCGGTTTATTGTCATCACCCTGCGGAGGCTTAATTTCATTAACTATATATTCAAGCACTTCTTCAACATTTTGACCTGTTTTTGCGCTGACTCTCGGTGCGTCCATACAAGGAATACCGATAACATCCTCAACCTCATGAGCTACCCTTTCAGGGTCTGCGGCAGGAAGGTCGATTTTATTAATCACGGGCAAAATATCAAGGTCGTGATCAAGTGCAAGATAAGTGTTTGCAAGAGTCTGCGCCTCCACACCCTGAGATGCGTCAACTATTAAGATTGCGCCCTCACAAGCCGCAAGAGAACGTGAAACCTCATAGTTAAAATCGACATGACCCGGTGTATCAATAAGATTAAATTCATAAACCTCACCGTTTTTAGCCGTATAATCAAGCTTAACGGCATGTGCCTTAATAGTGATACCACGCTCACGTTCAAGATCCATATCGTCAAGTATCTGTTCTTGCATATCACGCTTGGCGACAGAGCTTGTAAGCTCCAAAAGCCTGTCTGCCAGAGTTGATTTACCATGATCGATATGGGCGATTATTGAAAAATTTCTAATATGGTCCTTACTAACTGACAAGAGTTTTAATCCTCCGAATATTACTTAATATTTTTTCAATTCTTTTATTTCTT
>ERZ773224.3650-NODE-3650-length-13182-cov-4.683477_pt1 | contig 13182 bp, 10 predicted proteins | sample MGYA00580526_ERZ773224 | MGnify/ENA primary metagenome ERZ773224 (study PRJEB29015, sample SAMEA2737743) | human gut metagenome | biome: human gut; feature: human-associated habitat; material: faeces | place: China | collected 2012 ... | reverse complement strand
ATTGGCATATTGCCCTATGTAGATATTATAAATTTATAATCTGCAAATAGGACAAAAATCCCATAGGTATCACACTTTTTAACGGGCGAACGGTGTTCGCCCCTACGACTGTGAGCCAAAATTTTGCTATAATTCACACCTACAAACCCAAATTTATAAAACTAATCTTTACCCACAGACAAAATTGAAAAAACCAAATTTGTAAAGTATATTCTTATTAATCTACAAAAAAGTTTAAAGATGAAAATTAAGGTTACACTTAACCAACATAAAAATAAGCCTCCGAAATGGAGGCTTAAATTATGCTTTAGATAAAATATGAAAATTAAAATAAAAATTAAAAATTACTGATTATCGCCGGTTACTTTTGCAAGTAATCTTTGAATTTCTGTTACATCTTTAATATTTACAGCACCATCTTGATTAATGTCAGCATTTATCTGACCTTCACTGGAAAGTGTATAGCTATGAATTGTGCTTTTCTGAATACAAACTGCATCTTCAATATCAACAACACCATCTAGGTTAGCGTCTCCTGCAAGTGTTCCTCTTTTATAAGTGATACCCTTAATTACAAAGTTACCACCTTCTGTGTCATCATTAACATCTTCGTAAAAATCCATAACATCATTTACCTTGCTCTTGCTTAGACTAGGAATGTTAGGGAAGATATTTTTGTCAGTATAAATGTAGCTTTGACCTCTTTTAGCTTCAGTATTAAAGATTCTTTCATCTTTATTTTCCAGCCATTCTGAAACACCAATACCGTTTATAGCTTTTGTATCGGTTGTATCAATCTCAACACCAATACCGATTTTGCCTTTGCTAACATATAGAGGGTCCACATCAGCTGTGTAGTAACCACTGTATGGTACTTTACCGGTTTTAAGTGTTTTCCAAGTTGTCTTGTCGCTACTTGGTGTACCTTCATTGTCAACAGGAATGTAATATAGTGTGTAGTTAGCACCAACACTTGTTGACTCAAACATAACTTTGTTTAAATATTCATTTGTGTTATCAATATTTAGAACATTAATGTATGTTGTATCTTTTGATGCTTCATCAAGATAATCAAATTCATAAGTAGCACCAAATGTTTCTACTTGATGAATTGTATTTGATACATTGTTTTTCATATAGTCGGTAAAAGCATATGATGGACCAAATACATCAGAGAATATGTAGTAGTCTTCATAAGAAATCCAGAAGTAACCGTCAAAATCGTTGTAGTTACCCCAGCTATTTCTACATAACCATGCACCATCCTTTTTAGGTGTGTATGTTGTGCCATCAATATTTACAGTGAAACTTTCTTTGCTGATGTTATCATCCCAACCTACAACACTAATACAGTGACCATTAATGTAGTTTGATGCACCCGGACAGTATGAATGGGTATCATCAGCAGAGAATTTTGAATATTCATCGTAGTGAGTAGTAACTGCACCATAATCTTTTATAGATTTTTTGATAGTGTCTTTATCCTCAGAATCAAGGTACATAATGCCTGTTGCAACATTATTAATATTGTACTTTTTGTTAATATCAAAAAGACTTAGTGGGCTTGTGTATGGAAATTCATTCTCAGAAACACCACCACTCCAACTACTTAGGTAACCCATTGTAATATATGGAAAGCCACCACCTTTGTAGTATTCTCTCTGCCAACCTGTACCGTCTTTTCTTGGAGTACCCCAAGCATCAACATGAGCAGCAGAGTACCAAGAGTTAGAAGAATTATCTATTACACCATCTTTAATAAGTAATGTTTCAAGGCTGCTTAATCCACCATAAGCCCAACAGATTTGAGCATTGCCCTGTTGTCTGATTGGTGTTACAAGATTTAAGTCTTTTGAACTATATGATGAAGGTAAATTTTCATCAACATCAAGTGTAGTTCCTTCACCTGTAAAAGGTATTGCAATTTCACTTGAATTTTTACTTTCTAATGTGTCAACTTTTGCAGCACTAACACTAAGTCCAGTAGTAGACACAATTAACATTGCACTTGCAATAGAAACAATTTTTGCAAATTTATTCATTTTACCTGTCCTTTCGATAGTATTTGCATTTAATCACATTATATCAAATACTTTTTGCACTGTAAAGAATATAATTGTTAACTTTCGGAAAAGATATTTACAGAATGTGGGGGATATTATGGAACGAAGAACAGACCTTGCTTTAGAAGCAAGAGAACTTTTTGGTGAAGATATTAAAGGTGTGAAATTTGAAGAAAGCGAAAAGGAAGATATTAAAGTTTCCAGACTGAAAATAACAAGTGATAAAGCAAGTGCAAAACTAGGTAAAGAAAAAGGAACTTATGTAACTTTAGAAATGCCACCACTTTCCGATAATTACAAAACACCTGATGAAAAGTTAGAAGTTATTGCACAGGAGATAAAGCACCTTATACCTGTAAATGGTCTGGTAATGATTGCAGGTTTAGGAAATACAGAAATAACTCCTGATGCACTAGGTCCAAAATCAGCATCAAAGATTATAGCAACCAGACATATAAAAGGTGAAGTTGCAAAGGCAACAGGCCTTGATAAACTTAGACCGGTTGCAGTAGTTACTACCGGTGTAACAGGAAAAACAGGTATTGAAACAGGTGAGTATCTGTATAGCTTGATTAAGAAAATAAAGCCAAATGCACTTATAGCCATTGATGCATTGGCTTCAAGACGACTTTCAAGGCTTGGCTGTACAATTCAAATTAGTGATACCGGCATTTCTCCCGGAGCAGGTGTTGGCAACAACAGAACAAAATTATCACAAGAAACTTTAGGTATTCCTGTTATAGGTATAGGTGTGCCAACAGTTGTTGATGCATCAACTTTGGCACTTGATCTGTTTGATACGGAAGATGTGAAATTTTCGGAACAATTAAAAAGTATGGTAAATCCCAACGGCAGACAAATGGTAGTTACACCTAAAGAAATAGATTTGCTGATAAATAGAGCTTCTGAACTGATTGCACTTGCTATTAATTATGCACTTCACTCTGATTTAAATTTAAGTGACCTTATGAGCCTAATGTACTAAAATGTACAAACCCATCATAGTATTAAAGAGAATATTAAAGAGGTGGTTTTATGGGCAGAAATATAAGAAAGTTAAGTTTGCTTTTTGCTTTTGTTGCTATTGTTGCAGGTATGTATTCACTATGTAATAGGGTAGGTGGCTATGTAACACCTAAGGAAAATTCGGTTGAAGTGGTTAAGAAGGTTGATAAAGTTCCCACAACAACACCTACTACTGTCTTAACTACTGTATCTACTACAAAAACAAATGTAAATAAAACAAATAAAGAAACTGTCCCTACCACCTCATCAGGAAAAAATTATCCTGTCATAGAAAAACAGTTTGGTGAGGATGGTATTACATATGATAATTTTTGTGTAAAAAATTATACTGACTTTTCTCTTGATATTGCTACAGAATTAAAGAGAGGTTTGCCGTTTAAAATAGAAAAGAACCACCAAGTCCAAGTATTGATTTTCCATACTCATACTTGTGAAAGTTATCTAAAAAGTGATACCGGTTATTATCCAAGTGACTATTATCCAAGAACAACTAATAATAAAGAAAATGTTACAGCAGTAGGTGACGAAATAGAAAAGCAACTGAAAAAAGCCGGTATTGGTGTTATCCATGACAAAACAAAGCATGACTATCCATCATATAACGGTGGGTACGATAGAAGTTACCAAACTATTCAAAAGTATATGGAAAAGTATAAGGGCATTAAGGTTGTACTTGATATACATAGAGATGCTATTGGTGATGATACATCAGGTAAAGTTAAACCTACTTTTAAATATAAAGGAAAGAAAGCCTCACAAATTATGATTATGACAGGTTATCAGTATGAGGGTGGAGGGGACTTTCCGTTTTGGAGAGATAACCTTGACTTTGCCATAAAACTTCAACAAACTGCAGAAACAATGTATCCCGGATTAACAAGACCACTTAACTTTGGAGAATATACTTATAACCTAAATGTGTGCAACGGTTCTTTGCTAATTGAATTTGGTACAGATGTAAATACTATTGATGAAGTAAAGCGTTCCGGAAAGATGGTGGGAAAGGCTCTGGCAAAAGTATTGCAAAATAATTGAAATGTGATATAATTACCTTATCAATGATTATTGAAGGTAATAATAATGAAATTAATTAATATAAAGAAATTTTCAATTGTTCTGGCTATTGCAACTTTGTTCTGTGTAATGTCATTTACAACTGCTTTTGCTGAAGATGTTGTAACCGAACCGGTAACAGAGCCTGTAGCTACAGAACCTGTAACACAAGAACCGGTAACAGAACCTGTTACTCAAGAACCTGTAACTGAACCGGTAACACAAGAGCCGGTTACTGAGCCTGTGACAGAACCTGAAACAGAACCAGAAACAGAACCGGAAACAGAACCTGCTACAGAACCGGTAACAGAGCCTGAAACAGAACCTGTAACAGAAAACTATACTGAACCAACTTATGATGTAAATAAATTACCAACATTAGTTGACTCGACTCAGGTAGCAGAAGAATTACCTACTGCTATTGGTGCTGATGAAGATGGTGGTGTTAGCTTTGTTGGTGGTGTAGTTTGTTGGATTGCAGTTATTATTTCTGCTTGTGTAATTATTGCATTTTTACTTTCTACTAAGGTAAAAGGCAAAAATATGGGCAAATTCAAGAGATACCAATAATTAAGTAAGGATATAATATGAAAATCGGAAATATTGAAATAAAAAATTCTGCTGCTCTTGCCCCAATGGCAGGGGTGGCAGATTGTGCATTTAGAGAACTTTGTGCATCCTACGGTGCTGCTTATACCGTAACAGAAATGGTAAGCTCAAAGGGAATACATTATAATAGTAAAAAGTCAGCTGAATTAATGGAACTAACCGATAAAGAAAGACCATCCGGTATTCAAATATTCGGAAATGAACCGAAGACTATGGCTGATGCTGCAGTATTTGCAATGCAGTTTAAACCGGACTTTATTGATATAAATATGGGTTGTCCTGCTCCAAAGATAAGTGGCAACGGTGCAGGGGCTTCACTTATGAAAACACCTAAACTTTGTGGTGAAATAGTTAAGGAAGTTGTGTCGGCAGTTGATATTCCCGTAACTGTAAAGATGAGAAAAGGGTGGGATGATGACTCGATAAATTGTCTTGAAGTCGCAACTATTGTGGAAGAAAACGGTGCTTCAGCAGTAGCACTTCACGGTAGGACAAGACAACAGTACTACAAGCCACCTGTTGATTGGGATATTATTAAGGAAGTGAAAAGCCACCTAACAATTCCTGTAATAGGTAACGGTGATGTTAATTCTGCCGAAAAGGCTAAGAAACTTTATGAACATACCGGTTGTGATATGATTATGGTTGGCAGAGGTGCTTTGGGTAATCCTTGGCTATTTGATGAAATTAATCAGTATCTAAAGACAGGAAAAATTCCACCTAAGCCAACACCGGAAGAAAAACTTTCGGTAATGGTTAAGCAGATTGAAAGAATGTGTGAACTAAAAGGTGAGTACCTTGGTATTCGTCAAAGCAGAAAGCATATTGTGTGGTATCTAAAAGGCTTTAGAGGTGCAGCATCACTAAGAAATGAAGCCGGTCATACCTCGTCACTTGAAGAATTATATGCTTTGGTACAAAAAGTTTTGGATATGCACATTAATAGTTGAAATATAAGGAATTTTCCTATATAATGAATAGTAAATAAAAGAAATGGGAGATAATTAAAATGGAAAAAGTAAATTCTATTGATTTTGTAAATATGTACGATCCTGAAGTTGGTTCAGCAATGGCTGAAGAACAGGCTCGTCAGAAGAGAAACCTTGAACTTATCGCATCAGAAAACATTGTTTCACCTGCAGTTATGGCTGCTATGGGTAGCTTACTAACTAATAAGTATGCTGAAGGTTATCCAGGTAAGCGTTATTATGGTGGTTGCTATGCAGTAGATAAGGTTGAAGAAATTGCCAGAAAGAGAGCTTGTGAGCTATTTGGTGCAGAACACGCTAATGTACAGCCTCACTCAGGTGCTCAGGCTAATATGGCAGTTTACTTTGCAATGCTAACACCAGGTGATACAGTTATGGGTATGAACCTTAACGAAGGTGGTCACTTAACTCACGGTTCACCTGTTAATATGAGTGGTAAGTACTTTAACTTTGTACCTTATGGTGTTGACAGTGAAACTCACCGTATTGACTATGATAAGGTTCTTGAAATTGCAAAAGAATGTAAGCCAAAGATGATTGTTGCCGGTGCGTCAGCTTACCCAAGAATTATCGACTTTGCAAAGTTCAGAGAAATCGCTGACGAAGTTGGTGCTTTGTTAATGGTTGATATGGCTCATATTGCCGGTTTAGTAGCAGCAGGTGTTCATCCAAACCCAGTTCCATATTGTGACTTCGTTACAACAACAACTCATAAGACACTTCGTGGACCTAGAGGTGGTATGATTCTTTGTAAAGAAAAGTATGCTAAGGCAATTGACAAGGCTATTTTCCCAGGTACTCAGGGTGGCCCACTAATGCACATTATTGCTGCAAAGGCTGTTTGTTTTGGTGAAGCTCTAAAGCCTGAATTTAAGGAATACGGTAAGCAGATTGTTAAGAACTGTAAGGCTCTTGCAGATGGTCTTGTTAAGAGAGGCTGTAAGCTTGTTTCAGGTGGTACAGACAACCATGTTTTACTTATGGATTTAAGAGATACAGGTGTTACAGGTAAGGAACTTGAAGCAAGACTTGATGACTGCTATATTACAGTTAACAAGAATACAATTCCAAATGAACCACTAAGTCCATTTGTTACAAGTGGTGTTCGTATTGGTACAGCAGCAGTTACAACTCGTGGTCTAAAGGAAGAAGATTGTGACAAGATTGCTGAATATATTACTTTAGTTCTAAATGACTATGAAGGCAACAAGGATAAGGTTAGAGCAGGTGTTGAAGAAATCTGCAAGAAGTATCCTCTATATGAAGACTGATTTGGAATATTTAGATTTGGAGTATTTAACAAAATAAATATTACAAAATATCAATAGGGTGTCTTTGTGACACCCTATTATTTTAGTTAACAACGGTTGAATATATTAAAAATACGAAAGGAGGAAATTATGCAACCTTTAGCAGATAGACTTAGACCCTCGACCCTTGATGATATTGTAGGTCAAAAGCATATTTTAGGTGAAGGAAAACCTTTGCGTAAAATTATTGAAAGCAATAAAATTCCTAATCTGATTTTTTATGGTCCATCAGGAGTTGGCAAAACTACTTTAGCTACATATATAGCAAGAAAAACTAATATGACTTTCAAAAAGTTAAACGGTACAACTGCCTCAACTTCTGACTTGAAAGATATTTTTAAGGAACTTGATGGTTTTGCCGGACTAAACGGTGTTTTGCTTTATCTTGATGAAATTCAGTATTTTAATAAGAAACAACAACAAACACTACTTGAATATATTGAAAACGGTAAAATCACTTTAATTGCATCTACAACAGAAAATCCCTATTTCTATGTATATAATGCAATTTTAAGTCGTAGTACAGTTTTTGAATTTAAACCTGTTCCATATGAAGAAGTAGAAAAAGCAGTACGAAGAGCGTTTTCTATTTTAGCAGATGAAAATGGTATTTCTGTTGAAATTAATGATAAAACAGTTAGGACAATTTCCGTTGCTTGTGGTGGCGATGTAAGAAAGGCTATGAATAGTGCAGAACTTTCTTTCTTAGCTACCGATACTGTTGACGGTGTAAAGACTATTACAGAGGAAACAGCCAAAGACCTTACCCAGAGAAGTGCTATGAGGTACGATAGGGAAGGTGATGAGCATTACGATATTCTGTCAGCTTATCAAAAGAGTATGCGTGGCAGTGATGCAAATGCAGCCTTGCACTATTTGGCAAGACTTTTGATTGTAGGTGACTTGATTTCTGCTTGTAGAAGACTAATGGTGTGTGCTTGTGAAGATGTAGGACTTGCTTACCCAAACCTTATACCTATAGTAAAGAGCTGTGTTGATATTGCAATGTCAGTAGGATTACCTGAGGCTAGAATTCCTTTAGCCGATGCAGTTATTATGGTGTGTAATGCTCCAAAATCAAATTCCGGAGAAATGGCAATAGACAAGGCTATGTCTGATATAAAGGCAGGTAATGTTGGCAGTATTCCAAGACAACTTCAAAACACTCACTATGATGGTGAAGATAATCAAAACAAAGGACAACACTACCTTTATCCACATGATTATAAAAATCATTATGTAAATCAACAGTACTTACCGGATATTTTGAAAGACAGACAATATTATACTTATGGTGACAATAAAAATGAACAAGCATTTAAATCTTATTGGGATAAAATAAAATCCTAGTTCATAATTTCCTAAAACACTGTTACATGTATTTAAAGAGCTATTAATATTTAGTTCATAACTTGGTACATATAAACAAGTTATTGTATAAAAGATTGTATATAATTAATTTTTATTATTCTTTTACAGAATAAAAACCCTTGAGCTTTTTTGATATAATTTAACCGTAAGAAAATATTTTACTTTTAGGAGGCAAAACAATGAAAACATTATGCAAAAAGTCCTTTGGTGTTTTCTTAGCAGTACTTATGCTTTTAAGTGCTGTAGGCGTTGGCAGTTATTCTGTATTTGCTGCTAATACTAACACAGAAAAATCAGGGGCAACCTCTGCAAGCGGTGACACAGTGTATTTCCAAAACACTGGTAATTGGTCAAAGGTTAACGCTTACATGTGGGATGATGGTAAAAGCAATGTAAAAAACAAAGATTGGCCCGGTGAAGCTATGACTGATGAGGGTGATGGTGTATGGTCTTATGACATTAAAGGCGAATACGACCACATTATCTTCAATAACGGTAGCACACAGACAGGTAACATTCTTTACCCTGGCAACAGTATGATTTACAAAGATGGTTCATGGGAAGTATATGATACAAGCCCACTAAGAATTACATCTTTTGAATCAGACACAAAGTCACCTGCTTACATTGGCAGTGCTATTGCACTAACAACTACAACAAAGACAGAAACTACTGGCGTACAGTATCAGTACTCAGTAAACAGTCAAGTTATCAGAAGTTATTCTGCTGACAATTCTTGCGTTTGGAATCCGGTTGCTTCCGGTGACTACACTGTAAGAGTTGATGTTAAGGATAATGCCGGTAACCAAAACTTTAGAGAAATGTCTTTCACAATCAAAGACCCTTCTCAGGAACAAAAGCCTGTATTCCTATCTTCTAACCCTCTTACAGGTAACCAGATTAAGACAGGTACAGCTACTAACCTTTCTGTAAACGCAGCCGGTGGTAACACAGGTACAAAGCTTCTTTTCTACAAATATGTAGTTAAAGATCCTGCAGGTGAACAGGTTAACACAGCTTATTACACACTAAACAAGAATTATTCATTTACAGCAACTAAGTCCGGTACTTATACAGTTGATGTATCTGTTCAGGGTAGTGATAACCAGACAATTACTCAGCAGTTAAAGTTTGAATCAACTCAGAACCCAACAGACCCAACAGTTCCTACTGACCCAACTGTAACAACTCCATCTAAGACAGAACCAACTGTAACAACTCCATCTAAGACAGATCCAACAGTAACAACTCCAACTACTGCTACTGAACCATCAACTCCGGATCCAAGTAAGATCCTTGGTGATGTTAATGGTGATGGTAGAGTAGATGTTAAGGATGCTACAGCAATTCAGAAAGTATTTGCAGGTTATGATGTTAACCAATTTGACAAATCAGTAGCTGACTTTAACAAAGATGGTAAAATGGATGTTAAGGATGCTGTAGCTATCCAAAAAATCCTTGCTAAAGCAAATTAAAAAGAGGTATAGTAGATTATGACCAAAATAAAAAAAATCATTGCACTCTTGATGGTCATTGCAGTTTCAGCATCTATTATGGTTGTAGGCACAGTCGGTGTATCTGCTAAGGATACAAGCGTTAAGAAAACTGCTGCTTCAAGCGAAACTACAGAAGCTGGAATAACAGTACACTATAAGAGTGAAGGTGTAACTCCATATGTATATTATTGGAACTCACTTCCAAATAATATCAAAACAGAATATCCTGGTGAACAGATGACTGCTGACAAGGATAACTGGTATACAGCAACATTTAAAGATGTTACAAAGATTAACCTAATGTTCACAGATAAAGACGGTAAGCAACTTACAAAGGAACTTACTCGTAAGACAGGTGAATGGTGGTTCTATAACAATATTTGGTGGAGCTCAAACCCTGATGAGTTTGACCCTGCTTCATCTGTTGATTTTCGTGAAGAGTCAATTTACTTTGTAGTTACAACAAGATTCTATAATGGTGATAAGTCAAATGACGTTCACTGTTGGGATGACAATGTATATAATAACCCTGACTCAGACCCTGCATGGAGAGGTGACTTTAAGGGTCTTGCTGAAAAGTTAGACTACATTAAAGCTCTTGGTTTTTCAGCAATTTGGATTACTCCTATTGTTGAAAACGGTTCAGGCTATGACTACCATGGCTACCATGCTATGGATTTCTCAAAGGTTGATGCAAGATATGAAAGTGATGACTTCACTTATCAGGATCTAATTCAGGCAGCTCATATGAAGGGCATGAAGATTGTACAGGATGTTGTATGGCAGCATACAGGTAACTTCGGTGAAGGTACACTTTGTAAGCTATTCGATAAGGATACTTCAAAGGATTTAGGCAGTATCGAAGATTCTATGATTCCTACTCAGCAACTTCTAGACCAAGCCGGTGTTAGCACAGCAGAAGAATACTGGAACCTAACTCCTGCAAAACAGCATGATGCCAGAATTAACCTAATGAAGAATAACTCAATTCAGGATAGTAACTCAACAGGTGTTCACCCTGCAGCAAAGGACTATTCTGATGTTAAGTTATCAAAATCTAAAATTTACAATCCTAACAACTACTATCATACATCTTACTTTAGAAACATTAACTGGGATGACTGGTCATGTAAAAACGCTCAGATTGCCGGTGACTGTGTTGACTTAAATACAGAAAATCCAGCAGTTGCCGAATATATCAACCAGGCTTACAGTAAGTATATGGCTATGGGTGTTGATGCGTTCCGTGTTGATACTGTTAGACATATTCCAAGATTAACTCTAAATATGATGTATAACAAGCAGATGATGGCTAATGCTGCTAAGTACGGTAATCCTAACTTCTATATGTTCGGTGAAATCTGTACTCGTTACGGTCAGATTTGGTACCGTGGTCATGCTCAGGAATCAACAATGTTCTATACATGGGATGAATCTGATCCTAAGTGGGCTAAAGAATGGTCAAGTGGCTCAGATCTTGAATCTATCAACAATAATATGAACCTAACATTTGACCACTACAAGGAATATGATGATACAACAAATCAGCCAACATCTGACAATGCATTCCTAAAGGGTATTGACTACCATAAACCTGATACAAGTAAGGCTTCCGGCATGAATGCAATTGACTTTACAATGCACTATAACTTCAATACAGCAGGTAGTGCTTATGGTCTAGCTAAGCAAGAAGATCCATACTTTAATGATCCAACTTGGAATGTTGTTTATGTTGATTCACATGACTACGCTCCTGGTCCTAACGATGCCGATAGATTTAACGGTGGTACTTCTACTTGGGCTGAAAATCTAGACTTGATGTTCACATTCCGTGGTATTCCTTGTATTTACTATGGTTCAGAAATTGAATTCAAGAAGGGCGTTATGATTGATGGTGGTGCTAACAAGACTCCTCTTGAAGGCACAGGTCGTGCTTACTTCGGTGACCACGTTGAAGGCGATGTTAAGACAACAGACTTTGGTGATTATACAGCTTCAGGTACTGCTTCAGAATCTCTAAGTTATCCTCTAGCAAAGCACATCACAAAGCTTAACAAGATTCGTCGTGCTGTTCCTGCTCTTCAGAAGGGTCAGTACACAGCAGATAGCAACTATGTAAGTGGTAATTTGGCTTATATCAGAAGATATACAAACGATGACACAGATTCACTTGCTCTAGTTACAATCTCAAGTGCTGCAACATTCAATAACATTCCTAACGGTACATATATTGACGCAGTTACAGGTGACAAGAAGGTTGTTACAAACGGCACACTTTCAGTTTCAGCTCCTGGTAAGTCAAATATGAGAGTTTATGTATGTTGTGCAAAGGGCTTCACAGGTATTGACGGAGCTATTGGCGAAACAGGTTTAACATATCTAAAGTAATTTAGAATAATCAACTCCTTTTTGAGGGCATCTCTTTTTGAGATGTCCTCGATTTTTTATTTTAATTTCTATTTATAATAATTATTCAGTTGTATAATTATTGTATTTTATGATTGGTTAAGCAATAATTGACAAAATAGTCTGATGATGATATAGTAATAATTGTAAAGTGAAACATAATTGTTGCAAATTAGGGTGAAGTAGAATGAATCAAAGGGTACAAGAATTTATTAATCAACAGAAAATTCAGGTTGAAAATAATAAGAATATGGAAAAAGCAAAAGTTCTTAATGATTTGGGACTTTATGATAAAGAATATTCTGAAAATCCTGCTTGGAGTGAAGAATATCCAGAATATGAATATGACAAAGCAACTCAGCAAGGAAAATATTTTAAGAAAGTTCCTATTTCTGTTACTGATGAGGAATATGCAGAAATTTTGAAATATAGCAATATTGATAATACACAAATTGAAAGTGATGATGTAAAGACCAATAGCAATACTATTGCAACTATTTTTTCTGTAATTGCAGTATTTATTTTTATTCTAGGATTGTTTTTGGGAATTGTATTAGGAGATGCAATAGGATACAAATTTTCAATTGGTGTTGCTTTGATTTGTTGGGGATCAGGTTTCGTTGGTGGTATGCTTATGCTTGGCTTTGCCGAAATTATCAAATTACTTACTGCTATAAAAAATAAATAATTTAAATTTATTGGTGTTTCAATCTTTTGTTGAAACACCTTTTTATATGTTTATATTTTCATTTTGTTTATTAGTTAAGATGAATTGGTTTTACAAATTAGGGTTTGTAGTGCTAGATGCAAAGTGTTAAATTTTAGCAAATAAGGCTCCCTTGTGTAAAGGGAGCTGTCG
>ERZ773224.3645-NODE-3645-length-13203-cov-12.804913_pt1 | contig 13203 bp, 8 predicted proteins | sample MGYA00580526_ERZ773224 | MGnify/ENA primary metagenome ERZ773224 (study PRJEB29015, sample SAMEA2737743) | human gut metagenome | biome: human gut; feature: human-associated habitat; material: faeces | place: China | collected 2012 ... | reverse complement strand
CCATGCCGTAGCGGCGCAGCTTGGAGCGGTTGCCGCCGCAGCCGAACACCACCACGAGGCGGTGGGGGTCGTAGGCCCGCAGGGTGGTGAGCAGGCTCTCGGTGGAGACTTCGTTGTGGGCGTAGTCCAGCAGGATGGTGAACTTCCTGCTGATGGGGACCAGCTCCACGCGGCCCTTGACCACGCAGCGGCTCAGACCTTCGTGGATGGCCTCATCGGGCAGGCCCAGCACCTTGCCCACAGTGAGAGCGGCCAGCGCATTGTAGACGCTGAACTCGCCGGGCATATTCACCTTGACGTCCATATCGTCCTTGCCGGAGACATGGAACTGGACGCCGAGGAAGTCATGGGTGCGGAGCAGCTGATAAGTACCGGCGCGGTAGTCAGCCTTCTCGCTGCAGCCGTAGGTCACCAGCTTGCAGGTGTGTCCTTCCAGTAGGGCCTCAGTGTTCTCGTCGTCGATGTTCACGACGCCGGTGGTGCAGCGCTTGAAAAGCTGACCCTTCCAGCTGCGGTATTCTTCAAAGGTCTTGTGCTCGCCGGGGCCGATGTGGTCGGGCGAGAGGTTGGTGAAGACGCCGATGTCGTAGTGGATGCCCGCCACGCGGTCCATCATGAGGCCCTGACTGGACACCTCCATCAGCGCCGTATCGCAGCCGGCGTCCAGAAACTCCCGGAACGTCTTCTGCAGCTCATAGCTCTCAGGGGTGGTGTTGGCCGTCTCCTGATGGTGGCCGAGGAAGTAGATGCCGTTGGTGCCGATCATGCCCACTTTGCGGCCTGCGGCTTCCAGCACGCTCTTTATCATGTGGGTGGTAGTAGTCTTGCCCTTGGTGCCGGTGACGCCGATCATGGTCATCCGGCGGGAGGGGTTGCCGAACAGGTTGCCGCTCATGAGCGCCAGCGCATAGCGGCTGCTCTCCACCTTCAGCACGACAGCACCGGGGACGGTGGAAAGGTCGATGTCGTGCTGGACCACCAGCGCCGTCACGCCGTCGGCCACGCACTGGGCGGCGTAGTCGTGGCTGTCCCGCTGGGTACCCACGATGCAGACGAAAAGCCGGCCCGGGGCCGCCTTGCGGCTGTCGTAGATGATGTCCTCGATGTCAAGTTCAAGGCTGCCCTGCACCAGCGTATAGGACACGCCCTCCAACAGTTGTTCCAGTTTCATCGTTCAAATGCTCCTTATTGCTGTTCTGCCGCTGCGGCAGTGGGGTCTTCGGCGGGCGCGGCTTCCGCGCCCTCGGTATCGGGTTCGGTGCCGGAGGCTTCCTCCGGCTGGCTCTCGGCTTCTGCCTCCGTCGGGGCGGCAGGCTCTTCCGGGGCCGTCCAGCCTGAGGGCAGGGTCGGCTCACCCTGTGCAAAGCGGAATTTGCGGCTGGAAGAGGCGCTCAGGTGGCTCAGATCCAGCATACCGGTGTCGGTGGGCGAGCAGCCCTTGCCGTCCTCGTTGAGCAGGACATACTTTGCCAGCCGGAGTTTGTAGTCCAGCTCATTCAGGGTACCCAGAAGCACGCTGATGCGGCCCTGATACAAAAACGCCATCTGCTCCGGGTCCTCGAACTCGATGCGGGTGACATCCGCCCCCAGCTCACTGCTGTCCAGTGCGGTCAGCAGAGTGTTCAGGGACTCGAGCCGCTTATCCGTGGGCGGTCCGGCCTCGCTGGATGCGGCGCTGTCAGACGCCGCGCTGCCCGAAGACGGGCCGGACGGTCCTGTCTCAAATTCCAGCTGTGTACCCGGCGTCGTGGATACCGGCTCGCCGCCGCAGAGGATGATAAGGTCCGGCTGGGCCGAATCCTGATCCAGTATCTTCAGCCCCGCAGAAAGGCTCAGCCAGCCGCCGGACGTCTGCATGGCGTAGACGGCAGTGGCCGCATTGGTCCGCACCACTACGGTGTTAGGGTAATCCCGCTCCACCCGGATATTTTCCAGCAGCGGGAACTGCTTTTCCAGCGCAGCGGCCTTTTCGGCGGGGTCGAAGCTGAAGATGTTCTCCTCCGCGTGGACGCCCAGCGCCTGCAGGATCTCAGCGCTGGAATAGCCGCCCACCTCCTGCACCACCTCTCCATCGACCGCCACTTCTAAGGTGTTTATCTTGAAGAGCATGGTCACCGTGAGGTAGACGCCCACCCCGATGACGCAGAGCAGCAGCGCCAGCGCCGTCAGGCGGCGGATGGCCCTGCGGCGGCGGACAGCGGCCCGGGTCAGACGACGCTTTTTTCTGCCCTCCCGCCGGGCCGGGCTGCGGAGGTTCGCCTCCGTGGGGCGGTAGCGCCCGCTGCTCTGGGGCCTCCGGGCGCTCTGGACATTCTGGGGCCGCTGGCCATTGCGGGGGCGGCTCCCATTTGTGGGGTAGGCGGTCGTGTTCTGGCGGGGCCGCTGGCTTCTCTGCTGGCCCTGACGGCGGCTCTGGCTCTGGTTATTGGGCCGTCGCGCCGTCTGCTGGGGAAACTGGATGCTGTTGTCCGCATATCCCGAGCTGTGGTTTTCGAACGTCACATTGCCGCCCGAGAAGTCCAGCGTCTGCTCCTGATAGCCCTGCGTCCGGCGGCGGTCCTGATTCGAGGGACGCCGGTCCTGCGTCCAGTCGTAGGCTTTGCGGGGCTTTCCCTGCCGTCGGGCGCTGTTCTGCTGGATCGAACTGCTGGGGCGTCGGCTCTTGTTCCGATCCTGCTGCATGGTGCGGCGTCGCCTCCTTTCCGTCTGATTATTTTATCACAAGAGTGCTGCCGAATCAATCACGGCGTCTTGACCAGTTTCATCAGGGCGTCGGCGATGCGGTCGAGGCTGTCGTTCACCGAAAGGGTGCGGGCGTTCCTGCCCATGGCAGCCAGCTTGCCCGGCTCGGCCAGCAGGCCGGAGACGGTCGAGACCAGCTTCTCGCCGGTCAGATCCTTTTCCTCGATGACCACAGCGGCACCGGCCTTCTGCAGCTCCATGGCGTTGTAATACTGGTGGTTCTCGGCCACGTTGGGGCTGGGGATGAGCACAGCGGCACGGCCCACAGCCTCCAGCTCGGCCAGTGTCAGGGCACCGGCGCGGCTGATGACAAGGTCCGCTGCGGCCAGCAGCTCGGGCATATTGTTGATGTATTCCTTCACCACAAGGCTCTCGCCGGGGGCAAAGCCCTTTTTCTTTTCCAAATCCTGAAACAGCTGCACGCCGTACTGGCCGGTGGCATGGAGATGGAGGACGGGCTTGTGGTTTTTCTGCTCCCAGGCGCAGAGGTCGGCCACCACCTCGTTCACGCGGCGGGCACCCAGACTGCCGCCGAAGGAGAGGATCACGGTGCGGTCGCCTGCGCCCAGTTCGGCACGGATGGCTTCCCGGTTCTTTGCCTGGGTGAACACCTCAGGCCGGACGGGATTGCCCACCACGATGGTCTTTTCGGGTGCGCCCAGCTTTTCCACGGCGGCGGGCACGGCGGCGAACACGATGTCCACATCCGGGGCCAGCAGCTTGTTGGTCACGCCGGGAAAGGCGTTCTGCTCATGCAGGGCGGTCTTGATGCCCTGTTTGGCGGCGCAGCGCACCACCGGGCCGGACACATAGCCGCCGCAGCCAATGACCAGGTCGGGCTGGATGTCCTTCATCATCTTTTTGGCCTTGGGGCCGGAGAGTACCAGATTCCACAGGGTAATGAAATTCCGCTTGATATTGTTCAGGCTCAGCTTTCGCTGAAAGCCGGTGATCTCGATATGATGGAAGGGATAGCCCGCCTGTGTGACCAGACGGTACTCCATGCCCTCCTTCCGGCCCGCAAAATGGATCTCGGCGGTGGGGTCGGCCTTTTTGATGGCTCCCGCAATGGCCAGAGCCGGGTTGATATGGCCGGCAGTGCCGCCGGCTGCAATGAGTACACGCATCTTGGTTCCTCCTTACTGTTCTGTCTGCGCTCTGCGCGCGGTATCCAGCACAATGGTCTTTGCCTTGCGCTGACGCTCCCGCTCGGCGTGGGCTTCCTCCCGTTCCAGACGGGCCCGTTCGCCGTTGCGTCCGATATTGACCATAACGCCCATCTCGGCCAGCAGCAGGATCAGGCTGGTGCCGCCGGAGGAGAAGAAGGGCAGCGAAATGCCGGTGTTGGGCAGGGTGTTGGTGACAACGGCAATGTTGCAGAACACCTGCCAGGCGATCTGCGCCATGATGCCGATGCCCACCAGCGTGCAGAACCGGTTCTCGGCATGGAAGGCGATCCAGAAGCCCTGCACCAGAAAGAGGACGAACAGCACGATGACGATCACCGCGCCGACGAAGCCCAGTTCCTCGCACACGACACTGAAGATGAAGTCGTTGGTGCTCTCCGGCAGCCAGAGCTGCTTTTCGATGCTGTTGCCAAGGCCCAGCCCCGTGGCACCGCCTGAGCCGATGGCGTACAGGCTCTGCTTGGTCTGGCTGGTCATCCGGTCAAGATCCTGCGTCCAGCCGTCCAGACGGCTCTGCAGGTAGTCGATGGAGTCCACGTGCTTCAGCAAAGTCTCCAGCAGGAACAGTGCAGCACCGGCACAGCCCCAGGTAATGATGCCGCCGCTGCCGCCCAGCAGCAGGATGGTGCCCACAATGGCTGTGGTCAGCAGGATGCCCGACATGTGGGGCTCCAGCACCAGCAGGATCAGAACAGGCATCAGCCACAGGATGGGCCGGATGAGCTCCACCACGATGCTGTGGTGGACCCACTTGCGCAGGGGCATCTCGCCGAATCTGACCTGCGGGGTCCTGGCGGCGATGTCTGCCGTGAGCAGGATCATCTCAAATTTTGCCACCTCGGAGGCCTGCAGGGTCAGGCCGCCGAAGCTGATCCACCGGCGGCAGCCGTTGATGGGGCTGCTGAACAGCACCAGCACCAGCAGGATCAGGCAGACGATATAGCCCAGCTTGACCATTCTGCGCAGGAAGCGGTGGTCAAAATAGGAGAACAGGAACATCATGCCCAGGCCCAGCACCGTGCAGAGCAGCTGGGATTTGATGTAATGGAAGCTGTCCCCAAAGCGGAGATAGCCCGTGGTATAGCTTGCACTGAACAGCATGACCAGCCCGAACACCATGATGATGGCCAGGGTCGCCATCCAGTTGAGCAGGATGGGCGGCCAGGGGCCGGGGTCCCGCTGAAAGACGGAAAACGGCTCTGCTTTTTTTCTGCGGAGTGTTGCCAAACTGCACCCCTCCTTAACTGATTTTTGCCAGCTGAACGGTCAGCACCACGCCCAGTATGGCAATGACACAAAAGGTATAAAAGATCTGTTCCGCGCTCTGGCCCCGCAGCTCCAGCCAGCGGTGGAGCGGTGCCGAGCGGAACAGCTGCCTGCGGCCCCGGCTGGCCTTGCAGACCAGGATCTGCAGGGCCACCATGCCGCCCTCCAGCCAGAAGGGCAGGGCCAGCGGCAGGGTGAGGCCGGGCCAGCCGATGCACAGGGGAACGCACCCCAGCATCCCGGCCAGAAACAGGCTGCCCACGCTGCCCAGCCGCAGCTTTGCGGGCGGGAAGTTCCAGAGCAGGAATGCCATCAGGGAACCGGCCAGCGCGGCGGGCAGAACGCCCAGCGGGAACCAGCCCAGCAGGGTCATCACCCCCATCAGGCCCAGCATGGCCGCAAAGGACGTGCCGCAGACGATGCCGTCCATGCCATCGGCAATGCGGGCGCACTCGGCCAGTGCGACCAGCAGTCCTTCCCACAGCAGCGGGGCGGCAATGCCCAGATCGACATAGCCCACGCCCGGCAGGGTGATCCCGGCTGCAAGGCAGCCTTTGGCTCCCAGCAGCACCAGCACCACGGCACCGGCAGCGGCTTCCAGCCCAAGGCGGGTGTGCCGCCGCAGGCCCAGCACGGAACGGCTGCGGATGCGGGCCAGATCCTCCAGCAGGCCCACGCCGCCAAAGAGCAGAGCCCCCAGCAGCGCTGTGAGCAGCCGGACCGAAAGCAAACTCTCGGCCCCCAGCAGCTCAGGCTGGGCCACACAGGCGGCAGTCCAGCCCACGCCCACAGCAGCCAGCACCCCCACCATCAGGCAGAGCCCGCCCATGGTGGGGGCCTGCGGCGGGCGCTCCGGCTCGGCATCCGGCGCTTCCTGCCTGGGTGATGGTGTCTGCCGGGCCTTGGGCTCATCCCAGCGTCCCTGGAACGCCCGCAGCAGCGGCACCATCAGATTCCCGAGCGCCGCCGTGAGGAAGAACCCCAGCGTTGAGGCGGCGATCAAGGCGAAACGAATCATAGCTCGATGTTACTCCTTGTAAAAGATCTCCAGCACTTTTTCCAGTGCCATGCCGCGGCTGGCCTTGACCAGCAGGGCATCGCCGGGCTGCATTTTGTTCAGCAGGGTCTCGGCGGCCTGAGCGTAGGTGTCGGCATGGAGGGTGGGCAGCCCCTTGGCAGCAGCCACCACGGCAATGCGCTTGGCCTGCTCGCCATAGGTGACGAGGTAGTCCACCTTGTTCTCCACAGCCTGACGGCCCACCTCCTCGTGGGCAGCGCGGCTGATATCGCCCAGCTCCAGCATATCGCCCAACAGGGCAAAGCGGCGCTTGCAGGGATACTCCCTGAACATGGCCAGCGCGGCTTTCATGCTGTCGGGGTTGGCGTTGTAACAATCCTCAATGACATCCACGCCTCTGACGTGCACCACCTTCTGGCGCATCCCGGTCTGCTCAAAGTCGGCCAGACCTGCAATGACCCGGCGGGCATCCAGCCCCAAGCGGGTGGCGGCGCAGTAGGCGGCCAGCGCGTTGGCCACGTTGTGCCGGCCCATGGCGGGGATCTTTACGAGGAAAGTGCCCTCCTCGTGATCCTCCAGCACAAAGCTCATGCCCTTTTCATCCTGCTGGATGGACAGGGCACAGACATCGGCATTCTCATCGCCCAGGCTGAACCAGACCGGACGGACATGGTCGGGCAGGACGGCCTTGCGCAGGAAGGGGTCGTCCCCGTTCAGCACCAGCGGAGCACCCTCCGGCAGACCGGCGCAGATCTCCAGCTTTGCCTTGCAGATGTTCTCCTGACTGCCCAGGTTGCCAATGTGGGACACCCCGATGCAGGTGATGATGCCTACATCCGGGCGGGCGCACTTGCTCAGGCGCTCGATCTCTCCGGCGTGGCTCATTCCCATCTCCACCACGGCGTACTGGGTCTCTTTGCCGATGCGGAACATGGTGCGGGGCAGGCCCAGCTCATTGTTCTGGTTGCCCTCGGTCTTGATGGTACTGCCAAAGCCTGCAATGGCGGCGTAGGTCATCTGCTTGGTGGTGGTCTTGCCCACGCTGCCGGTCACGCCCACCACTTTGGGGTGGAACTGGCTGCGATAATTGGCACCCAGCACCATCATGGCGTGATAGCTGTCCGGGCAGATCACACTCTTCTCCTCCGGCACGCCTTCCACGGGGTGGTTCAGCACCACGCAGAGCGCGCCGTTTTCCAGCGCCTTGGCGGCAAAATCATGGCCGTCGAATTTTTCGCCCGGGAACGCCACAAAGACGCACCCGGGGCAGACCTCACGGCTGTCGGTGGTCACCAGCGTGACCGGGGTCTCGCACTGGGCCAGCGCGTTGACGGCCAGACCCTCCAACAGGATGTTTGCTGCAATTGCTTCCATACTCTCATTCCCCTTTATCCACAGATCAGATGTACGATGGTTCCCTGCTGGACGCTGGAGCCGGGTGCCTCACTCTGGCTCTGGACCGTGCCGGAGCCTTCGACTGTGCAGTTGAGCCCTGCGGCGTTCAGCATCTGCCGGGCAAAGTCCGCGCTCTTGCCGGTCACGTCCGGCACCTCGGCGTGTTTGCCCTCATAGGTATCGGTATACAGATAAACGGTGGTGCCGTAGGGCACCTCTGCCCCCGCGCGGGGGTACTGGTAGGTAACAAGGGCGGCAGTCTGGTCGGATTCGCTCTCGGCCAGGTGATGCTTCAAGCCCTTGATGTTCAGCTGCACCTGCGCGTTGCTCCACTCCTTGCCCGTCAGGTTGGGCACCTTAACGGTGGTGCCGCTGCGGTCCACGCCATCGGTGGCGATGCCCAGATAGGGCGCGATCTCGCTGATGATGTTGCCCACCACAGGGGCAGCCAGAATGGAGGAATAGTCGGTGCGGGCATTGTTGGGGTCGTCCAGCATGACATAGACCAGGATCTCCGGGTCGTTGGCGGGCAGGACAGCCGCAAAGGATGCCACCTTCTTGTAGTCGCCGTCGGCGCGACGGTCCATGTTCAGCTGCTCGGAGGTGCCGGATTTGCCGCCGATGCGGTAGCCTGCAACGTAGGCGTTGCCGCCGCCGCCCTGGGTGCCGTCGCCCACCTCAAACTCCATGATCTGGCGAATGGTCTCGCTGGCGCTCTCGCTGATGACCTGACGGCGGGTGTTGGTGCCGATCTCCTGCACCACATTGCCGTTCTGGTCCGTGATCTTATCCACCACATGGGGGGTGACCAGATAGCCGCCGTTGACTGCCGCCGAGATGGCGGTGCATACCTGCAGCGGGGTCACGGCCATGGCCTGACCGAAAGCGGAGGAGGCCAGCTCCACCTCGCCCAGACGGCTCTTGCTGTAATACTGCATAAAGCTGGTCTCATTGGGCAGGTCCACACCGGTGCGCTCGGTAAATCCGAAGGCATCAAAGTAATCATAGAACAGGCTGGAACCCACGCGCTGACCCAGCTGGATGAAGTAGATGTTGCAGCTGTTGCGCAGGGCCTCGGCCAGATTCTGGGCCCCGTGCGCCTTTCTGCCGGCGCAGTGGTAGGTCTGCTTTGCCACGCTGTACGCGCCGGAACAGTTCAGGGTGGTGTAATAGGTCGCCTTGCCGCTGTCCACACCCATGGCGGCGGTGATGACCTTGAACACGCTTCCGGGGTAGTACAGCTCGGTGATGGTCTTGTTCTTCCACTGGATATCCCGGTAGGTGCCGGTGTAGTCGGCTTCCTCATCCGCGATCTTCTGGCCGTTCTCGTCCCTCAGGTAGTTGCCATTCTCGTCTTTTTTGTAGATGGTGTACAGCTCCGGCTCGGCCTGCACCTGCTCCGTCAGGTAGGCCAGATTGGCGCTGAAATCCTGCGGGTCATTGGGGTCAAAGTCCGGCTTGGAGGCCATGGCAAGGATGGCACCGGTCTTGACATTCATCACAATGGCGCAGCCGCGGTTCTCAACGGTGTTGGCCGCCACGGCCTCGTTCAGGTAGCGCTCCACCACCTCCTGAATGTTCACATCCAGCGAGAGCACCAGATTGGAGCCGTCCTTGGCGGCGTAGGTGGTGGCATTTTCATCGGCAATGGCGTTGCCGTAGGCGTTGCGCAGGGTGATGGTGCGGCCATTCACACCGGCCAGCGTGGACTCATAGGAGTTTTCCAGACCGTACACGCCCTGACCATCCGCATTGCAGAAGCCCAGCACGGCGGCGGCAAAGCGGCCGTAGGGGTAATCCCGCTGGAAGCCCTTGGAGGCCGACACCGACACCCGCCCCTTGCGGACAGTGGGGGTGCCGTCGTCGCTCTCCTGCTGGCCCAGGCCCAGCTTGGCCAGGATCTTTTCCAGCGCACCGGCGGATTTTCCGCTCTTGCTGTGGGCCTTGTTGTAGGTCTTGACGTACTCCTCAATGGAGAGCTTGATGGCGTTGTTGACCTTGGTGGCCAGCACCTGATAGGAGCTTTCGTTTTGGGAGAGGGCATCGCAGACCGCCTGATACTGGGTCTGGTACTCTGCCGAAGTGGTGTCCACGCTGTCCAGACTCTCGCCATCGCCCGAAAGCAGGCGCAGGGTGATCTGGGTGCAGACCTCCTTCATGGCGGCCTCATCGATGGTGCGGGTCTCCGCCTTGGTGTCCTGATCGGTGGTGATGGTATACAGGGCCGTGCTGTAAGAGGGGTCGGCCCAGATGGTCCAGACCACGCTGGTGGAGGCCAGCGTGATGCCGCTGGTGTCGTAGATCTCACCGCGGGTGGCCTGAATGGTGCTGTCCAGCAGCTGCTGCTCGGCGGCGTACTGGCGGTAGGTGGCACCGTCGCGGATCTGGATCTTGTACAGGCTGTAGATCACAGTCAGCGCGGCGGCCACCACAAGAAGCACGGCGGCACCAAAGCTGATATGACGCAGCCGGGCACTGAGCCGTGCGTGCGGGTCCGCACTGCGGCGGCGGGCGCTGTTCTTTTTGGGATTGGAGGATGGTGTTTGCATTGCGTACTCCCGAAGAAAACCGAAAAAGCGTGCGCTGCCGCACGCTTTTCGTTGTTTGGTTTATTTTGCCGTTCTGACAGAGGCAAGAATGGTCATTGCCCCATCGTGGAGCAGATCCGACCACTGCCGCACAGCGGATGCCTTGCGCACCAGAACGCTGCCCTCATCCAGCCGGATGTAGGTGATCTGGCTCTGGTCGATCTTCATCAGCCCCAGGCGTGTGGCGGTCTCCTCAACACTTGTGATGTTGGTGCGGCTGTTCAGGGCACTGTTGTAGTATGTATACTGGCTCTGCTCGCTCACAAGCGCTGCCTTGGCGCTCTGGATCTGAGAATTCAGCTCCACCAGCTGTGCCTCGCTCCTCAGCAGGCTCACCGCAAAGCCCACCAGCAAAGCCGCGCCCACCAGCTGCAGCGCGTGCTGCATGGCGGCCCGCACGGGGTTCAGCCGCTTTTTGCCGCCCTTTTCTACCCGCAGCGGGACTTTGGGCTGTGCCTGCGGCGCTCTTCTGCGCCGAACCTCTGTCATATCGTATGCTGCCTGACCCATGGTGATCTCCTCCTCACATCTCCGGGGCTGTGCCGCCCTCAGATCTTTTCCAAAACCCGCAGGTGGGCCGAGCGGCTGCGCCGGTTCTCTTCCAGCTCCTGCGTGTTGGCTTCAATGGGTTTGCGTGTGATCAGCTTTGCCTTGGCCTTGCCGCCGCAGACGCACACCGGGAACTCCGGCGGGCAGGTGCAGGCGGTGGACCAGCGGCGGAACTTGTTTTTGACCAGCCGGTCCTCCAGCGAGTGGAAGGTGATCACGCAAAGTCTTCCACCCGGTGCGAGGTGCGCAAAAATGGTGTCCAGCCCCTCTTCCAGTGCGTCCAGCTCATGGTTTACCGCAATGCGCAGTGCCTGGAAGGTGCGGCGGGAGGGGTTTTTGTTCTTCCGGCGTTCCGCCGGGGGCATGGCGCTGGCCACGATATCCGCCAGCTGCAATGTCGTTTCAATGGGGGCAGTTTCCCGGGCTTCCACGATCCTGCCCGCGATCTGCCAGGCGAAGGGCTCCTCGCCGTAATCCCGCAGGATGCGGGCCAGCTCCTCCCGGCTCTCGCTGTTCACGAGATCGGCGGCCGTCTCGCCCTCCTGGCTCATCCGCATGTCCAGCGGGGCATCCGCCCGGTAGGAAAAGCCCCGGGCCGCGTCATCCAGCTGATGGCTGGACACGCCCAGATCCAGCAGCGCGCCGTTGATCGTTTCAATGCCCAGCTGCTCCAGAGCTTGTCCGGCATAGCGGAAGTTGATCTGCACCACGGTGGCAGGCAGGCCCGCCAGCCGGGCCCGGGCCGTCTGCACGGCATCGGGGTCCTGATCCAGCGAGATGAGCCTGCCGCCCTGCTCACCGTTCAGCCGCAGAGCGATCTGGCGGGAGTGCCCCGCGCCGCCCGCCGTGCCGTCCAGATAGGTGCCGGCCGGGTCGATCTTCAGGCCGTCCAGGCACTCGTTCAGCAGCACCGGGACATGCTCAAACGAGGCCGGGTCAAAGGGCTGTGCTGTTTTTTCTGTGTCCATGTCCCCAGCCTCCTTTCAAAACTCAGATAAGATCCTGCATCTGCCGCCCTTTTCTGCCCGGAGCTGCTGCCCGGGAAAGCGGCCTGCGGCCTGCCGGGAGTTTGTGGCCCGGCCAGCCCTGAGGATACAATTTTATTGTAACAAAACAGGCCCCTGATTGCAAGAGTTTCCCTTTTGTTTTTTCTCTCAAAATGTACCAAAAAAAGCCCCTGCAAGCCGTCGTTTTTGCTTGCAGGGGCCGGAAGCTCTCACCGGGAAATTTCACATTCCCGCATCAGAGCTGTTTCCGGGGGCTCTGGCGCAGGTTTGCACGGACATTTTTGACCTGTGCGGCGTTCTCCGCCATCGTCTCTTCCGTGGTCTTGAGCATATTATCACAGTAGTCGGTCACGGTCTGTCGGACAGTGCGGGCCTCGGTCTGGGCGGCGGAGACGATCTCTCCGGCGCGCTGCCATGCTTTGACTATCCTGATCTTATTCTCGGGTGAAACTCTCGCGTACACCGAAATATTTCTCACCCTGCGGTCAAGCTCATCGTCGCTCATCGCGTCAAGCTCGGCTCCGGTTACTGCCTCTCCTCCGTCCTCAAGTATCCCGATATCCCGTGCGATCGCGGAAGCGGTAACGATATGGTCTCCGGTTATCATGACCGGCTTGATGCCCGCGCGGCGGCAGGTGGCCACGGCCGCCTTGGCCTCCGGACGCGGCGGGTCGATCATCCCCACCAGCCCGAGGAAGGTCAGGCCGGTTTCGAGCGTGTCGGGCGTCAGTGTGTCGGGCAGCGCGTCGATCTCCTTGCAGGCGACGGCCAGCACGCGCAGCGCCTCGCTGCCCAGCGAATCGTTGATTTCCTTCGCGCGCGCCAGATCGCCCGCGATGCAGCGGGGCGCAAGCTGGTCGAACGCGCCCTTGACGATGACGACCAGCCGGCCGTCGATGCGGTTGACGGTGGTCATCCGCTTGCGGTCGGAGTCGAACGGCAGCTCGGCCACGCGCGGACAGAGGCGGTTGAGCTCGTCCTTGGGCATACCGCTGCGGTGCGCGGCGAGCACGATGGCGGTTTCGGTCGGGTCGCCGATGTGCTGCACCTCGTCGCCCTGAAAGGCGACCGTGCCGTCACAGCAGAGCGCGGCAAGGCGCAGCAGGCTGCGCAGGGCGTCGGAGCAGTCGTCAGTCACCTGCTCCGCCTCGGCCGCGCCGTCCGTGTACGCGCGGACGAGCGTCATTCGGTTCTGCGTGAGGGTGCCGGTTTTGTCCGAGCAGATGATCGAGGCGCTGCCCAGCGTCTCGACCGCGGGCAGGCGGCGGATGAGCGCGTTCTTCTTCACCATCCGCTGCACGCCGATGGAGAGGACGATCGTCACGATGGCGGGCAGTCCCTCGGGAATCGCGGAGACGGCCAGTGAGACCGCCGTCATAAAGATTTCCAGCACGTCGATGCCCGAAAGCAGCCCCACGACGAAAATGACGGCGCAGGCGAACAGCGCCACG
>ERZ773224.3639-NODE-3639-length-13222-cov-6.114757_pt1 | contig 13222 bp, 9 predicted proteins | sample MGYA00580526_ERZ773224 | MGnify/ENA primary metagenome ERZ773224 (study PRJEB29015, sample SAMEA2737743) | human gut metagenome | biome: human gut; feature: human-associated habitat; material: faeces | place: China | collected 2012 ... | reverse complement strand
TATTCTCTGTATTTGTCTTACAAAACTTTGTATGAGGTGGTACATCGTTTTGTGGGAGGGTGGTACAAAATTTTGCAGGAGGGTCATACGAAGTTTTGTAGCAGGCTTATTTACTTGGTTTTCCGTAAAAGTCCGATAGCTTCATTCTCCCCTATAACCTTGAGGAACAACAGCGGCAAAATGAGCGTGACCTGAAGGAGTTGCAACACTACCAGAAGGAAATTGACACCTATCTAGGGAAAAAGCATGAGGATATTTAGTCCTCATGCTTATCAGTAAAGATTTTATAGGAAGATCATCCATATTCTCATTTCGTAAACTCTACGGAGTAATAATACATATAATCATTCTCTGTATTTAGATTATCTCCGGAAATATCCTGTATCGGTAACATACTTAATCCATTTTTACCATAAACCAAAGCCGCTAACCCCTGCTCTGTTCCAAAATCTATCGGACATGTATGGTTTATGCTTGTCGCCGATCTTCCATAATATTCCCGATCTTCAACATCATTTAAAATTGGATTTTCTGTTGTGTATTTCGTATAGTTATCTGCCACAATTAGACTTGCAGAAAATTTTTCAAAATTAGGAACAACCACTATCATTCCAGTTTCGGTAGATTCTGTACCATTAAAAGATATTTCTGCAATTTTCTCATGCGATACTCTTTTTCCGGATTGATATTCAGACAAGTAAACAAAAAGGCATTTATAGTTATCCTTTGTCTTATACCGAAACATCATTACCCCATCTGCTCCAGACATCAGTTCCGCAGTTTTCATTTCCGCACTATCCGGCGATACTTCTTCTATGAAATTTCGGGGTTGTCTCATCTTCTTACACGCTATAACAGCGATTACAGTGATAAGTCCTGTCAGAATAATACAAAGTGCTACAATGATTCGTCGCAGAAATTTCTGTTTATTCTTTCCTTCCTTTGACACCTGCAATAGCGTTTCATCAGACTTTTCTCTTACACTATCTTCGCTGATATCTTCACCGGCTAAAAATTCATTGACGCTGATTTCCAATATTTCACACAGTTCCATATATACTGAAACGTCTGGAAGGCAAATTCCACGTTCCCATTTTGAAACAGACTTATCACTCTTCCCGAGCTTATCTGCAAGCTGTCTCTGTGTCAGCCTAGCTCTTTTTCTTTTTTCTGCGATATATCTTCCAATCTTAGCAGTATCCATAGGTCATTCCTCCTTTCATCATGACAATCTTATCTTATCACAGCAAAAGAGTACACCCCTCAAAGGTAGAATTGCCACATTTACTGCCTATATCCAATCACAGCCACAACTTTTCCATTCTCTGCCTCTATGTTTGATAGTCACGATATTATATCTATACGGCTTGTATTTCTGTATTCGCTCGGTGTAACTTTGTATCGTTCCTTAAATACCCGATTGAATGTTCTCTGACTTTCAAATCCGCTATCATAGCATATATTTGTAATGGCATCACTGGTATTTTCCAAGCGATGGCAAGCATAATTTAGTCTTGCATCATTCAGATATTGATTGAAATTACGATGGAATGTTTTGGAGAATGTTCGTGATAAAACATACTTGCTCACTCCCAAATTTCTTGCCATATCATCTAACGAGAAATTCTTTCTAAAATTACCAGACACGTACGATACTGCCTGATAGACAAGATCTTTACTTCCCACATCTCCTTTCTCGACCAGTTTCAGCTTTCCAATGCATCTTGCAATCAAAATCTGCATGTATGCCTGTATAACTGCTATATCCATGTGGTCTGTATCTAAGATGGTATTAATTGCCCGGTATACTTCCGGCTCCACCATTTCTGCCTTTATGATTGGGTAATCCGGTGCCATCGTCTGTATAATATCAGCATATTTCCCAATCGCAAATGGTGGAGAAATAATGTAAACCGCCTTATTCACTCCCGAAGAGAAAACCTGATAATGATGGATAATATCAGGAAATACAAAACCAATATCTCCCTTTTCCATGTGGTATAACTCTTGTCCAACTCCCAGCTCCAGTGTTCCATTTGTCACACATACGATCTCCAATGCATTATGTAAATGCGGAGCAACGTGCTTCGATTTTCTTTTTAAAGCTAATATTTCTTCTTTTGTATCAACAAATGATAAATACATTGGTTACGCCCCCTTTGCAAGATTTGTCTACTTTTTCTTTCGATTTGGCAAGCAATCACATTGTATTTATTCTATAATCAGCTTGTAAATAAGGAAAGGAGGTACGCATTATGAACAAGTTTAAGAATTATATGAACAACCTTTTAGTATTCTACGCTGATTACTTTGAACATGTATATCATGCATAAAATACTAAAAGGACTACTTTGTGAAAACTGAATACCTAGCTTGCAGACCATTTCACAAAAATGAAATGGTCCTTTTTATAAATTATCAATAAATCTATTGAATGCAGCAATTCCATCTGGTGTTCGTTTATAAACGCCTGCATCCTCTAAAACCTTTGTAAAGACAATTCCGATTTCCTTTTGCACGATAGAATGAATATTCTCCGACGTAATGTCATACTTAGGGATCTCTATTATTGTATTCGCCTTCAAAATATACACCTTCTTGCACAAAAAGCATTGCCTTTCTCGAATGTTCAATTAGACAATGCTTTTCATTACATATAAACCTTAATACTCTGTTGCGTCTGTTACTTCATCAGACTTAATTCCCTTTTCAGCTTTCAATTTTTCATTTACAGCTTCCACGTTCATTCTGGAAAGAACAATCATAATTAACACATCAAGGATCAATGGCAACCATAAATACATAAACTGCATCATATCAAGTGCTGACTGCGGCTGTGTTGCATTTGTTCCGACATAACCACTAAGCTCTAATAACCAGCCACATACTGCAGTTCCGATTCCTCCACCAATCTTTACACCCAGTGATGTACAAGAATACATAGTTCCGTCAATTCTCTTTCCCTGTGTCAGATAAGTATACTCTGAACAAGAAGCAATCACTGCGTTCATATCTCCCTGCCATGGACCCTGTCCAAGTGCTGCAAGGGCTGTAAATGCCAGCATAAGAGGAATACTTCCCATATATCCTGCTACAACAACCAACGCTCTACCAATAACGGCAATGATATATCCTCTGAGATTCAGCTTGTACATACCATTCCACTTGCCAACGAGTGTCGGAGTAAAGATAAGAGCTATAATAAGCGGGATATTCACCGCCCAGGCAAACTGACCAAAAAGATTCTTGTTCTTCAATACCCATGTCATGTAGTAGATACCAGCACCGATCATGGCACTATAAAGCTGCTGTAAAATATATGTTCCACAGATCATCATATAATACTTGTTCTTTACAAGAAGCTTAAATGCCTGAACCAGTCCATACTTTTCTTCATCTCCTTTTACTTCTCCCTCGTTAAGCTCCTCCTCCGGAAGCTCTTTTACGGAGAGCGCTGAGATTGTATTTACAATCAGACCGATAATTGCATAGATGATTGCTACCGTTCTCCATGCTGCTGCATCTCCACCGCAGTAATCAACGAATTTTACGGTTACAGACTGGATCAAAAGGCTTGTAGAAAATGCGAAGATGAAACGATAAGATCCCATCTGCACACGCTCTTTACTGTTCTTCGTAATCAAAGAAGTAAGTGCAGAATACGCAATATTATTTGCTGTATAGAACACACCATTTAACAATGTATATGCAATAAAGAACCATGCATATTTTGCTGTATTTCCCCAGCTTGTAGGAACCGCAAAACAACATACCAGTGTAATCGCACATCCAATGTAGCCGTAAAGCATCCACGGTTTCGCCTTACCCATCTTGCTGTGTGTCTTGTCAATCATCGAGCCAAAGAAAATGTCTGTAAATCCATCAAACAGTTTGGAAACTGCGATCAACGTACCTACTATACCTGCTGCAAGTCCGACTGAATCCGTCAGATAAATCATCACAAAGGATGTTAAAAATGCATATACTACATTTCCTGCTATATCGCCGGATCCGTATCCGACTTTGTTATACCATTTTAAATACTTTTTTTCTTCCATAGAATCACTCCTCATCTTAATCATGTTTAGAATTTCATGTGTCAAACAGTCTGATGCCTATATTATTCTAAATGCTTTTACTTTTGTTCTCTTGTATCCCGATTATCCCCGTATGTCCGGACTTATACGTCGATATTCGGGAAAATGCTGTGTCAACGAGTTATATCATTATCCTTTCACATACGGAACCAGTGTAAACCGGAACCGGAATAATCTATCATCAAATCTGTATGCTTCTAACACGTCTGGTCCGCAGCTGTTAGAGCCTATTCCATTCTGTGCATAATCAAGACAGAATACCGTACTGTCCGATTCTATCAATTCATAGTTATGTGCCTTTTCTTCCAGCTCCTCCTGTGTATAGAAGGACGCATTGAATGAAAATGTATCTTCCTCTGCAACGGCAGTGATACCGTACTGGCTGTTGCCAAGCTCCACATAATCGCAGTCGTAGTGACTTCCGTTTTCCTGTGGGCGGATATAGTCCTCATGCATATCGGAAACCTTCAGACGATACAATCCGTGGCTTGCTGCTCTATGCTTGTCCCGGTAGCTTTCCTGCGGTCCCATACCGAAGAACCCTGCATCTGTAAGCTTCTTATCTAAGAACATCCGCACACCAAATCTTGGAAGATCCGGGAACTCCTCATCCTTTTTCACTGCGATATCCGCTCCAATTCTTCCAGCTGCGTCAATCGTCCATGTGAGCACCACATCAAGAATCTTCTGCACGGTTGGAGCTACAACCGAAGCCTGACTTACAACAGTTACTCCATGCTTTCCCTGAATCACCTCTGACTTGTATGCTCTTGTATAGGCTTCGTTGTAGTGGGCTTTCTTCCACTCTGCCTTGATGTACATATCGTTATCCGTCGGTGCTCTCCAGATGTTCAGTTCCATCGGATGATTCATATATTCTCTGCCTGCAAATGTCAGGCTGTCAAAAAGTGCTGTCCGCTTGTTGACCGTATAGGAGAAATCCCGTCCCTTTATGATGATCTCTGTATCATTTTCCTGTACCTGAATACCCGTATCAGGCACTTCCTTTGTAAGCCAGCCTACTGCCTGCTGATTCTTTGCACCCTTACTGCTTACATCTATCTCGTCAAAGCCTAAGACATACGCCTTGGAAAGAAGCGGAATGTCCTTCTTCAGCTTATAGAACAGCTTCAGATATACCTTTCCATTCTCCGGAATTGAAAGCTTTAAGGTCGTGCTTCCATCACAATGCGGTAATACGGATACTTCAGAAAGCTTCCCCTTTCCGATCACAAGTCCATCCTGTGACAGCTCGTAAGTAATCTCAACATAATCCTTCAAATCATCGAAATCCATATAGTTGTGAAGCACCAGCTCACCGCTTGCTGCATCATACGATACTACTCTTGCCGGTCGGTATACATTCTTGTACTCCAAAAGTCCGGTGTGTATCCTTCTGTCCGGATATACCAGACCATCCATACAGAAGTTGCTGTCATGGATTACTTCGCCATGATCGCCGCCATAGGCATAGATCGTCTTGCCATTTTCGGCTACACCATGGGCGATTGCATGATCGCACCACTCCCACACGAAACCGCCGCACATCTTATCCTCTGCCTGTATCATCTGGAAATAATCTTCAAAATCTCCGGGACCATTTCCCATACTGTGGCAGTATTCCACCAGAAGGAATGGTTTGCTGCCATCCTTTTCCAAATATTCCTCTATCTCAGTAAGTGCAGGATACATACGGCTGTATAAGTCAAGATTCCCGTAATCATAGGTTACATCGTAATTGCGGTATCTGGCACTCTCATACTGCGTGATACGTTCCGGATCAAATCCCTTTGTCCATGCCAGTGCCTTCTCAAAGTTGCAGCCATAAGCGCTTTCATTTCCCATAGACCACATCACGATACAAAACCGGTTCTTGTCACGCTCCACCATCAGCTTCACACGGTCAACAATCGCAGCTTCCCATACCGGATCATCTGCTATCTTCTCATTCCAACGCTTAAAGCGGTTGTAATCCGTATCCTCTTTTCGATACAGCATAAATGGTCCGTGTGCTTCGATATCTGCCTCGTCAATCACCATAAATCCATAGCGGTCGCACATTTCATAGAAAAATGGTGCATTTGGATAATGGCTGGAACGAATGGCATTGAAGTTGTGCTGCTTCATCAGGGTAAGGTCTGTCTTGATCTGCTCCATGCTAATTGTAAATCCGGTGACCGGATCGGAGTCATGGCGGTTCACACCACGGAATTCAATCTTCTGTCCATTTAAGTAGATTACCTGATTCTTAATCTCGATCTTGCGGAGTGCTATATGGTCTACGATTACCTCCTGCTCCGTCTCCAGAATAATCGTATACAGATACGGATTCTCTGTATTCCAGAGTGTATAATCTACAATCTCAAAAGTCGATTCTCCACTCTCGGAAATAACACCCTCGGAAACAACTGCTCCATTCTTATCCTCGAGTTTTACCCGAACCTCTGTCGGCTCGTAAAATGCTGTTGTAAGATTTATCCTTGCAATGTCTGAATCTAATTGTGTTGTAATGCGATAATCACGGATTCCCTTTTCCGGACGTTTTAAGAGATACACATCACGGAAGATTCCGCTCATACGGAACTTGTCCTGATCTTCAAGGTACGAACCGTCGCACCACTTCATCACAAGCACGGAAATCCGGTTCTCTCCTTCCCGCAATACGTCTGTCACATCAAACTCACTGGTCATGTGGCTCACCTGACTGTAGCCTACATAGGTGCCGTTTAACCATACATAAAAGCAGCTATCCACACCTTCAAAGTTAAGATATGCCTTTGGTGCTGCAGCATCCTTTGCATAGTCAAAGGTATGCACATAAGCTCCACATGGAATATCCTGTGGCACATATGGCGGATCAAACGGAAATGGATAACGGATATTTGTGTATTGGTGTGTATCATAACCTGCCATCTGCCATACACTCGGAACTTTGATCTCGTCAAAGCCCTCAACCGAATAACCATCCTCATAAAAGGCATCTTTCATATCATAGATGCTGTCAAAATACTGAAACTTCCATGTACCATTCAAAAGCTGCATTCTGTCTGACAGCTCTCTGTGCTCTACCAGGTCATCCATCCGCTTGGAAGCCGGCATGTAATAAGCTCTCGCCGGCATCGTATTGTCATGTAATACACTTAAGTCCTCATAGTAACGTGGCACGATCATAAATAATCCTCCTTCATTCATACAGTTTATACACTTTTTTGTTGCTTGTACCCTTGCTAACAGTTTTCTCCTTACTGTCTGCTTTTTTTCCTTCTCGCTTTTGTTAGATTTATATTACCTTAATCCATTTCTTATGTCTATAAACTAGAATGGACAAAATATGCACAAAATGATACAATAATCCCATCAAGCAGAAAAGTGGACGAACTGCTTGCAGCATCGGACACTTTTCTATTTGATGGGTAAACAGTCATAAGCACGCAGGACGATAGTCCGGAGTGCGCATGGCTGGCACGATTTCGAGAGTTCGAAGAACGAAGAAATCGTGATTATTGTATCGAGTGAAAGGAGTGCTGCCCTATGTACATGAACACCGGTTATTTGAACCATTCACATATGGATTTTAAGGATAAAAGCCGACCACTGATTGTCGGTAGCTGCGGAATCTATCGTTTGTCTGAGCACACAAAGATGCCAACCTATCGCCCAAGAGGACGTGTTGATTTTCAGATTATATATATTGCAGCCGGATGCGGACATTTTCATTTTGATACTGTTGATAATGAAACAATTGTTCCCGCTGGTAACATTGTCATATTCCGTCCAAAAGAGCTTCAGAAATATGAATACTATGGGGAAGATAAGACAGAAGTCTACTGGATTCATTTTACTGGAAGTGATGTAAAAAATATCCTAAGAAAATATGGTTTCCCAGATAACGAGAGAATATTCCCGGTTGGTACATCCATAGAATATGAGCGTGTATTTAAGAGAATTATTATAGAATTACAACGTTGTCAGGATAACTACGAAGAAATGCTCACATTATTGCTCCGTCATCTTCTGATCATATTCCAACGTGAGCTTACCAGAGAGCAAGTTTTAAAAAATGAATATCTCGACCACGAGATGGATACCGCCATGACATATTTTAACGAAAATTATAACCGTGATATCAATATAGAAGAATATGCGACATCCAAGGGGATGAGCGTCAGTTGGTTCATACGAAGCTTCAAGAAGTTCACGGGTTCTACTCCTATGCAGTTTATTGTTGCGCTCCGTGTCAACAACGCACAGGTCTTGCTTGAGACAACCAACTATTCCATCAATGAAATATCTAAGATTGTAGGCTACGATAACCAGCTCTATTTCAGCCGATTATTTCATAAGCTGAAGGGATTTTCTCCGAGGGAATATCGGAAAACCAGAAAGTCGGAAATATAAAACTAAAGCCAGGAAAAAGTCACGCATATAATGCATATTCTGTATCATTTCATTCATTGTTTCGTATGTAATATCCATCTATAATAGGAATAACTACTATTATGGAGCTGTTGGTTCTGTAGGCATGATAAGTTTCTTATTTTTCTCATTATGTACGGGACTTTCCTCCGGCATAGGCGTAATCGTTTCTAACTGTTTTGGTGCAAAAAAGAAGAAGAAGTGAAAACTGCGATTGCTAACTCCATATATGTGATGAGTGGAGGGTACGGACAAAATTCTGGACTACTATAGGGCTTCGAAAGGAGCCTTTTTATGTATTCAAAAGAACAAAAGGATATTGCACTACGGATATATCATCAAACAGAGTCTGTAACTGAAACTATTAGGATTAACTGTTTTTTTAACGATGCGTAAGTATTGAAAGGTTGATAATCACCGCCATAGAGATTGCAATGTTGTAGAATATACCAACTTCTAAAACCAGCTAAAATTCCAAAACCAGATACATTATCGACATATTTATTTTCTTCTATATCAGCACTATCTAACCCATATTCATGCACCGGCAGACGACAGGTGGCAGGTAAGGTATCTATAAAAATCTGTATCTATTTAAATGATTCTGCCACCCATCGAAAACTTTCTTCGTCTCCCAGTTTAAATGCCATTGTCTCCCCTGGTGGCGCAAGAGAACTTTTTTCATGAATCAATACCCTTGTGATTGGATCTTTTCTTACTTTCCCGATGAAAATCAACTCTCTCTGTGTCTCTGCATCTGTCCAGCTATTTTCTTTCTACTCTTTCCAGATCAATCCCGCAGACAGGTTTCTGAACTAACCAGCTACTGATTTTTTACATTTTCTCCATCCGATAAAATGCGCCTTTTTTCTCTAGCAATTCTTCGTAAGAGCCACATTCCAGAACATTTCCTTTTTCAATCACAGCAATCCGGTCAGCATTGCGAATGGTAGACAGACGGTGGGCTACGATCAGTGTGGTACGTCCTTTCACAAGTTTCTGGATTGAATCCTGAATCTTCTTTTCAGAGATGCTGTCAAGCGCAGAAGTTGCCTCATCCAGAATCAGGATCTTCGGATTCCGTAAAAATGCACGGGCAATGGAGATGCGCTGCCGTTGTCCGCCGGAAAGATTTTCCCCATGTTCTGTTATCATCGTGTCCAGACCATCAGGCAGTTTCTGGACAACTTCTTCCAGGTTGGCTGCACGGATGACATTCCATAACTGTTCCTCGGAGATAGATTCAGATCCATAGGTGATATTCTCGCGGAGAGTTCCGGTGAAGAGAATGGACTGTTGTGGAACGACGGCAATCTGCTTTCGGTAGCTGTGCAGATCCAGTTCCATCAGGTCATTTCCATCAACCAATACCTGTCCGCTGTCAGCTTTCAGGAAACCGATGGCAAGATTGAGGATTGTTGTTTTTCCAGAGCCGGAACCACCGGCAAAGGCAACTGTCTCCCCCGGCTGAATCTTGAAGTTCAGATGACTTAATACCGGTTTTTCATTGCCTTTATAAGTAAAAGATACATCCTGAAATGTAATCTCACCTTTCAGATCAACTACTTTTTTCTTCCTACAGTTGTCCTCAATATCATTTGCACAAAGCACATCACCAATCGATTCAACGGATTCCAGGCCTTTCGCAATGATTGGCAACAAAGTCACTATACTTGCAATCTGAGCGACGATGCTGGAAAAATAAGTCTGGTATAAGGTGATATCTCCGACACCGATGATTCCTCTCCATGCAATGTAGGCTGTAAATGCAAGACAGAATACCTGAAAGATCTGAAATGCAACCCAGCTGATTGAAGAAAAGTATGTCTGAATCATATCAAGCTGAAGCCCTTTTTCAGCAACTTTACGAAGCTGTTCACTCATTTTACGGGCTTCCTGATCTTCCAGAGCGTGAGCTTTAGTTACAGGAATCATTTCAACCATTTCCATTACTTTTGCAGAAGTTTCTTCCATTTCTTTACGGAAAGCACGGTTATGGGTTTTGATTTTTCCTTTAAAACCAACAATGATCAAAACAGAAACCGGTATCGTGCAGAGGAAGAAAAGAAATACGATCCGACTTTTGAAGATGACCACTCCGAAGGATACACCAATGTTCAGAATGATAGTCAAAAGAGAGATAAAGATCTGAGATGCAAGATTTTGTATCTGTTCTACATCTCGCATGATCTTCGACTGAAGCCTTCCGGACTGCATCTCCTTGTGATAGGTAATCGACAATTGCTGAAGCTTGCAGACTAGGGCTTCGCGCAGTTCTTTCTCTACTGTTCGTACCGTTTTAGCATAGAGCCAGGTATGGATGTAGTTGGTTGGTATGTTCTGTACCAGAAATGCAATCATAAGGATGGTATTCAGAATCAGAATTTTGGTAATATTCCCGTTGTGGTCTGTCACTGCATTGATAATATTAGCTGTGACGATTGGAAGAACCCAGGTTGGGGAATGCTTGATAATGAAAAAGAAAATGGAACCAACCAGCGCGCCATAGTGTCCCTTGAAAAGAGAAAGAAGCGTGCGCAGGTTATTTTTTCTGTTCCGGCTGAAGATGTGCATCATGGCAGCTTCTTCCTGCCAGAGATCCTGTTCTGAAGTTTGTTGTATGCTATTTTCTTGTGTCTCTCCCATAGTAGTCTTTAATAACCTCCTGTATCGGTTTGTTGCAGATTTCGTAGCTGGTATCTCTTGATGCAATACTTCTGGACGGAATAACCGGGGCCCATTCCCACATGGCAAAACCATTGACCCATGAGCGCTTTGCACAGGCCTCAAACATAGCACGATACCAGTCTGGCTGTTCCTCCAGACGTAAATCTCCCTGAATTGCCCAGTTGTTAGGCACCAGTGAGGATCCTTTTCTGGACATGCATCCTGCTTCGGCGAAGAAGAATGGTTTCTTGAATTTCTGAACGACTTTTTCAATACGGTCAAGTTCCTGTTCCCACTGATCAATCGGATAATATCCGCTGGAAGAAATCATGTCGACACAGTCCCACCAGGTTACATTTTCTTCCTGATATTTATCGGTATTATAGGAAACAGGTCCGTGGTAATAGTTTCGGATCGCAGCGATTACGTTTCTCCATTCTTCACTGCGGTGTTCCGTCATTACCATCTCACATCCTGCAATAAAAAGATCACATTGTTCGGCTTCTGCAATTTTGGCATAGTGTGTCTGGAATTCTGTGTAAGAGGCAAACCAGTTTTCCCATTTCGGTTCACATGGAACATCTTTTTCAAAGAAACTGATGTAAGCACGCCAGACACCATTTTTACAATTAACGGTAGGTTTCAAGGCAACACGGATGCGCTTGCTTTTTGCATAGCGGATCATATTGATTAATTCTTCATCTGAGAATGTGGCACTGGAAGTGTAACAGATCTCTTCTGAGTGTGCGTGGTCCTGTAGCCCTACAGGAGCAAGGATTACGAAATCAGCAGAAGTGTGTTCTATCATATAATCAAAACTGTCACGGGCAGTCTGTGTAGAAAGAGAACCACGTTTGTGAAATGGGGCAAATGTAATTCCTTTAATATATCCAAATTGATTTTGAATTTTCATTTTGGTAAAAACCTCCTGTCTTTCGAATTATATAGTTTCTATTTTCTGCTGGAAGTATATCATGTAGAAAAAAGATATGATATAATGAATCTATTATAAAATTGTAAAAATCTATGATGGAGATAATCTGTGAAACCTTATTTTGAATGTTTAGACAAATTAAACAAACCATATGAAGCCTTTTTATTTGATGCACAGACATCTGAGATGTTCCCAATTCTTCCACATTGGCATTATTTTGTGGAGATTCTTTACATGGTGGAGGGAAAGGCGTATGTAGAGGCAGGAGAAGAGAATTATGTATTGGAACCGGGAGATCTGATTGTATTTTATCCACAGATGGCTCATGCAATTTATTCAACAGGACAGCTTCCAATCCGTTACTATGTCCTGAAATTCGATCCGGCACATCTGAATATATCCGGTTCGGCACTTCCATCGATTTCGAGTCTGATCGCCATGGCCGCAGTGGAGCAGAAGCTATCGGTTTATTTTTCGAAAGAGAAATTTAATCAGGAAAAAATGAAGCAGCTGATTCAGGGATCAGTGAAGGCGTTAGAAGAAAAGCAATTTGGTTATGACATTATTATGCATTCGAATTATTGTCTTCTTATGGCAGAAATTCTTCGTATCTGGAAGCAGGAAGGCTTTCAGATAAAAAAAAGGAAAAAGGAAACTGTATTAAGCGAAAAATTTACAGAGGTATCTGAGTACATTTCACAGCACTACCAGGAAGATCTCTCGGTGGCGGAGCTGGCAGAAAAATTTCATATGAGTTATTCGTATTTTGCCGCAATATTCAAGGAGTACTATGGACAGACCTGCAAGGAGATGATTCTCACGGTAAGACTGCAAAAAGCGGAGGACTTATTGCAATTCACAGATTTTGACCTAACTTATATCAGCCAGGAGACAGGATTTTGTGACTGCAGCCATTTTATCAAGGCGTTTAAACAGAAGTATGGAGTGACACCGAGGAAGTATAGGATGAAGGAGAAAAGTTTTGATTTTGTATCACGGAAGTAAAGAAATTGCAGAGGGATTATTACCTTCGTTTGCATCAAGATATACCTTAAATCTGATGCTTCTGCTATTACAGGACATTACCGATAAAATTGCAAGTCCTTTT
>ERZ773224.3631-NODE-3631-length-13272-cov-12.409700_pt1 | contig 13272 bp, 12 predicted proteins | sample MGYA00580526_ERZ773224 | MGnify/ENA primary metagenome ERZ773224 (study PRJEB29015, sample SAMEA2737743) | human gut metagenome | biome: human gut; feature: human-associated habitat; material: faeces | place: China | collected 2012 ... | reverse complement strand
ATATTAGAAATTCCTTTTGAAGTGAAAAAAGGGTGGATATTAAGAAGAAAAAAATAATAAAAAAGGCATAAAATTTTAATGTTTTATGCCTTTTTATAGTTTAAGTACTTACTGTATTTTCTAAATTAGCTAATTTATATGATAATATTAAACTAACAAAAAATATAGGATAGCAAATTAATCCAACAATGCCATGCGCAAAACCTGGAAATAGCACGAAAACAGAACCGATAGTGAATCCGATAATACATAATGAAGTTGCCTGATGATATTTATCAAATAAATATTTTATAATTCGTATCCACAGTAAACAACCAAAGAAAAGCCCGATTCCCATTGGAACTAAAATGTGGAAATTGATTGTTGCAACTGCATCTATGTACGTTGTGTAAACTCCTAAACACATTAAAACTACAGTATTGCTAATTCCTGGTACTACAATTCCAACAGACATTAAAAAACCAGAAAGTATTAAATATAAATAACTTGACGAAGCGGAATTTGTAGTGCCTAAACTTAAAGATTTTTCTATAAATATTAGAGCAATTCCAAATAAAAAAGAAATAATCATTGGAATTATATTTTTTATTTCAACATATTTATTAGTAGAGGCTTGTTTAAAAAGAGAGGGAATGGTTCCTAAAATGAGCCCAATAAAAGCATAGCAAGATTGAAATTTATATAAGGAAAAGAAGTATTTTATAACATTTCCAAACAATACTACGCCAACTATTCCGCCGAGTCCGATTGGAAATAAGAAAAGAAAATTTGTCTTAAAATCCTTAAAAAAATTTATTATGCTATTAACAAGTTTTTCATAAATGCCAAATATAACGCAAAATACTCCACTGCTGACACCAGGCAGAATAGCACCGAATCCCATCAATATACCAATTAAAAAATTGTAAAAGTATTTCATAAATTACCTCCAGATGATATAATATATGCAATATAGGAACAATTTATTAGAAAAGAGATGATAGTATGAAAAATTTAACATTAAGAGAAAAAATCGGTCAAATGTTGATTATAAAAATACAGGGAAAAGAAATAACAAATGAAACAAAGAGAATGATTGAAGAATATAAAGTTGGAGGAATAATTCTTTATAGGAAAAACTATGACACATATGAAGAGATGATAAATTTAATAAATGAGATTAAGAAGATAAACCACGAAAGTGGTAATATTCCGCTATTTATAAGTATAGATCAAGAAGGCGGAAGGGTAAACAGAATGCCTCGAGAGTTAAAGAACATAAAGAGTGCTGGAAAGCTGGTTGCAAAGGATAATATAGAAATAATAGAGCAGGCTGGAATGGTAACTGCACAAATGTTAAAAGAATCTGGTTTTAATATGGATTATGCACCTGTGCTAGATATACAGAGATTTGAGGATGGGCATGCTATTGGAGACAGGTGCTATGGTAAAAATGCAGAGGAAGTAAGCAAAAATGGAATACAAATAATGAAAGAATTAGCTAATGGAGGAGTGATTCCAGTTATAAAACATTTTCCCGGTCATGGACTTACAAAAAAAGATTCTCATTTTTTCTTGCCAGTGATAGACGCTAAAATTGAAGATTTAGAAAAAGAAGATATATTACCTTTTAAAAGAGCAATTGGGCAAAATGCTGAAGTTATAATGGTAGGGCATTTAGTTGTAAAAGATGTAGATAAGAAAAATCCTGCATCTCTATCAAAAACGATAATTAATGATTATTTAAGAAACAAATACCAATACAAAGGTCTAGTAATGACAGACGATTTAAAGATGAGGGCAATAAGCTTAAGATATGGATATGTAAAAGCCACGATGAAAGCATGCAAAGCAGGAGCAGATATAATAATGATAGGAGCGCCTCACAACACAGTAATTCACGCAATACATAAAATAGAAAAGAACGTTAAGAATAAAAAAATAGACATAAATCAAATAGATAAAAGTGTGGAAAAAATAATTAAACTTAAAGAAAAATACAACATAACAGATGAACTAGCAAAAGGCTGTAACATTGAAATGATAAACAAAAAAATTGCAGAAATAAATGCACAGTTATAATTTAAAGTGGTCATGCACGTTATCAAATTTTTTTCATATATTTAAAGTATGATGAAAAATGGAGGTGCGTGTATGCTAACCATTTCTTTAATGGGCTTTTTAAAATTTTTACAAACAGCAGTGTTTGTTGTAGGTTATATTTCAAACAATAATTTATTTCCAGAACCACTTTCATCAGAAGAAGAAAAAATTTATTTAGTAAGAATGTCTGAAGGCGATGAAGAAGCGAGAAACATATTAATAGAAAGAAATTTAAGGTTGGTGGCACATGTATGCAAAAAATATGCATCTACAAACGTTGACCAAGAAGACTTAATTTCCATTGGTACTATTGGTTTGATAAAGGGAATAAATAGTTTTAAAATTGAGAAAGGGGCAAGGCTTTCTACATATGTATCTAGATGCATAGATAATGAAATACTCATGTATCTGAGAAGCACGAAAAAACTTGGGGCAGAAGTTTATTTGGAGGATACTATTGGAAAAGATAAAGATGATAATACTGTAACGTTAAAAGAGGTTTTAGAGAACAATGAAAGAAATATTGAAGATGAAGTAGATTTAAAATTTAAAATAAAAAGATTATATGAAAAGATTAGAGAAATTTTAAAAGACAGGGAGAAAACTATAATTGAGTTGCGTTTTGGCTTAAATGGAGATAAACCAAAAACACAGAAGCAAATTGCGAAGATGATGGGAATATCTAGAAGTTATGTTTCAAGAATTGAAACAAAAGCAATTGGAAAATTAGCAAAAGAATTGAAAGAGTAAAAGAGAAAAATATTTTAGAAAAAGTAAATAGTCATTTTAAGCTCAGAAAAAAGTCAAATAATGTCGAATTATTGGAGATGTAAGCTTGAAAAGTGCAAAATATGATGTTATAATGAAAAGCGTATCATAGTAGAAAGGAGTATGTACTATGGGTATCAAGCTGACTACAGAAGTGAAAGAAGTCATCCATCAGATGATAGCAATTACTAAAGAATTTGAACTTAGGATGATGAACACACTAGTACTGTTTGATGCGCTTCTTTTGAATCGGCTTTTTGCCACTTCAATGGAAGTATCTTCGAGCTGTAAGCTGGAGTTAATTTCTGATGATGTGCAACGGATTCTTAGAAACGGCTACTGCGAAGATGCAAATGAGGAGGGAAACAAGACAGAAAAAAATAGCACTGATGCTGTATTTTCTTCGGAACATGAAACAAAGACTACGGAAAGTTTTATTGAAAGTAAAGCATACCAAGAAGATGACGTTCATATCTTTACCTCGTGCATTGTTGATGCATGTGGAACAAATTGTGGAGGTGTTGATTTTTCACAGGATCTGGCAGATGTTTTTACCTATGCAATTCAGATTGTGACAGATGAAAAACGTGAATGGGTAACATTAAAAGACATTGCTATTTCTTTTTCCGAAAACTTATCTAAAGCTATGATGGAACTTTTGGTAGAATGGGATACTGATATTTCGGAATTCCAAAAGAACTACAATGAAGCAACTTCCAACATGGAACAGGAATTTTATATTCCGACGTCTCTTACAGGATGTGTAACAATTTTGAACAGTAAATTTATTGATAATCCGAATTGTGAAATTCTTGGACGGGATGCTGAATGTGAAGAAATTTGGCGCAACATGATGAAGAAAACAAAACGCAATGTAATCCTTGTGGGAAAACCTGGCGTTGGTAAATCCTCCATCGTGTATAAGCTGACTTCTGACATTGTTAATCAGAGATGCCCTGAAATGTTTAATGATTTTATCGTTCTTTCTTTGGACGTGAATAACATCATTTCTGGCACTACTTTGAGAGGACAGGCAGAAGAACGGTTTCAGGACCTCATTGAATTGATGAAAAAACATAACAATGTTATCCTGTTTATCGATGAGATTCACATGATTGTTGGCGCTGGTGCTACCTCTAAGGATGAAAAGCAAGATTTGTCTAATGCACTTAAGCCTATTCTGTCTGGCGATGATGCAATTGTCATTGGTGCAACGACTGATGAAGAATATGCACAAACATTTGGCAGGGAAGGAGCTTTGAGGCGCAGATTTAAGACAATCACAGTAAGAGAACCTCGTACCACGGAAGTCTACGACATGCTGAAGGAATCTATTAGGCAGTTGGAAGAATTCCATGGAGTTCGCATTTCTAAGAAGATGGTCGAAATGATTATTTTCTATTCTTCGTGCTTCAACTACAACACAAGCAATCCAGACCGCACGAAGGACTTGATTGATGTGTCTATGGTTACTGCACGTATGAGTGGTAAAGATCGCGTTGACCGTGAATCTATTATGAAAAACTTTGGAGCAAACTTCGAAGAATTTCGTAATATGTCTGAAGAAATGGTAAGAAGCACAGCTTACCATGAAGTTGGACATTTTATTGTCCAGCGTTTTTCTGATAAGCTGATTGACCGGAAGGCAATTGCTATTTCTATTGTTCCTGCTGAAGGCTATCTTGGCTTGACAGTGACTGACGCGACTGATAAAACTGTAAATAAGGATAAATCGTATTTTACGGATTTGATTGCAGATTTGTTGGCTGGCCGAATTGCTGAAAAGCTTTTTATGAAGTCTGAAAATAATGCAGGGGCTGAGAGTGACTTGGAGAAAGCAACGAAAATTGCGTTTAAAATGGTAACCAAATATGGTATGGCCAGTAGGCTTGGGGAAAACCAAATCTATTTGAACGACAAGGATTATCAGATGCAGACTCCGGCAGTTACCGAAATTGTGAACCGAGAAGTCCAGAAAATTTTAGAAGAAGCGGCTAAAAAGGCAACGCTGGTCTTGGACGAACACCAAGAAGTGGTAGAGGAGCTGGTTAATGAGCTTACGAAAAAAGGCATGCTGAGCGGAAAAGAGCTTAATTCTATTATTGAACTTTATGAGCAAAAGCAGGCTGTGACCGTATAATAAACACATAGTATATCGCAATGGCAGGGAAGTTTTCCCTGTCATTTGCTATACTAAAATTTGATGACGAAAAAAGTTGAAAAAATTTGAATAATGAAGTATAATAGAAAACGACACATTTAAAGATATTAAAACGGTTTGAAAAGTATTTAGTATATAAAGAAAAATAACAGGGGAAGATTATGATAAATATACTTTTTTGTGGTAATTATAAAGTATTTGATGGAGCATTAACAGAGCTTATATCTATTACAAATAAAACAAGCGAAGCGGTAAATTGTTATATATACACAATGGATGTTTCTAGAATTAATCCGGATTTTATTTCGATGAGTGATGAACAAATTGATTTTTTAAATAAAGTAATTAAATCAAAGAATTCAGAGAACAAAGTTACCAAAATAGATGTTACAGAGATATATGAGAAAGAATTTGGTCATGGAAAAAATGAAAATGCATATTGTACTCCTTATACTTTGTTAAGGTTGTTTGCAGATATTGTTCCCAACATGCCAGAAAAGCTCTTATATTTAGATATAGATATGATGGCTGCAAAAGACATAGCAGAACTATACAACACAAATATTGAAGAATATGAGTATGCAGCTGTCAAGGAAAAATACGGCTCTAAAATAATCAGACCAGATTACATTAACGCTGGAATGTTATTGCTAAATTTAAATAAAATTAAAGAAACGGGCTTACTAGAAAAGGCAAGAGCTTTAATAAAAAAGAGAAAATTACCATTTGCAGACCAAGATGCTATTTTCTGGAGTACTACTAGCAAACTTTTATTACCAAGAAAATTCAATGAGCAGGCAAGCTTTAGAAGACAAGATACGGTAATTTGCCATTTCTGCAAAAGGCTTATGTATAAACCATATCCGCACACAGAAAACTTTAAACAATGGCAAATTGATGGAATTCATAAAGAACTAAAATGTTTTAGTTTTGATGATGACCTAAATGAATATTTGGAATGGAAAAAAGAATTTGAACAAAGAGGTTGCAAATTTGAAATGATTGAGAAAAAGTAAATTATAGAAGTAAAAAATATTTATAAAAATGAAATATAGAATTAAATATTATCTGAAAAATGGAGAAAGTTGAAAACAAGTTTTATAGGAGGAAAATTTTAAAATGAGCAAAAATATAGTACCAGTTTTCATGGCAGTAGATGATGGATACATTCCTTTTCTAGGAGTAGCACTAAAATCTGTTATAGAAAACTCATCAAAAGGAAATAAATACGAGATAAAAATATTATATACAAAGGTATCGGAAGAAAATAAAAACAAAATAAAAGCATATGAAACAGAAAATGTTAGTATAGAATTTGTAGATTTGAGTAGCAAGCTACATGAAATTGAAGATAAATTATATACACGTAACTATTTTTCAAATACAACATATTTTAGATTGTTTATACCAGAACTTTATCCAGAATATGATAAAGCAGTTTACATAGATAGCGATACTGTAACTTTAGCAGACATTGCAGACTTATATAACACAGATATGGGAGATAATTTAATTGCAGGAATTCCAGACGGTGCAGTACAAGCAATACCTGTATTCCAAGAATATGTTGAAAAAGTTGTTGGAGTAATAGATTATAACAATTATTTCAATGCAGGAATTATTGTAATGAATTTAAAAGCTTTAAGAGAATACAAGTTCCAAGAAAAATTCTTATATATGTTAGGAAAAATTAAATTTGAAGTTGCACAAGACCAAGATTACATGAATAGATTGTGCAAAGGTAGAGTAAAGCTATTAGGGTTTGAGTGGAACAGAATGCCAGCAATGGGAAAACGTGAAGGAACTATTAATTTAGTACATTATAATTTAGGTTGTAAGCCATGGTACTTCGATGATGTATTATATCAAGAATATTTCTGGAAATATGCAAAAAAGACAGAATTTTATGATGAAATAAGAGCTATGAAGAGTAAATACACAGATGCAGACAAAGAAAAGGATGATGCAAATAGCTCAAAACTTATAGAATTAGCTAAATTGGAAGCTGATTGTGTTGGCGATGATAGAAGAAAATAGGAGATAGTTTTAATGGATACAAAAAAATTGTTAGCAATTTCGAAAAAGGCTAGACAAGAAAGAAAACAAGAGAAAGAAAAGAGAAGACAAGAAAAATTACAAGCAGTAGAAAATGAAGAAGAAATAGTTGAAGAAATGCTAAAAAATCAACCAATAAAAGTAAGAGAAAAGCAAGAACCAGGAAGTGCATCAGAAGGAAATGATGGGCAAATAGAGAAAGCACAAGATAGGTTGGAAGTTTTAAAGAAGATAGAAGAGTTTGAGAGAGAAGGAAAATTTGATGTAGATGTTGAAGAAGACCCTCCTACAATAGTACTAACACCAGAAAACATAGACTATCTTAGAGAAAAAATGTCTAGCAAAATAAAAAGAATATTTGCCAACGAAATGGGAGAAAGATTTCTAGATAACTTACTAAAAAACAACAAATTAATAATAAAACAAGTAAATGGAATAGAAAATTTAAACAAAGTAAAAACGGGAGCATTAATAACATGTAACCACTTTAATCCATTTGACTGTTTTACTGTAGAAAAAGTGTTTAGAATGTCTGAAAATGAAAAAGATAAAAGGCTATACAAAGTGATAAGAGAAGGAAATTACACAAATTTCCCAGGTTTATATGGCTTCTTCTTTAGAAATTGCGACACATTACCATTAAGCTCAAACAAGAGAACAATGGTAAACTTTATGAAAGCAGTAGACACAATATTACAAAAAGGAGATTATATATTAATCTATCCAGAGCAAAGTATGTGGTGGAATTACAGAAAACCAAAGCCACTAAAAAATGGAGCATTTAAGCTGGCTGCAAGAAATAATGTACCAGTAATACCAATATTTATAACAATGGAAGACAGTAAACTTATTGGTGAAGATGGATTCAACATACAAGAATATACAATAAACGTGGAAGAACCAATATATCCAGACGAAAAACTAACCGAAAAAGAAAATACAGAAATAATGAAACAGAAAAACTTTGAAACCTGGAAAAATGTATATGAAAAATTTTATGGAATTCCATTGGAATATACGTGTGGAGGAAATAATGGAACAAAAAGTTCTATATTATAGTGATGAATTAAATGATGAACTTGCTCCAGCAACTATACAATCAAGAGTAATAGACGAAAAGTTTAAATATAAAAAAGGTTTAATTTGGAATGCATGTTCATTATTTATTCAGAATGTACTAAGTATGCCAATAAAATGGGGCTATCTAAGAATAAAATTTAGACATAAATTTATTGGAAAAGAAAAGCTAAAAGAATGTAAAAATCAAGGTTATTTCATGTATGCAAATCACACACAACCATTTGCAGACACATTTATACCAAGTGTTGCAGATTATCCCAAAAGGAATTTTTTAATAGTAAATCCAGTAAACATTTCACTAAAAGGAACAGGAACATTAGTCGAAATGCTTGGTGCAATTCCAATTCCATCAGACATAAAAGCAATGAAAAACTTTTTAGCAACAATAGAAGAAAAAATAAAAAACAAAAATTCAATAACAATATATCCAGAGGCCCATATTTGGCCATACTATACAAAAATAAGACCATTCAAAGCAGTGTCATTCAAGTATCCAGTAAAATTAAATGCGCCTGCATATTGTATAACAAATACATATCAAAGCTACGGCAGACACAATAATAAAATACAACTCGTTTCATATGTAGATGGACCATTTTATCCAAATGAGGAATTAACATTAAAAGAAAGACAACAAGATTTGCGAGATAGAGTATATGAAAAAATGGTGGAGAGAAGCAAAAATAATAATGTGGAACATATTAAATATGTTAAAATAGAAAAAAATGAAGAAAAAAAATAATGCCGGAATAAAAATCCGGTATTTATTATTTTAATAACTAGAACTTATAGGTAAAAAATTGACGACAATATTTCAAAAGTTACTAAGAACTTTTTATAAAGATTATTAATAATAGACTAAACTACTTTATTATTGTTAGATTTCTCTATTCTGTCAACTGCTTCAACATCGGTAAAATATGGTGAATCAAAAAAATCTTTGAGACTAATATCAAAACCTTCGCATATGTGAATTAATGAGCTTATGGAAGGTTCTTTTACTTTACCACGTCTAAAATCACTAATAATTGAATTAGAAATGCCAGCTAAATACGATAATTTATAAACTGACATATTGCGTTCTTTTAATAATTCTGTAATTCTAAGATTAATTGCTTCAGACGATAACATTCTTGTAAGCCTCCTAAATAAACATTTTCTAAAGTATAACAAATAAAAGAAAAATATTATTCGGAAAAATCCAAATGCTATATTGACAATTATAAAACGCAAAGATAAAATATATATATATTCGGAAACAACCGAATATGCGAATTGAATAACATTGCAAATGTTTGTAAACAATAAAACGGGAGGAAAAAATTCATGGACGAGAGAAACAAAAGGGCGAGTGGAATAACTATGGTAGCACTAGCTGTTACAATAGTAGTTTTATTAATATTAGCAGGAGTGAGTATTAGTACACTGGTAGGAGAAAATGGTGTTGTAGATAATGCAAAAAAAATACAAAATGATACATATTATCAAATTGCAAGTGAAGAAGTAAATCAATTAGTACTAGAGCATAAGCTAACAAAGAAAGATGAAACATTAGAAGAATTTTTAACATCTAAAGTTCCATCGAGAATAGATGGAGTAACTAGAAAAAATGATAATACTTTAATTGTAAAAAAGAATGGGTATGAAATTGAAGTAGAAGAAGTTAAAGCAGAAAGCCAAACATTAACATTGGATGTGGTACCATATGTTGGAACATATGATGGACAACCACATGATATGTTAACAAGCGTAAATGTGTTACCAAGTGATTCAAAAGTAGAATATTCAATAGATAATGGAAAAACGTATATAGAAAATATACCACAAATAATAAATGCTTCATCGGTTTCTGTAATTGTGAAAGCAAGTAGAATTGGATATAAAACAGAGACAGTAACTAAAACAGCAGTAGTAAATAAGGCAGAAGGAAAATTAAAATTATCTGAGACGAGTGGAACAATAACATATCCAAATAACACGGCATTTACGGTAAGTGAAAATACAGGAACATTGAGTGTTTCTTCAAACAATAACAATATAGCAACAGCAAGTGTAAGTGGAAATACTGTAGCAGTAAAATCAGGAACAACAGCAGGAAAGGCAACAATAACAGTAACAAGTGCAGAAGCAAGCAATTATACAGCAAAATCTGCAACGTATGAAGCAACAGTAAATAATGGAACAATAAGCTTAAGTGCAACGCCATACACAGGAACATATGATGGAAAAGCGCATAAAGCATTAACAAATGTAAGTGTAAATCCAAGTGATGCAAAATTAGAGTATTCAATAAATGGAGGCACGTATAGTACGACAATGCCAACAATAACAAACACCTCGTCATTTACGGTAACAGTAAGAGCAAGCAAAGCAGGATATAAAACGCAAAGCACAACACAAACAGTAAAAGTAAATAAAGCAAATGGAAGCTTAAGTTTATCATCTTATAGTGGTACAATAACATATCCAAATAGCACTTCATTTACAGCAAGTGGTACTGGAAGTATAAGTGCATGGTCGTCAAATACAGGAGTAGCTACGGTTAGTGTAAGTGGTAATACAGTAACAGTAAAATCAATTGGAGTAGGAAGTGCAACAATAACTGTGAAGAGTGCATCTAACACAAATTATAATGAAAAAACAGCAACATATACAGTAACCGTAAAAAATCCAACATTTACAGGAGATTCGGGAGTAGGTTATTATGCAGATACAGATGGAGATGGAACTCCAGATGGAATAATATTTGAGGACTTCAAAAAAGGAGGAAGTGGTTCGTGGGGTGGTACTTCATATACAGTATCAACAGTAACGGGTTTAAAAGAGTATTATATAAGTCAAACCAACTATAAAGGACCATTTGGAACAAAAAATGTTTTATCTGCAAGAGGAAGTGGAAATGCAAGATTTAATGTAATGGCATTAAGTGATTATAATAATAGCGCTACATACACATTTACAAATGCAAAAAGTATAACCTCAGGAGAATGGAGAGTTCCAACCAGCATTGAATTGGCAGCATTTGGAGGAGAATTAGGCATAACAACTTTGAACTATAGTGGATATGGATTAAAAGCAACATATTGGTCGTCCACTGCCATCTACTTCAACGACATCATCCGCTACGGCTGTTGCGTTAGTTTTAGTAATGGCAAAATCAACGGCAACGGCATCGGCATCAAATATCCTGTGCGTCTGGCTAGGACTTTCTAATTTTGTAAAAAATTAGAAATAGAAAAATGCGTTATGTAAATAACGCATAGATTCAAACACAGATATATTCATAGAATAGCTGCATGATATAAAGTAAATTTTCATAATAAAATTAGAGTATATTGGAAACTTTATGTGGAGTTTCAGATATACTCTAAAATTTTAATGTGACAACATTAAAGTTGTATCTAGTTAGTTTTATGAGTGTGTTGACAATATTTCTTTTATTTCTTTTTCAGATAAGTTAACTGCTTTTGAAATTTGTTCTATAGGAATATTAAGTTTATGCAAATTTTTTATTATGTTCTCTTTTTCGTTTTCTGCTTGCTGTGCCTCTTTTTTTGCTTCTTCTAACTCTTTTCTTGCTTCTTCTAGTTCTTTTTTCATTTGTAATTGGTCAGCTATTTCAAGTGTTCTATTTAAAACTCTTCGCCTTAATAAGTCATCTTGACTTATTCTATCCAATTCTTCTTTTGCCTCTTTAATATCTTTATTTTCTTCCATTATACGAGATACCTCCTCTTTCTCCGGATTATCTAGAAAAAGCATCCATTGTAATACTTCGTCATTCGGTGTTTTATGGTATGCTTTTACTACTTTAGGTAACTCTATTATAATAATTTCAAAATAATCTGTCAATATAAGATGTAACTCTTCGTTTTCTCTTATTTTCCACGTGGTCTGAGGCTTTTCAAGATTTTTTGTTAATTTGAAATCATCATCTAAAATTATTATTGATATTGTTTTTCTTAAGTCACTGTAAGTATCACCAATCTTTAAATTAGCAGCATACATTTTTGCCCAATAATATACAAATCTCTCGGCTATGTTATCATTTGAAGCAAGTTGTACCTCTATGTCACACTCAGTATTTCCATTTATCACTGCTCTTAAGTCCAGCCTTCCATTTTTATCATCTTTGTTATCGTTTAACAGATCTGTACTTTTATCAAGCTCAAGCTTGTCTATTTTCATCTTCAAAATAGCCTCTAGCATAGCTTGTGTAATCCTTGGTTTTCCTCTTGAAAATAATGCTTTAAACACTACATCATTCTTTGGTTGTAATATGCTTTTCTTTACATTGGGCATATGTAAACCTCCTAGATTTGGAATAATTTTAATTTAGTTATTAAAAGTTTAATCGAATTGTATGTAGAACATTTTGCCAGAATGGCTAATTGAAGAAATCAATGATTTTGATACAAAATAAAAGATAAAAACTTTTAAGAAATAACTGAGTATATTATATATAAATTACGTATAAAGTCAAGGAAAATCATTCGCTATATTTCGACATTTTATAATATTTAGTACATAAAAAGAGAGATTTTTTCTTTAAGTTATATATAAAAGGATATTTTTACCACATAGACAATAAATGGATGGTAAAATGCGTAGAACAACATATCAAAGACCAGATAATCATAAGAATGATTAAAAGATTTCTTAATGCAAGAATAATTGAAAACAGTAAAATGATAGAAAATATGGAAGGCACACCACAAGGCTCTACACTTGATAAAATTAGATATTGATAGAGCAATGAAATGAATTCGAATTATTAGACAACAAGTTTATAATTTGAATTCATTTTTTATATTTTAAATAAAAAACATTGACACTTAATGGGAAGAATGATATTTTATAACTAGTGTAAGTACAGCAGAAAAAGATGTGAGCTGTATTTACAAAATCTGTACAAATGACTGTGAAACATTGTGAGGAGATAAACTGTAGATGAAAATTGAAGATATGATTGTTCTATTGCCTGTATCAATAGTTACAACGGTGCTTAAATTTGCGAGATTTGATTTAAATAGTGAAGACAAAAAATACATTGCAGAAAATCATTTGTATCACTGTGTATCTTCAAAAGATGTTGCAGATAGTATTATTAAATCTGGATATTTAAG
>ERZ773224.3628-NODE-3628-length-13277-cov-5.113674_pt1 | contig 13277 bp, 4 predicted proteins | sample MGYA00580526_ERZ773224 | MGnify/ENA primary metagenome ERZ773224 (study PRJEB29015, sample SAMEA2737743) | human gut metagenome | biome: human gut; feature: human-associated habitat; material: faeces | place: China | collected 2012 ... | reverse complement strand
CTCCTGCTTATAGGCAATCCCCAAAATTGAGTACTGTTACTGTTCACGCATACGTGCCCAGTAACGGAAATTCCGAGGAAGAAATCAAAGAGCCGCTTCTTCCTAAGAAAGAAGAAATCCCCGGCATGATTCCGGCTGAAGTTGGCCTGGCATACTGCAACAAGCTTTTCTTTTTTGAAAAGCAGTTCAGTGACCTTACTCCGGAAGAGCGAAAAGACAGATGTCTGGAAACAGAAGTGCCGGTATGGGAAAGCTTTTATGCATGGTTAGAACAACTCAATCCTGTAAAAAGAAGTAAGCTGGAAAAAGCTGTGATATACGCAAAAAACCATAAAGAAACACTGCCTGTTTAAGGCGAAGGATATCAAGGGGGCAGTGGACAATACGGTGGATTATTCATCGCTTACGATTTACTAATTTCTCTAAACCATCCCACATCCAATCAAATTAAAAAGAGACACGGCATAAATTATTCTGATAGATTTTACATCAGATTTCTTTATGCCGTGCCTTTTATGTTATCATAATGATTGCTACATACATATAGCAGGCTTCACCCTCCGTTATACACCGGATTCGCATTGATTTTCGGTACGAAGGCAACAGCCGTTCCGCAATTTTCACCATCCTCCCCCCATACTTCTTCATAGATCTGTCCGGCAGAAAATACCCAGGATGGATGTTTTGCCAAGTATACCAATGTTTCAAATTCCCGACGAGTCATAGAAATCAACTCACCGTTTCGGTATGCTGTTCTCTCCTTCAGCCGAAGCTCCAAGCCCGGAAAAACAAGAGTGTTACAAGGGTGGGATGTCACAATATGGTCAAATCCTGGCTCGACCGCAATAATCTCCATAATTCTACTGAGTATATATTCTTCATGGTCGGTAAGCGACAGTACCAGAAACTTGCCCATATTGTTCACATCCCTCTTTATTGATATTATTTTTGCATTACATTACGGGTTCATTTTTCATCTGTCGGATGCGGTATTCACCGCCATCGTCCCATCTGCATAGAAGTAGTACCACTTACCATCAATCTGCTTCCAGCCTCCGGCAAACATCATTCCGGTGACCTTGTCCAGCCAGTACCACTTCTGATCCTCGGAGAGCCAGCCCTTCACTGACTCCCCGTTTCTGTAATAGTTCCACTGTCCGCTGTCATTCTGCTGCCAGCCGTTTGCGGCCTGCGGGTCAATGACGATTTCCACAAACCGCCGCAAAACCGTGGCGACCTCGGCGCGGGTGGCGGTTCCCTTGGGGTCAAACTTATTTTCATTCTTCCCGGTCAGGATGCCCGCCTGCTGCATGGACTTGACCGCATCCTTCGCCCAGCTGCTGATCTGTGTGTTGTCCGCAAAGGTCACAGCCTTCAAGGTCTGGGGCAGATCATAGCCCAGCTTTGCAGCGTAATTTTTCATAATCACCGCCATCTGTTCCCGGTTGATGTTGGTGTCCGGTGCAAAGGTGGTGGCGGTAACGCCTTCCACAATACCGGTCTGCGCCGCCCAGTTCACATAGGGCGCATAGTAAGCGTCGGCTTTCACATCGGTGAATTTCCCGGTCTGGTAACTGTCCGGGTTGATGCCCGCCAACCGCCCCAGAGTTGTCACAAACATTCCTCTGGTCATGCCGGTGTCCGGGCTAAAGGTGGTGTCGCTGGTGCCGGAGAGCAGTCCCCGGCTGGCTGCAAAGAGGATGTTATCTGCTGCCCAGTGGCCGGTAATGTCGGTAAAAGCCGGGACAAAAGTTTTGTAGCCCACGCCGTAAACGCTGAAATGACCGGTTTCAAAAACCACCGCTTTCAGGCTGGCATTGTAGCTGGATTTGGTGATCCATTCCACCTTGCCAGCGTCATCTACATAGACTGCATAGAGATTACCTGTCTGCTCACCCTTTGCCGGTGTGTAGGGCAAACGCACCGATATAGTGTGACCATTTAAGTTGGCAATCGGTGTTTCTTTGCCGCCGGAGAGGTAGACCAGTGACAGGTCATAGGCCGGTCTTGTGCCAATGGTGGCTTTGGCCTCGGTGGAACGCAGTGCATCCACCTTATCTGCCCGGAGAATGATGTCCCCACCAGCGGAGACGCTATCCAGCTGCTTCAGAGTGTCCAGCCCGATATTAACCGAAACCAGATGGTCTGTTGCTACGGTAAACTGCCGGACGTTTTCTTTAACCAGCAGATCCAGTGTCTGCGCCTTGATGGTCACGTTAAAAGAGGTCTGGCCTGCCGCCGGGGTGATGGGAACAGTAACGCCAATCCCGTTCTCTGTGGTGCCGTTCTTTTTCGCATCCTGTTTGGCCTTGTCGATGGCGGACTGGACAGAGCTGTTGTCCACTGCCGCATTGCCGTTTTTATCCGGCTGTATGGGTTTGGTTTCACCGGTGACAGGGGCTTCCGGCTGGTTGGTGTTATCATTGCTTCCGGAACCGTTAGAACCGCCGCCGCTGGAAGATTGCTTGGAAACAGTCAACGTTCCAGAAACATAGGTGATCGCATAATTGTCATTTGACAGCGTACCAGCAATGTTGATTGCAGTTTTGCCGGGTTTGCTCATATCCGGTGTCTGCGCGTAAGTCAATGTTACCGTGCCGCTCAGGGTATCTGCACCAACCAGACCTTCCACCTTGTAATCCTTATCTGCTTCCGGGCTGCTCAGATCGGGCGCGGTGCTGCCGGTGTAGGCACTCTTGTCAAGCGCTGTAACGGTAACTGACTTTTTCGCTGCACTCACAGTCAAGCTCTGTTCTGCCACATCTGCGTACTCTGCGTTTCCCTGAACCTTATACCAAACGGTGTATTCCCCGGCATTTTTCGCTGTGGGGATCTGCTCGCTCCATTTGGAATCGTCAAGCCGGTAGAGCATCGTGCCGCCAGTGGTCTTGCCTGCTGTAACCAGCGCCTGTTCTGAACCGTTGTAGGTCAGGGCGTTTGCCGTAGGTGCCGTAACAGTGGGGACAAGCTTGTCGGTGGCATTGACGTTGACGGTCAGCGTGATGTCCTCATAGTTCGTGCTCTTGATTACCACGGTCACTGTACCCACAGAGCCGGTGGTTTTCACGTCATTTTTCTGAATCGGCAGGGTCAGCTTGCCGTTTTCCACCTTCGCGCCGCTGGTGTAGTAGCCGCCATTGAGTTTGATCTCGCCCAGCTCATAGGTGGGTGCACCGTACTCTTTGGGCGTTTCCAGCGTGGGCAGGGCGGGGAGCGTCACAGTGTAGGTCTTTTCGTGGCCGTTTACAATGTCGAGCGCAGTTTCCTTGGTGAAGTCAGGCGCAGCGGCCTTGGTGATGCTGCCAGTGGTCATGAAGCTGCTCTGCTCCAGGGCGTAATTCTTCGCGGCCTGCCCCATCAGGGTCACTGTGGCAGTGATGTTCTTGCCGTTGCCCACACTGGCATCGTCAAATCTGGCGGTCACGGTGTAGTCTGTGCCTCGGTTCAAGGTCATGTTGTCGAAGATCACGCTGGTGGGTTCCACGGTTGTCGTGCCGTCGTAGATCTTGTCCGCACACGCTACCTTGGTGATCGTCAGCGGTTTCTTTCCAATCCTGACCGCCACGCTGGCGGGTGCGGTATCGTTGTGGTTTTCATCGCCAATCACCCGATACCACACGGTATATGTTCCGGCATCGGTGCCGGTAGGGATGTCCTGGCTGTATGTACCGTTCTCGGTCAGGCTGTACTGCATAGTGCCATAGTTCGCCACGCTGCCTGCGGTAATGAGCGCCTGCTCCTGGCCGGTATAGGTCAGGTTTTCCTGCGCTGTGGGAGGCGTGATTGACCTGATGTCGGCCTTTTGTACCGTCACAGCAATATCCTCGCTCATCTTCTCGTAGCCGTCACAGGTGGCCAAAAAGCGGAAGGTGTGCCGGCCTGCGGATAAGTTTTGTGCGGCGAGATCAAATCGATTGCTTGCTGTCGCGCTGCCAACTGCTGTGGCCTTGCCGTCCTCCACCTTGTACCACTGGAAGCTCACAGCGCCGGTGCCGGTTTCCTTCTTTACATTGACAAGAAGCGTCCCCGCACCGCCATAAGTCATGCTCATCTCGGTCGGATAGTTCATACTCTTGATGGGGATCTTGGCCATAGAAACATTGGTCAGCTCCTTACCGCTAGGGTCGGTTATCCAGGTACTGCCGCTCTTAAACGTGTAACCCTTCGGCAGGAGGGATGCCAGCGTGACATCTCCGGTGACGGTCAGCTTTGCCGCCGTCTTACCGTTCAGATCCAGCTTGAGCGGGCTGCCAATGGTGATCTCGCCTGCATTTGCCAGCAGCTTCACCGTACCGCCGCCGGCTGCGGCGATGGCCTCGCCTGCCGTCCGATGGTAGGAAATGCTGCCGTCCGTCTTTGTTACCTCAGCGGCATAGCCGCAGTAGGGGCAGACATTCCCGCCGGAAGGGTCATCCGGGTGGCTACACTTCACAACGGTTACGGCAGTATTCTCATTCATCTCCGACAGCTTGACCAATGCGCCGCCTTGCTTCTGATAGGCATAGCCCGCTGCCAGCAGGGACTGATAATCTGCGCCATTCCCGATTTGGATGCTGTCAAAGGAGCCGCCGGACAGGGTCACTGGAATATTGTCAAGAAGTCCCAATTCCAGCTGAGCCGCGCTGCCGCCGGACATGGTCAGCGTTCCCTCCGTGTAGATGCCGCCGATGACCTTGCCGCTCATTACCACAGCTTCGTTCCCAGAACAAATGAAAAGCCCACGTCCACGGGAACTAGTTCCGCCGTCCATACTGCCCTCCAGAATGACATTGTCCAGCGTCAGCTTTGCGCCTGTCTGTTTAAGTTTTCCAACTTCCACCGCATGATGGGGTTTGTTGGGATAGGTGTTTTGCACTGTGCCGTTTGCTATGACTACATCGGAGCCGAGGATACAAAGAAGCGCCTCCTCACGGGATTTGCTCAGGGTGTGTCCATTCAAGTTCAGTATAATATTTTTGCTGATTTCGATAGGCTCTGCGTTCTCGATGTCCAAAGGCCCCCGCAGCGTGATCGTGTCACCGTCCTGCGCGGCAGCCAGCGCTGTTTCCAGACTGGTGTATCGCTTGCCGCCGATTTCAAATGCCTCCACCAGCGCTTTGCAGAAGGTGCAGTAACCGTTGCTGTCCACCTTGCCCGCATGGTCGCAGCTTCTGCCGCAGACACATTTACCGTTATGATATTGGCAGGTATGCGCGACCACTTTGACATTTTGCCTCCGACGATCTACATGTGACACGTTCAAAATTTCGCTGGTATCAGCGTCTGCAAAGGCATATCCGTCCGCCAGCAGAGCCAGAGCCTGCTCACCAGATGGTACATTGATTCCCTGTGGGAACGTGCCGCCCCGGAGCTGGGTTTTCCCGGAGAAATCCACCTGCCTCTCAAACACGCAGTCGCCCTTTACCGTCAGGGTACACCAGTTAGAAAAGAGTGTCGCGCATGTTGTAACGCTGTCGAATATCAATACCGTGTGGGCTCCGGAGGTGTCAAAGCCATTTATCGTGCCGTTTTTGATGGTAACACTGTTGTACGGAAAATTTTGCAGATCCAGCGTCTCGACCTCGTGGCCCTGCAGGTCCAGCGTAACGTCCTTTTTGTTCGTCCCATCACCTCCCGCACGCAAGATTGCGTCAATATTCCGCACAAAATAAAAGGTTCCGCCGGAGGGCAGAAAGTTCCCAACCATGGCCTCACCTCCATTGAGTTCAGACGAATAGGGGATACCATCTTCGCTAATAAAGAGCACTTCCTCACGACACGGTTCGCCGCACTGTTGGCATTTGCCATCGTGGGTGTATTTTGCATGGGTGCAGGTGTTCACGGTAACGGTGACAGTTTTTGTATCTACGGTATAGTTATTATAGGACAGCTTGCAGTAGACCTGGCCGCTGTACTCCCAGTCCCTGCCCTCCACTGGGGTCAGGTTGGACTTGGTCAGGACGATTTTATTATAACTGCCGCTGCCTGTGCCCTGAAATTCTTTTCCGTTCACATACCACTGATAGGTGATTTTACCGGACTGACCGCTTTCCAGAGAGGCGCTGACATCGACAACCGCTACACTTTCCCCATCTAATTTCTCATATACGACCTCCATCTGCTTTTTTATGGTAATGGGGTTTTTGGGCGCGGCGGCGACGGTGACCGTTGCGGTGGCGGTCGCCTTAGCGGGAGAGAAACCATTTTCGCTGTCTGCGGTCAGCTTCAGCTTATAGCGGCCCTCCTTGACGGTGTTGTCGGCGGTAACGGTGATGGTCTGGTTATCAGCGGATTTTTCCGCCGTCAGACCGGTGTGCGCGCCCTCCCAGTCCACGTTCAGGGTACCCATCTGGACTTTGCTGCCGGTAACGGAGAAGGTCGCCCTCTGACTGCCTGAGCTTTCCTGTATGGTTCCCTGCTGCGGACCGACAATCAGGCTTGCGCGGGGCGCCATCTGGGCGATATAGATGGTCTTGACGTCCCCTTCTTTTGTCGTATCGTCCGCTGTGCCGACCGACATATCGTCTGTGTTTGCATTCTGATTTTCCGAATACAGAACGGTCAGGTTGCTGTTGATGTTTCGGGCCTTTCCATAACTATTCGAAATCGCACCATATTTTCCGGTGGCGCAAAGGGTTCCTCCGTTCATGGTCAGGGATGCAGTGTCAATACCCCAACCGGAATTTAGATTCAGCTTTCCACTCTCAATCACGATGGTTTTAGCGCTCAAGCCGTACTGACCGCCGTTGGTGGTTATCTTTGCCCCGTCTTTTATGGTAAGCTTCCCGCCGGCGGTGTCACTGTAAGCGGAATCCGCAATACCATATTTCCTGTCAGGAACAGTGACCGTCAGACTGCCGCTTCCCTGAATGGTCAGACTACGATAATCCATTTCCAGAGCGGAGAGCTCAGCAGTATCAGAAATCGTAATGGTATTCTCGCCTTTCAGCGTGATTGTTGTGTCGCCGGTCAGTCTCACCGGGGTAGTTATGGTCTGGTTCTCCCAGGTAACATCGCCGGAGATGGTTCCTTCAGTGCTTGCCGCAGCTGCCATCAGGGGCGTTGCCTGCTCTGTTCCCTTGCAGGCAGAGAGATCTGCATCTTCCGCAGCGCAGACCGGGCAGTCGGGATTGACCGCCCCCTGCTCACAGTGGGTCTCGCAGACGCACTCCGCCGGAGCACTCCCGGACACGGCGGACACAAGCCCGCCGTTCTGAACGGCAATGCCATTTTCTGTCGCTTGTTCCGATATAGCAGGCGTAGCTTCCTCCTGCACGATGGCGCCGCCCTCGGCGTGTCCTGCCTCCGCCCACGCAGGCGCAGGCAGGAGCGTCAGACACAGCACCAGCGTCATGAGCATACTCAATACTCGTTTTTTCATATTCTTCCTCCTTGAAAAATTGTCTTGCTTTTATATGGAAATCCGGCATCTGCCGGATGCTGTTTTTACAGGTCGTCCTGCACTAAATGCAGCTTCTTCGCTGCTGTCCTGGCCTCCGCCCGGCGCTTCACATCCAGCTTTTCGAGAATGTGGCTGACATGGGTCTTCACGGTCGGCAGCTTCACATCCATGATCTGTGCGATCTCGGCGTTGGACTTGTCGGCGCAGAGCAGATGCAGAATTTGCAGCTCCTCACCGGGGGCAAGGCGGGGTTCGAGGAAATGCGGGTAGAACGCCGCCTGCGTCCGCATCGCCGCCATCAGCCGCTTACGCCATGCTTTGTCGCCGTCCCAGTCCAGCGCCTCCAGCAGCGGCAGCACCGCCGTGCCGTATACGCTGACGGTGCGGATGAAGTGGTACTCCGCCGCCGCGTCCAACGCCGCCGTCAATCGCTCGCGCCACCCCTCGTCCTTCTTGCGGTGCAGTGCGATAGCAGTCAGGACATTCAGGTGAATGCCGTCGATGACGCGGGCGCAGTTTGGGATGTACGGCTCCAGCGGGGCAAGCGTCAGCTGCGCCGCGTCCGGTCTGCCGTCCGCCAGCTCCACCATGGCCTGGGTAAGGTACTGGTAGCGCCGCATGACGTTCAAATGCGTGGGTTCGCGCGGGGCTTCTTCCCGATACCACGCGTCCGCCGCATCAAGGTCGCCGGTGTGCATGTCAATACGGCAGAGCATGGCGTCCATATTGGGCAGAAAGCGAGTCAAACCGCGCTCGGCAAAGCATTCATGGAGCACCTCGATGGTGCGCCGCGCGTCCATCGCCTGTCCGTTTGCCAGCTGGCTGCGGGCCAGAAGCCCGCTGACGGCGAACTCCATGTCCGGCGTTCCCCGGTTGCGGACCTCGTTCAGCTGTGGGAGAAGGGACAGCATCCGCGCGGTGACGTCCTCGCCCTTTTCAAACTTACTCTCAGCGATGGCGCAGTCCGCAAGACCCACGCCGTCCCGCCCCAACACCGCCTCCACTGGAAGACGGAGGGTCTTGTAGAGCAGGTCGTCCTTTTTGCTCCATTCGGAAAAGTCCTTGCCTCCGTTCATGATGCTCGGAAGCGCACTCGTGACGGAAAAGGACGGCAGCGCCACCTCTTTGTTCGTCAGCAGCCGGAACACGGCGGGGATGGTTTCCGTCAGACCGTTCACGCCCCGCTGGGGCAGGGAGATGTCCAGCCATGCAAGGCGACCGCGCGCCTGCTTTCCGGCAGCGTCCTGCCTGCCGCAGTGTTCGGCAAACTTTTTCAGTTCGCCATACCAGCGCTCCGAGCCTTCGTAATCCATGGCCAGTGCGCAGAGCATGCTCATGCCCTGCATCAGCGATGGGGAGGCGAGAATTTCCGTCTCCGGCAGGCCGCGGTAATATTTTTCCATCTCGGCATAGTGACCCATGCCGGGGTGGATTTCTGCATTACGCACCAGCAGCTCGGAAACCTTGGAATGGTCACCGCCGCTGGTGTAGCATTCCAGGGCGTGGGCGTAGTCCTCCTTCAGCTCATAGTACAGCCCGCCCCGGCTGAAGAGCGCTTTGCGCTTTTCCTCGGTATACTCCCGTTCCATCTCCCAGAGGAGAAAAGCTCGGAAACCCGACCAGAAGTGGAAGCGCTGGCAGTCGTCGTAGCGCAGCATAGTGGTGTATCGAAGAAGCCAGTCCAGCCGTTCGCCGGCACGGGGATCGCCGCTGACCATCCGCGCCATTTCCAGGTCAAAGCTTTCAAAGGGAGCCAGCTCCAACAGGAAGCGCCGCACCGGCAGGTCAAAGCGCCGGTAGATGGCGGTCTCAAAGTAGAGGAACACCTCGTGGAACACCCGCGCCACCAGCTCCGGCGTACACGGCTTGTTCGGGGACATACACCGCGCCGTGATGGCCACTCCCAGCGGATAGCCTACGGCTTCTTTCAAAATTCCATCGATCTCGCTATCTGTTACGTTTACTCCCGAAAGCTGAAACAGTCGCCGCACATCGCCCGCATCAAAAAGCAGGTCGTCGGCCTCCAGCACCGTCATCAGCCCCGCGTACTGAAACGCCGTCAGGCAGCCGGGCGGCACACCGCGCGAGAGCAGCACAAAACGGCGCTCCGGACTTGAGCGAATCAGTTCGCAGAGAGCCTGCTGCCCGGCTTCCTCCTGCATGAGCTGAAAATCGTCAATTAGCAGAATGTCCCAATCCTGCGCTGACGGTGGAATCGCGCAGTCTGGGTCTGCTGCACTTTGCCGCAGCACGTTCTGACCGTGCAACAGGGCGTCCGCCAGTACGGTCTTTCCAAAGCCGCAGGGCGCACTGAAAAAAAGGACTCTACCATGCACCATGAAGCTGTCAAACCGTTTCTGAACGGAGGTCTTTATGATAATATTTTTGGTCATTTCTTCCCTCCCTTTGATACAGAGTGAGATTGCCATAAGCCTTTCGCAACCTGTCTCGAATTATATTATACGAGTCTGTTTCAGAATGTAAATCATCCCAAAGGATGAGACACGTTGTATGCGTTAATTGTCATCATTCCAAGAGACGGCAAACACCACTCTCGTAAGATGTGGTGCTGCCGCCTCTATAACATCATGATGCTGCAACCTCTTGATGCATGGGGTTTGCCCTATAAATTCTCCCCGATTTGCCAGCTTTGGTGTGATATCACCAACCTTCTTTGTGCATCAATATTTCAAAATTCGGACTTGCTTATTCAGTCCCTTGGCATAAAGCATCTTCTTGTATACCCTTCATGTTCCACATTATCTCTTTGTGAACAGCCATTGTTTTCAATGTTTTCTGCCATAGACGGTCATTCCTCCTTTCCCTATCATACGCAATTAGGCGTTTGCGAAACGCCAAACACCGCATAAATACGGTATTTTTTGTCGTTAAAATAAAATATCTCCTCAAGGTTTATGGTAAAATAGAGTTGACTAGAAACTAAATACCAATCCACCTTAAAGGAGATATACCTATATGATAACACATAAGCAGCTCACTTTGGCAGAAGTTTTTGAAGATTGCCAAAATAAATTCGACAACGACAAATATCAGTTTCTTTCTCTTCTCGATGAAGCCATCCCCCCCTCCATTTTATTCAAGATTCATGTGGCAATTTGTTTAATTTTCACATAAAATTTCTCCAAAAAAATGCCATTCCACCACTTTTTTATGGTGAAATGACATTTTCAGTCTATTTATGCAGTTCGTCACGGTATTTATTCCTGCATTAACAGGTAATTCTTCCAGCATCATTTTATCCATTGGTCTTGATACAAAATCGTTTATTCATTCAACGACATCCGATACAGAAATTCTGCTGCCTCTGCTCTTGTACAAGCGGCATCTGGATTGAATTTTCCTTTGCGGTTCCCCTTCACAATCCCCTTCTTTTTAGCCCATGCCACTGCCTGCGCGTAGTATTTATCAGAAGAAACATCTTTAAAGGTTTCTGTTTTCTTTGCCTTTGGTTTTCCTTCCATACGCCATAACATGGTAATCACCTGGGCTTTGGTAATGGTATTATTTGGTTTATTTCCATCGGAAATTCCGTTGTCTTTCGCCCAGGCCTGCGCTTTACTATACCATTTCTTTCCGCCTGTAAGGTCGGCATCATCCCACCTCGCCAAGGCAGTCCAAAGCTGGGCGCGGGTAGCTGCTGCATCAGGGGCAAAGGTGGTGCTGCTCTTTCCGTTCATCAATCCGCGCGAACTTACAAAGTCGATGGAATCCTTCGCTTTATGCTTTCTGGTATCGGTGAATTTTTTTGCTTTGTCTACAATCTTCACGGTAATGACTTCGTCAATTGTCAGACAGATACCATTTTTTTCAGCAACAGATTTCTTCACAATTTCCTCGGTACCATCTGCTTTAACAAGGACAGCAACCGTACCTGCTGTCATATTTTTTACCGGGATGAGCACTTTAGCCTTCCTTACATTCTCCGGAAGCTTAATTGTTACCGTGGATGCAGATTTTGTCTTTTTATCCGCCTTTACTTCAACCGGAAGCTTCACTGCTTTACCTGATTTCTCAGCATTTGCGATCGCCTTTTCGCCAATCTGCACTTCCGCTGTAATCGTACCCTTCTTGTCTTTCTCTATTGTAGCGGTAGTTCCGTCTGCGTCCTTGATGTCCGGCTGAATCACCGTCTCCGCAGATGAATTCTCACCTGATGTGGTATCACTGCCGGAAGAACTTCCTTCACCTGCTGAAGTACTTCCTCCCGTTGAAGATCCGCCTCCTGCCGATGATCCGCCTCCTGCTGATGATCCACCTCCTGCTGATGATCCGCCTGCTGATGATCCGCCTCCTGCTGACGATCCGCCTCCTGTTGAGGATCCGCCTCCTGACGATGTTCCTCCGCTGGCATCCGCTTTTTTCGTTACGATTACAGTAACACGGTTACTGTCGGCCGCAAGATATTTCTCATTATCCCCGGAATAGTGAGCAGTAAATGTATAAGTACCAGCTTTATCAATGCGGATCGTCTGTGCCGCCCCTGTGCCGGATATCGGCATAGAAGGATCTACCGTGTAATTCACACCACTTAAGTCCACGCCAAAACCTGACGTTTCGCTGACACTTAACGCGACCTGTTCACCTTCGGCCACTGTATTCGGGCTTGCTGTCAACAGAATGGACGGCGTTTTCTTAACGGTGGGTGAAGGTGCGATATATTCACTCCATCTTGCAAACAACGTCGTATCGCTGTCGTATGTTCTTGTTAAATTAACTTTTTCACCGCCTGTGCCATCTGTCGTATACCATCCGTCAAACACATAGCCTTCACGGACCGGTGCCGGAAGATCGCCGAGCATTCCATTGATTCCGGTCGTTTTTGTTGTATTTGTTCTTCCGTCATTATAACAAAAAGTAACTGTATAACTCTTTGCGGGCTTCGGAATCGCCGGCAAGCTATTCTGACCTTTATCCAGAAGCGTTCCTTCGTAAGCAAGAACATTGCCCTGCTCATCCCTCACTGCATATCCGACTGTGTCACCGATTCGCAGATCTGCATTGGACGGGATGGTATATAAGAGGGAACAGCTTTTCAAACCGGAATCAAAATCACTTCCATGATATTCCAAGGTTCCCTTCGGGCGGAAATTGCCCTTTTCCGTCCAAAGCGGAATCTCGAACGTCTTTGACGCTACTACAGGCTGACCATCAGCAGTCGCAATGGTTCCGTCCGCATGGTTCACCCATACCTGTAATGTCACCTGACTGAGCTTTGTATCGGAAAGGTTCTGCACGATCGTACGCAGTTCAATCTCCTTCCCCTTCATCTCTGCCGGTTGAAAAGTAATTTTACCTGCCCCTGTCAAAAGGCGTGACTTTTTGTCTGCGTCAAATTTTGTATAACCCGAGCCAGTTGCATCGCTAAAATCTGAAAGCTTCGTATATGCATCTGTGCGCTTTGTCACTTCCGGCTCTGCCACATACAGATCCGGACCCTCTGTGACCAGCTGCCGCATCCGCTTATTTCCCTGCAGCTTACATACCTCACAGAAATCATAATCTGTCCAGCGCATCATACATTCACGGCTGGAATTGTAAATCTTATCCGTATCATAATCCGTATGCGGAACACTGTATGTCTTCCGGAAACCAAGCAGCTGCTTCCATTTTACCTGTTCAGGATTGCTGATTACCGTTCTGTTTAGCGAGGTCCTTTCAGCCGCTTCTCCCATAAAAGATCCGCTGTTATACTCGTCTCCGAGCCACAACAGCCCATGACCAAGCTCATGCGTAAACGTTTTGACTGCACGATCGCTGTATGCAGGGCTGACAATATAATGGAATCCGGATTCAAGATTGTTGGATGCCCCACCAAAATCCTTTGCAGAATTGACCAGAAGTACGAACTGGCTGATGTAGTCATGTACATATTTAT
>ERZ773224.3619-NODE-3619-length-13327-cov-6.356239_pt1 | contig 13327 bp, 18 predicted proteins | sample MGYA00580526_ERZ773224 | MGnify/ENA primary metagenome ERZ773224 (study PRJEB29015, sample SAMEA2737743) | human gut metagenome | biome: human gut; feature: human-associated habitat; material: faeces | place: China | collected 2012 ... | reverse complement strand
ATAGTTGCATAAATTATATATTGATTTTGCGTTGCTATTATTTTTTGAATGGACAGAGTACAAAAAAGTACAAAAAATGCAATAAATCTATTGAAAAAATGATAAAATACGTGTATAATGAATATAATAGTAGTAGATATTAAATATCTACTATAATTAAAATGTGAGTCGCCACCCTATTGGCGAAATAAATGTATAGGTGAGAAAATGTGAGCCGCAACCCTGCTTGCGAGATACAAATGTGCAGGTGGAAAAATGTTAATTATAGTTAAATATGGGGTCTATAAGCGTAGATCCCATATTTTCGTAAAAAGGAGATGAAACAAAATGGTAATAGAAGATGGAAAATTTTACTTTATAAAAGATGAATTTTTTGATGTATTTAAAGATTATGGATTAATGGTTAACAAAGAAAATGGTAATAAAAGACCTTGCTATTTTTGCTTTAAAGATAGACAAAATTGCGAAATAATATGGTTTGTTCCAATTTCTACTAAATATGAAAAGTATGAAAAAATTTATGAAAAGAAAAAAGCAAAAAGTGGAAAAAAACCAGTATATAATTTTGTTTTTGGAAATGTTTTAGGGAAAAAAGCCGTATTCTTAATACAAAATATATTTCCAACAACATTAGATTACATAGAAAAGAAATATACAAATTCTAATAGGGATGTTGAAATACCAGAAATTATAAAAGAACAGGTAATTACAAAAGCATTAAGAGTAGTTGACTTAGCAAAAGATGGTGTACAGATTCCATTTTATGATATAATTGAAATGAAGAAAATATTATTAAATAAATAATGTTAGGATTTAAAGGATATTTGAAAATATACTAATATAAAATAAGGTATAATACAACCCCCCAAGCGAATACAATTAAACAAAAGTATTCGTATGGGGGGTTGATTATATGAAAAGTATATCAATAGATGAACGTGCAATAGAACTTGCACAATATATAATAGATTCAAAAGACACTGTAAGAGGAGCCGCAAAAAAATTTGGGATAAGTAAAAGCACGGTGCACAAAGATGCAACACTCTAGAACGGTTTGCAAATAGGACAAGTTATTTTTGAAAGTATTGAGATTAAGAAGATTTTTCTAGCAGAGAAGAATCATGTTGAAAAGATTAGATTGGTAATTAAATAGAAACTATTGTATAAGCCTTAAGAGTAAAATCTTGGGGTTTATTTTTTTGACAAAATGTGGTAAAATATGGGCATATAAAAAGAACTTATAGAGGGAGATAATAGATGATACAAATAATAACTTATGATGTAAATAAATATAAAGAATATTCAGATAAACTATATACAATTTCAAAATTAGGAGAAATACAAGCATTAGATGATTTTGAAGTATGTATAATAGATTTATGTAATAAAGAATTGTGGAAATATGTTGGAGGCAATACAACTTGTATAAACGCATATAAAGATTTATTAACTTTAAAGGAAGCAATTTTACATTGTAAAAAATGTAGAATATTAGTTGTATTTCCACAAAATATAGAATTTTGGTATAAACGTGAATATGTTAGTAATGGGAGATATGAATATAAAAATTTTGCTAAATTGAAAGACATTCAAAAAGATATTTTAGAGATACTAAAAAATTATTTGATAAATCTTAAATTTATATCCATAACATATGAAAAAACAACCACTATGCTAGGAAAAACAAAGATATTAGCAGATTTTAATTTATTAAATTTTAGAGAAAGTGGTTTTGAACCGATTACTTTTTCTATCAATAGCAATAAGGTGACAACAGTAAAAAATTCTAAATATATTGTAACAACATTAAATATTTTAGAAGATGAAGAAATATTAAAAAAGTTTATAAGAGAATACTGCAAGAATGAAAATCAAAAACAAGAAATTCCAGAATGGATACAAGAGGTTAATTTTTTTGATGATGAAGAATTAAAAGAAAACAAGAATAAAAATCTAACAAAAATACGCAAATTAAATACTTTAAATGCAGAAATAGATATAAAAGTGAAAAAGAATTTAGAGTATAAAAGTATTTTATATACAAATGGAGATGAATTAGTAAAGATTGTACTTGAAATTTTAGATGAAATTCTTGAATATGATTCTAGTGAATTTGTAGATGAAAAAAGAGAAGATTTTCTTATAAAGAAGAAAGATGTAACTTTTGTTGGAGAAATTAAAGGATTAAGTTCATCAGTTAAAAATGAAAATGTTTCGCAATTAGATGTTCATGTTCAGAGCTATTTAGATGATTTACAACAAGAAGAAACTGAAGAAAAAGTAAAGGGATTATTAATAATAAATCATCAAAGAAACAAACCAATAGAAGAAAGACAAGAAGTGCATGAACATCAAATAAAACTAGCAACAAGAAATGAATCTTTGATAATTGAGACTACAACGTTATTGAAAATATATGAAAAATATAAATTGGGAGATATGACTAAAGAAGAATGTAAAAAATTATTTAAAGATAATATAGGATTACTAAAAATTTAAAAGTTAATTTTCAATTGATTAATGCAGATTTATAAGGTAAAATTAAAAAAAGTGTTGAAAAAAATATAATTATTGATAATATATAATTGGATAAATATAAAAGACGGTATTAAAATTATGGACAATGAAAAAAATAGTTATTTTTCACAAGATGTTAAAGAAATAGAGGTAAAGATTGCAAATCAAAAATTTAATTATGAAAATATTATTAATTATGAATATAATAATAAAGGAATAACAACAACATTGGTCAATGAAATTGTGAAATTTGTAGTGGAAACAATTGAGGATTTTGAACAAGATAGATTTTGGTATGAATATGTAGGAGAATTTCTAGGATTATTAATATTTGTAAATTTAAATGCAAAAAAATCAATGAATGTTAAAGAAATGATACGCAAAGTATCAGATAAAGAATTTATTAAAAGTATTATATTAGACAATATAGGGGAATTAGAAAAATATTCAGAGGCACAAGTATTTGTTAATACTGCTAAAATAATAAAAAGTGAAAAAACATTTGAGAGTGTATTAGAAATAATACATAAAGGATTATATAAATATTTTTATGAAAAACTTGATGAAGAAAATGATGATAAGATGCAAAAGAATATAAATATTGTAATCCCTAAAAATATAGATGAAATATCTCAATATACTTTATCTAATATTTATTATTATAATATGAATAAACAAGAAGAAAAGGTGAAATTATTGGAATTGGATCAAAATAAATATAAAAATTTAATTCGATTTATAAAATATATAGATGGCATAGGGTATATTGCTATTGATAATGTTAGTACGATGATTAATCAAAATTGTATTAGAATATTTTAGATAGAAGGTACAAAGGTGATGAAGATGAGATTAGAAGGAACTTTTAGAGAGAGCATAGATGGTGAATGGTTTAAAAAACATGAAGCTGACGAAATAGATTATAGTAAAGATAGTTATGATTATTTGTTTGATGATGAATTAGAATATGATATAAATAGTGAGAGTTATGATGATAAAAAAGTGATATCTGCTGAAAAAAATGAATCAGATACAATTAAAAAAATTTTGGCAGAAAGTGAAATGGGTGACGAAGAATTAGCATCTTTATGGGGAAAGAACGATTTAGGAAAATATACAATTAATACACCTACTCAAGAAAAGCAAGCTGCTCAAAATGAAGATAGAAATATGCAGCCTATTAGCAAACTGGAATTTCAAGAAATTTCAGATGAAGTGGATCGTGAAGATGCAGAAATGCAAGAAAAATTCAAACAAATGGCTGAAGAACTCGAGGGAATATTCTAAAACTAACTAAGGAGGAAAAACATGATTGCAGAAAATTATGCTTGTGCATATAAAGAAGTTATAGAAGTATTGAAATATACTAAAAGAGAGGATGTAAATAAAATACCTAAATATAGGATATTACTTTGGAAAACAAATATGAATAAGGACTATGACTTTAAAATTGATACAACAAAATCATTAAAAGAACAGAATTTATCTGATGAAGCAAAAGCCATAATTGCGAATATATTTAAGAAATATTGGGCAACTGATTATCAAAGAGAAAGAATAGAAGCTAAAGAGAAATATGATATAGAACAGTTAGAAAAAGAAAAACAAGAAAAATACAACTCAGAGAATTTATTTAAAAATAAAAGTAAGGGTGAAGAAAAACAAGTACAATCTATTAAGGAAAAAAGTTTAGTAGTTGTAAATGAAGAAAAATGGTATAAAAAAATTTTTAGTATTATTAAAAGTTTTTTTAATAAATAAAGGAATAGGTTAAACATGGAATTCTTGAATAAAATTTTAGGAAAAAATAATTCTTATGAAAGTCAATTGTTAAAGAAATATGGAAATGCTAATAAACTTAAAAAAAATGGTTTAAAAATACTGTTTATAGCAGATACACATAACTGCTTAAATTGTAATAGTGAAGTTTTACAAAATATAAGAAAACAACAGGATTATGATTATTGTATTTTATTAGGTGATCATTCAGGAAACGATTTAGAAGAAATATTAAATGTAGTACCACATGATAAAATTTGTGGAATACTAGGAAATCACGATGGTTGGGAAAAGTATGAACAGTATGGAATAAATAATATTAATGGAAAGATAATTACTATAAATGGGGTAAGAATAGGAGGCATTAGTGGGAGTTATAAATATAAAGATTCAACAGAATATGCATTATATACTCATGAAGAAAGTATAGAAATAGCCAATAAAATGGAAGAAGCGGATATATTAGTAACTCATGATAAACCATTTATAAAAGATATGCATAATCCAGCTCATGATGGATTAAAAGGAATTACAGAATATATTTATAAAAACCATATTGGAATACATATACATGGACATTTACATGAAGAAAATGAACAAATATTAAAAAATGGTACTAAAAGTATATGCATATATATGGCCCAATTAATAGAAATATAAAATTAAGTATATTATTAAATTAAGAAAGGATAATTTATTTGTTATGGATAAAGAAATACTTGAGAAAATTGCTAATAAGATTGTAAAAAAAATTGATGAACTTGAATATAATACTGAAGTTTCAAATTCAGTGTTGTGGAAAGAGGAAATAGCTAAAAATAAAATTGAATTTAATGATTTATTTGAATTAGATGATAAAATTATTAAAAAATGTGAAAATAAGAATTATAATTTAAATTTTGGTAAATATGAGGGAGCTTACATTGGATTACCATGGGATATTCCATTTATAAAAGAAGAAAAAGGAATAAAAAAAGAAATTAAGGGGATTACAATATCTTTTGGTAATTATTTAAATTCAGAAATATTTAACATTTTTGATTTTGATAATAATATGAAATGTGGAATTTCTAATGCTTCACTATCATTTAGTAAGAAAAAATATGTAGAAATATTAGAAGAAGATAGAAAAAATGTAAGATTAATTTGTGAAAAGTTGATGGAACTTGAAGATAAACCTTTTGAGTTTTTAGACGGTGGTGCAACTTATGAATTTAAGTTTGAATTTCAAAATGGAACGTGTTTAAGAAGAACTTATGAAGAATTATCAAACGAGCAGGAAAAATATTATAATAGTCTAAAGGAAATAATTAATAGAGCTGAATTTTTTGACATGGAAAATATAATATTAAAATTAGCTATATATTATAAAATAAGTACATCAGAACTTGATGATGTTTATAATCTTGAAGATTGCTTTAAAATATTAGAAACAGAATTACAAATGGTTAAAGATGAAAAAGAAACATTATTTTATTTTCCACAGGTAGAAAATCATATTGTAAATATATTGTATAAAAATTGTATAGGTCTAGATTCATTATTTTATTTGGACTTAATAGAAACTGCAATGTTAAAATTAAATTATTATTATTCTGTATGCAAAGATAATTCTATATTGTATGCTACATCAGATGAAGATATTGATACTATTATTCTAAATATAAAATATTTTAATTTGGGTACTGAGACTATAAAGAATAAATGTGTTGCTAACGTGAATAAACATGAATTTTATGAATTAGCTGAAAGATATCATAGTGCTAAAATGTTTAAAAATGCGTTTTATTTTTTTAGTAAAGCTGCAGAAAAAGGACATACTAAAGCTCGTTATAATAGAATTTTATGTTTATACAAAGGTACAGGTGTAAAACAAAATTATAAAGAAGCGTTTGAGGAATTAAATTATTATTTTGGTGATTCTATAAATAGTAGAGCATTATCTTTGCTAGGAGAAATGTATTACTTGGGAAAGGGGACTCAAAAAAATTATGAGCAAGCATTTAAACTTTTTATAGAAACTGAAAAATTTGAATCGATGTCTAAATATTATTTATTTGAAATGTATCAAAAAGGATATGGAATAGAAAAAAATGAGCAAAAAGCAAAAGAATTTTTAAAACAATCAGCAAGTATGAAGAATAAGAAAGCAATAGAATATATCATAAATAATAATATTAAATTTGATGACGAGTTTAAATTTTTCTAAATATTCATTAAAAGGAGATGGAACAAAGTAGTTGACTTAGCAAAAGATGGTGTACAGATTCCATTTTATGATATAATTGAAATGAAGAAAATATTATTAAATAAATAATGTTAGGATTTAAAGGATATTTGAAAATATACTAATATAAAATAAGGTATAATACAACCCCCCAAGCGAATACAATTAAACAAAAGTATTCGTATGGGGGGTTGATTATATGAAAAGTATATCAATAGATGAACGTGCAATAGAACTTGCACAATATATAATAGATTCAAAAGACACTGTAAGAGGAGCAGCAAAAAAATTTGGGATAAGTAAAAGCACAGTACACAAAGACGTATCAGAAAGACTAAAAAAAATAAACCCAAGTTTAGCAATGCAGGTAAGAATAATACTAGACGAAAATAAAGCAGAAAGACACATACGAGGAGGATTAGCAACAAAACTAAAATACAGTCATCTAAAAGAAGGGTAAAAAACAAAGCACAAAAAAACAAAACAGAATTAAGAGAAAAAACAAAAATAGCACATAAAAACATGTGCTATTTTAAATAACATTATAATAAATTAACCAATCAAACTGGAAAAACTTTATAAAGAAACTTCAACCTTTCTTTTTTTAGTTTCCACTGGAGGTGGAATTAAAGGACTATAAGCCTCTCCATCATACACATCAACTTCAACAGTACGTGTTAAAATATCAGTATAACTATAAGTTACATTTCTATTATTTTCTTCATATCTAACAACAAAAATGTTAGGATATGCTTTTTCTATTGTTGCTTCCTTCGCAAATGTTCTACTTCTACCAAGAGAACCTTTAACAATTATCTTTTGACCCACTTTTTCTAAGATGTCAGTTTTTAGATTTGATATATCACTTTTACAAATCATGCTATCACCTACTCCCTTAAGATGGCTTGATTATAGCATTTTTAACGAAAATTGTCAAAAAAAGTTTGTTTGCGTAAAAACAGAAAAAATGTTGATATATCAGCAAGAATCAAGGCTAAATTACATAATATTACATTTACATTACATTTTTATTACACTAAAACCATTCTACCATTTGAGCCAATACCACCAACACCTTTTTTACCATCACGAAGTTCTTTAGTAACATCATCAATTGTTATAAATTTATAATGCTCTGTAGTCGCAATCTTTTCAGCAATAATCAAAGGATCCAAAAAATCAATTAAAATACGAGCAGGGGAAGAAGCAAAATTTGCACCAGCCATCATAATTGCCTCAAAATAACTTTGGCATGCACCTGCAAAAATAACAGTATCAGCCTGGTTTTCTTTATCATATCTTCTAGCCTCCTTAACCGTATTTATAAAATGCCTAGAATTTCTGTAATTATAGATATCATTATAATTAGAACCCTTTTTAATCATTCCATCATGACCGGTAATTATCAAAATGTCAGGCTGGTAGATTTTAAGTAATTTGTAAACAACATGAGATTGCTTATATTCTGGGATGCTTTTTACAATAGCATTTAGTCCCATTTTTTTATAATAATTATACGATTTTTGGGAATAACGTTTATCACCGTCTAAATGCAAAATCTTACCAGTTATAATCTTTTTCCTAAGATTTAAAGAGTTTTCAAATGAATTAAAACGATAATCATTATTTTTAGTATCAATTCTAGAAGAAAGACGTTTTTCCTCAGTACTAAACATTTTTTTTACAAAATTATGGTCTAATAATTCTAAATCATCAACACTACTATCTGCTTCAATTCTTTCGAATAATCCACAAAGAATAGCAACCTCTGAGTTAGAATTTTTTATGATTTTTTTTATATAAAAGATGATGTCTTTTTCATAAGATTTTCTTGCAACAATATCTCCTTTTTTAAACTTTTTCAAAATAATCACCTCATATTTTTAGGCTATTATATTTTATGTCGAAAAAAGGCCTTTTGTGAAAATACACGCAAAATCACTTGCAAAATCTGTAAAATGTTATATAATATATACATACAAAAAACAAACTTTAAATAAACCTAAAGAAAGGAACTAGAAAAGTGGAAAAAAGAAATTTAGAAGAATTAGAACAAAACATAGGATATAAATTTACAAATATAAAACTATTACAAAACGCATTAACACACACATCATATGCATATGAACACGGAAAAAAAAGTAATGAAAAATTAGAATTTTTAGGAGACAGCATATTGGAATTTGTATCAAGTGAATATATGTATAATAAATATTTAAATTTACAAGAGGGACAATTAACAAAAGTAAGAGCAACTGTAGTATGTGAAAAAAGCCTACACAAAATAGCAATTGCACATAATTTTGGAAAGTTCTTATATTTAGGAAATTCAGAAATCAAATCAGGAGGAAATAAAAGGCCAGCAATACTTGCAGATAGTGTAGAAGCGGTTATAGCAGCAATATTTATTGATGGTGGACTAGAACCTGCAAAAAAATTTATTATTGAAAACTTAAAAAATGAAATAGAAGTTGCAACAAAACATGTAGGAGAAAAGGATTATAAAACCGTATTACAAGAAGAGTTGCAAAAAAATGGTGATGTAAAAATAGAATACATAATAATAGGTGAGTCAGGACCTGACCATAACAAATCTTTTGAAGCAGAGGTTGCTTTAAATGGAAAAGTTTTAGCAACAGGAAAAGGAAAGAGCAAGAAAGAGGCAGAAATGCAAGCAGCTAAGAAGGCATTAGAAAATCAAAACTAAAAGTTCAAAATCAAAAAAGAGGGATTTTGTATGGGAACAACCATAAATTTCAAAAATTTAAAAAATAGGGAAAAGGTAACCAATTTCAAAAATCAAAAAAATGGAGAAGAGTTGACAATAATCAAAAAAATAAAGAAAGAATGGAGAAAATATGAGTAAAGAGTATGTAATTCCAGTATTTGTACCACACTTAGGATGCCCAAATGACTGCATATTTTGTAACCAAAAATCAATAAGTGGACAAAAAAAGAAACTAACAAAAGAAGATGCAAAAAAAACAATAGAATATTTTTTAGAAAACATAAAAGATAAAGACGCCAAAAAAGAAATTGCATTTTTTGGAGGAAGTTTTACAGGAATAGATGAAGAGCAACAAGAAGAATTATTACAAATTGCATATGAATACATAAAAAATGGACAAGTAGAAAGTATACGAATATCAACAAGACCAGATTACATCAACAAAGAAATTCTGAAAAGACTAAAAAAATATAAAGTAAAAACAATAGAACTTGGGGTGCAATCTGCAAATGATTATATTTTAGGCAGAGCAAACAGAGGGCATACTTTTAAAGACGTAGAAAAAGCATCAAAATTAATAAGATGGTATGGTTTCAATTTAGGCCATCAAATGATGGTAGGATTGCCAGAAAGTAGTAGAATTGATGAAATAAATACTGCAAAGGCATTAATAAAATTAAAGCCAAAAATGATAAGAATATACCCAGTACTTGTAATAAAAGGAACAAAACTTGAAAAAGAATATAATAATGGAACATATGAACCATTATCAGTAGTACAAGCAGTTGAAACATGCAAACAATTAGTTAGAATGTTCAATGACAAAAAAATTGATGTTATAAGAGTTGGACTACAAAATACAGAAGAAATTTGTGAACCAGGAAGCAACCAAAGTGAAGTTGTTGCAGGTCCATTCCATCCAGCTTTTAGACAATTAGTTGAATCTGGTTTATGGTATGATGCAATTGTTGATAAAATAAAAAAATTAAATGTAAAAGTAAAAGAAGTTAAAGTTACTGTTAATCCAATAGATGTAAACAATGTAATAGGACACAAAAAAGAAAACGTCAATAAATTACAAGAATTATACGAAGTAGATTTAATTGTAAAACAAGATGAAAAAATAAAACCAGGAAAATTAAAATTAGAAATAACAAAAACATATAATGATTTTTTGGATGGAAACGAAAAAAACAAAAAGTTAAAAATATAAATTAAAAGAATATGTAAAAAAGAAGAATTTTCTAAATTGTATAAAATCACCTAAAATTACCATAATAGTAATAAAGGTGATTATTATTTTCAGATTTATTCTAATATATCACCACTGGAAAGGAAACATAAATGGAAACAAGCAAAAAAAGAATAAAAATTTTTTTTACAGAAATAATAGAAACAATAGTTGGAGCAATAATCATGGCAATTGCAACATCATTAATTTTATTACCAAATCAATTATCAACAGGAGGTTTTGCAGGTATTGCAACAATTTTTTATTACTTTTTAAATATTCCAATGGGAACAACAATATTATCAATAAATATACCGCTCTTTATATTTGCAGCATATAAATTAGGAAAAGGCTTTGTAATAAGGTCATTTATAGGAACAGTAACATTTTCTTTTTCAATTGACATTTTAGATAAATTACAACCATTAACACAAGACAGATTTTTAGCATGTATCTACGGAGGAATTATAATAGGACTAGGAACAGCAATAATTTTAAAAGCAAATTCATCAACAGGCGGTTCAGATTTGATAAGTATGTTAGTGAAAAAATATAATCCTAATATAAGAACTGGAAATGTTATAATCATAGTAGATGTCATTATTGTTGGACTAAACGTATTGTTATTTAAAGAAATAGAAATTGGACTATATTCAGCAATTGCAATATATTTAATGGGAAAAATGATAGATATTATTTTTGAAGGTATTTATTTTACAAAATTACTTATAATAATTTCCAAAAGAAATGAAGAAATAGCAGAGGTTATTGGAGAAAAAATAGGAAGGGGAACAACAGGCCTTTATGGAAAAGGAATGTATAAAGATGAACAAAAATTAGTATTATTATGTGCGGCCTCAAGGGGAGATGTTGTAAGAGTAAAACAAACTGCAAAAAAAATAGACCCAGAAAGTTTTATTATTATTGCAAATGCAAGAGAAGTAGTTGGATTAGGATTTAAAAAATAAATTTATTATTGCAGTTCACAAACAACAAATTAAATTGTGGCTGTAAACTGTAATAATAAATTTATTTAGATAAGTAATGAACCATAACCCTATTTAACATATTCATTATCATCAATGTTTATTTTTCCATTTTTTTCATTATCAATATTTAACTGATTAAAATTATCAATTAAAGAATTAACAATTAAAAATGTGTTTGACAAAATTCCTAAATCTGGATAATCAGGCATAGAAAAACTTTTTATGTAATTAAGTAAATTTAACTTTGTTGCTAATTTAGCGTTCATTTTATTAACTCCAAACATATTCTAATATATTTAAATATATCACGAAATAGAACTAATATCAAGAAAAATTATTGAATAACAGAAAAAAAAATGATAAAATTATATAGATAATAAACGCATTTATAAAATTAGAATATTAACAATCAAAAATTCGTAAAAAACTTTGGAGGTGAAGTTTGAGTAAATTCACTCAAAACACTATGGAAGAAGAAAAATATATAATAGATAATCAAAATTCATTTGAATTAAAAGACATATTCGAATGTGGGCAATGCTTTAGATGGAATGAGCAAGAAGACGGAAGTTACATAGGAGTTATAAAAAACGGTGTAATACAAGTAAAAAAAGAAAAAAATATTTGCAAAGAAAAGAATGGAACAAAAGAAATAAATAAAACAGAAGAAATAATTACATTTACAGGAAAGTGTGACGGAAATCTTCAAGAAATTGTAGAAAAATATTTTGATTTAAATAGAGATTATGAAAAAATAAAAAAACAATTGGAAAATATAGACGAATACTTAAAAACAAGTATAGAATATGGAAAAGGAATAAGGATTTTAAACCAAGATTTATGGGAAACAATAATATCATTTATAATATCAGCAAATAACAACATTCCAAGAATCAAAGGAATAATAGAAAGAATATCACAAAAATATGGAAATGAAATTGAATGGAATGGAAAAAAATACTATACATTTCCAACGCCGAAGCAACTAAAAGATGTGACTGTTCAGGAATTTAGAAATCTTGGACTAGGTTTTAGAGATATTCGATTATATGAAACAACACAAATGATATTAAACAAAGAAGTCGATTTAGAAAAATTAAGAAAAAATCCAAACACTCAAGAGGTAAGAAATGAACTATTAAAACTTTCTGGAGTTGGACCAAAAGTTGCAGACTGCATATTATTATTTTCTGATTTGAAAAGATTTGATGTTTTTCCAATTGATGTGTGGGTTAGAAGAGTTATGAATGATTTGTACATTAAGGAAAGCGATGAAAGCAAAGTTAGCAAAGCAAAAATAGAAAAATTGGCAGAAGAAAAATTCGGGGATTTGAAAGGTCTTGCACAACAATATTTATTTTATTGGAGAAGAGAAAAAGAGGCATAAATTTTATTGTACAAGCATATACTAATAATAGTAATTTTTAGTATAGGAGAAAATTTATGGAAGAAGAATTTGTAAAAGAACATAGAATAAAAGAATTAACAGCAAAAGACAAAGATGAAGACATAATAAAAAATGTTATAAAAGCAAAAGCTGAATTAGAATGTGCAATAAATAACTTTGAATATGCAGAAAAAATAATAGAAGATAATGGTTTTCCTAAGGAATTAGTTATAAATTATGATGAAAATAATTTTGAATATGCAGAAAATGACTTAATAGATTATTTTTCATATCAAATAAAAGCAAATCAGGCAAAACTAGATTATTTGCTAAAAAAAGCAAAAAGAAGAGGAATATTACTTAGCATGATAGAAGAAATAAAAATGAAAACTAAAAAAGCAATATAAAAAATAAAATTTAAGGCACGATAAATTTTCGTGCCTTAATTCGTGCCTTAAAAAAATGCAGA
>ERZ773224.3615-NODE-3615-length-13342-cov-25.584707_pt1 | contig 13342 bp, 8 predicted proteins | sample MGYA00580526_ERZ773224 | MGnify/ENA primary metagenome ERZ773224 (study PRJEB29015, sample SAMEA2737743) | human gut metagenome | biome: human gut; feature: human-associated habitat; material: faeces | place: China | collected 2012 ... | reverse complement strand
TATGCTGCAGCGCTACAGCGACATTCTCAACACCCGCGACGATCTGACGGACGACCAGTACGACGAAATGATCAGCTGGTTCGCGTCCGTTGAGGACTGGACGGGCGAGATCAAGGATATGCTCGACGCCTCCTTCGGCTGATCCGCGCACTGCCATAAAGCATAAATCAACGGGAGAACACACAAAGCTGTGCGTTCTCCCGCTTTTGCGTTTTACCGGCGGTTCTGCCAGAGGATCTGCTGCTCTGTTATGAGCGGATAGGCGATAAGCGCGCTGCCGTCGAGATTTTCCCGGTGCAGATCGACCGCTGTCAGACAGCGATTATCATAGGTGGAATAATAATAGACGCCGCTGTGTGCATTGCAGCAGGAGGTATAGATCGTGCGCTCGTACTGCCCGTCTGCCACCTCGCAGCAGCCGCGCTGCTGCTCCACGGCGCCGAGGATGTGGAAAAACTGGCTGACGCTCCCCTGCTCCGTGTCGTCGGAGACGGCGTTCAGCTTTGTAAACGCGGCGCGGACGAAGCGCGACATGGACGACAGATCGCCCGGCAGGCCCAGCGCGCCCATGCCCCGGCTGTATGGGCGCAGCGGGAGCGCTTGGGAAAAGCGGTTTTCCGGCTGTCTGGGCGAAAGGTGCATATAGTTGTTCAGATTGAACAGCTGCTCGCCGAACGGCGGGTTATTGGTCAGAACGCCGATAGGGTTTTCATAGACGTGCAGGCCGTCTGCGGTCGATTCGACCGTGACCGCTTCTCTTTCGTCGGCAATCAGCCAATGCAGCTGCGCGGCGGGCAGAGCGGAGCTGAACGGCGTTCCGGTCAGGTTGAGCCGGGAAAGCTCTGTCCGGGCCTGTTGAACCGACGCGCACCGGCCCAGCAGCCACGGGATGAGCTCAAACTGCGCGATATTCGTCCTGTCCGGCTCTGGCTGCGCGTATACGGCGTTTCCGACGAAATTCAGCCCCGCCATGCACAGACCGGTTTCGTTGACGGCGTCGTAATACAGTGGGTAGCCGCCCGCCACATGGGCCATGCCGATTATGGCGTAGTGCGTATGCACCGGGCCTGCGTGGTGGAAGTCGAACGGGTAATTTCGCGGCGTGATTGTCACCTGTTCGCCGTAGCTGCATTCGTAATCCAGCGTCCGGCCAAAATAAAGCTGCTTTGTCTGATATGTGATCGCAGTACACATCTTGCGTTGCACTCCTTTCAAGCTTGCGTTGCATTAGTTTGTGCAGTTTTTACCGGATAAAATTCGTTTTTGCAAGCGGCTCCTTGCGGGGTTCCGGAACGCCTGCGGCCTTGCCTGCCTCGATACAGCGCAGGAGCCAGGCCATATTGTGCCCCAAAACGCGCATGATGCGCACGCCCTCCTCGTCCTGCTGGATGTCTTCGGCCCTGGAGCCGTGGACATTGTTCCAATAGCAGGAGGAAACGATGGGCATTTCCGTGATGCCGGGGTATTTGAGCAGCTGCTCGTACGCGGCCGTGGTGCCTGCGCGGCGGGCGGAGGTAATGACGGCGGCGGGCTTGCGACAGAACGCTTCCTTCGGCGCAGAATAGAACAGGCGGTCCATGAACGCGGTCATATTGCCGGAGGCCGCCGCGTAGTGGACCGGCGTGCCGAACACAAAGCCGTCCGCGTCCTTTGCCTTTTCGGCAAAGTCGTTGACCGAACCGCCGAAGACGCATTTGCCTGCCTTGGAGCAGCCGCCGCAGGCGATGCATCCGCCGATGGGCGTATTGCCGATCCAGAAAATTTCGGTATCGATTCCATCCGCGTTCAGCGCGGAAGCGACCTCGCGCAGCGCAGCATCGGTGCAGCCGTGCTCATGCGGACTGCCGTTTACAAGCATGACTTTCATAGGGAATCCCTCCTGATTGGTTTTCTTCTTTCATACCACAGTTTCAGGAAAAATGCAAGCGGAACAGCGGAGCAGAAAACAGCCGCCGCTTTTCCAAAACCGGAAAAGCGGCGGCAGAACGCTCAATCCCCCTCGACCATGCGGTAGCCGACGCCGGATTCTGTGAAGATGTAAGCAGGCTGGGCGGGATTTTTTTCGATCTTGCGGCGGATGTTTGCCATATTGACGCGCAGAATCTGATTGTCGCTGCGGGCGCTGGGGCCCCAGAGCTCCTTGATGAGATAATCATATGTCAGGACCTTGCCCGCGTGCAGGCCGAGCAGCGCAACCAGCTTATATTCGTTCTGCGTGAGATTGGCGTCGCGGCCCGCGATATAAACGCGGTGCTTATCGTAGTCGATGGTCAGCTCTCCGGCGGTGAACACGCCGGAATTGGCGACGGCGGCTGCGCCTTCCGGCGTCCGGGTGTGGCGGACGGCGGCGCGGATGCGCGCAAGCAGCTCCTCCGTGCCGAAGGGCTTGGTCAGATAATCGTCCGCGCCTGCGTCGAGGGCTTCGACCTTGTCGCGCTCGTGGCTGCGGGCGGAGACGACCAGAATGGGGACCTTCGACCATTTCCGGACGTTTCTCAGGATCGTCATGCCGTCCATATCCGGCAGGCCGAGGTCGAGAATGATGATATCCGGACAGTGCGATGCGATCATGGTATTCGCCATCGCACCCGTGCCGGCCATAAGCACGTCGTAGCCGTTTGCCGTCAGGATCGCCTGCATAAAGCTGCGGATGGTCCGCTCGTCCTCGACCAGAAGAACCTTATCTCTGATGTTCATGGCTGTTTTCCTCCAATGGCAATGAAAATTGCAGCAGAGCGCCGCCTTTTTTCCGGTTTTCCGCACGCATCGTACCGCCGTGCGCCTGCACGATGGACATACATACAGACAGGCCGATGCCCATATTGCGCCGCTGGTCGGAGATCTCCTCCTGATCGCGGGTGAGATAGCCCTCGAACAGGTGCGGCAGAAGCTCCTTCTCGATGCCGCAGCCGTTGTCCGCGACCTCGAAAACAGCAAGGCCGCCGGCGCTCGACAAGCGCAGCTCGATCCTTGTGGTCGTTTTGCCATGCTGGACGGCATTTTCCATCAGATTGATCAGCACCTGCTCAATGAGAATGATATCCATCGGGATCATAAGCAGCGTATCGGGCGCGGTGATGCTGACCTCGACCGCGGGATAGTGCCGCTTGAATTTCATGGAGGCTGCGCCGAGAACCTCTTCTCCCGCCTCCAGCTCCTTTTTGATATTCGAAGCGCCGGACATACGCGTGACGGACAGCAGATTTTCCACCACGCCGATGAGCCAGTTGGATTCGTCGCGCATATTTTCTAGCAGATCTCTGCTGGTTTCCGGTGAGATCTGACTGCCGTTTTCCAGAATCGCGTCGATGCCGCCGACGATGGCGGTCAGGGGCGTACGGATATCGTGAGAGACGGCCCGCAGGAGATTGCCGCGCATTTTTTCTCTTTCCGCTTCCGCACGGAGCTTTTCCTGCTGCTTGATCTGGGTGGTCAACGTGCCGACCACGACGGAGACGGCCAGCATGACAAGGAAGGTCAGCGGATAGCCGGAAATGGTAAAATTGAGCTGCATATAGGGGTATGTAAAGATCCAGTTCACGCCGACGACGCCGATCACCGAAGCAAGCAGGCCAAACAGGTACCCGTCGGTGAAACGCGAGACGAGCACGACCGCGCATTCGAAGATCAGCGCGACATACACGTCGGACGAGTCGATCATCCGCAGCAGCGCGCACAGCAGCCCCGCCGCTGCCAGAATGCCGACGCACACGGCACAGTCGCGCCAGGAAAACAGGAATATCTGCCGCAGCCGCCCGCGTAAGGTCTGATCCTTTGTATTTCGTGTCATATCCATCGATCCTCACCCAGTATATAATAGCATAAAAGAAAACAGCCGGTATGTTAAGGGTCTGTTAAGAAGCAGAAAACGTATGCACCAGCGGCTTCCCCGGTGGAAAGGCCGCTGGGTGCTGCGCTAAAATCAGTCAGATCACATATTCATCCGCTGCGTCGGCGGTGGCCAGGGTGGAGAGGGGGATGGCGTCGAGACAGGCGGCGATTTGTTTGTCGAGCCGGTTCCAGACGGCGGACAGGCCGGAGGATACCTCGCAGCGCGTCAGCTGTACGTTCGTGCCGAGGCAGGACAGGGAGCCGTCCGCCGCGCGGATGATCTCGCCGATGGAATAGTCGGACGGTTCGCGCGTCAGGCGGTAGCCGCCGCCCTTGCCGTGCGTTCCCTCGACCAGTCCGTGCTCTGCCAGCGTGCGCAGGATGCGCTCAAGATACTTCTGCGACAGCTCCTGCCGCTCGGCGATCTGCCGCACGGGGACAAAGCCGCCGCGATGCTCCGCCAGATCCAGCAGGATCAGAACCGCGTAGCGGCCCATGGATGAGATCAGCATACGGATTCCTCCCTTGCGATGATGCCGCCGCCAAGGACGGTATCGCCATCATAGAGCACGGCGGACTGGCCGGGCGTGATGGCGCGCAGCGGCTCGTCGAAGACGAGGCGGACGCCTGCCTCCCCTGCCGGATAGACCGTGCAGGGCTGCTCCGGCTGGCGGTAGCGCGTTTTTGCGCTGCACCGGAACGGAAGCGCGGGCGCTTCGCCGGAGATCCAGTGCATACCGGGCACGAGGCATTCTCTTGTAAACAGCGCCTTGTTCGGGCCGACGACGACGGCGTTCCGCTCCGGCAGGATCTTCACGACATAAATTTTGCCGTCCGACGGCATCCGCAGGCCCCGGCGCTGGCCGACGGTATAGTGGATAATGCCGCGGTGGGTGCCGACGACATTGCCGTTCAGGTCGAGGAACGGGCCGGGTTCTGGCGTTTTGCCGGTGCGGCTCTCGATGACCTTCGCGTAATCGCCGTCCGGGACAAAGCAGATGTCCTGGCTGTCGTGCTTGCGGGCGTTGATCAGGCCGGCTTCGGCGGCAATTTCACGCGCTTCGGTCTTGCACAGGCTGCCAAGCGGGAACTTGACCCGCGCAAGCGTCTCCTGTGTCAAATCGTAGAGCACGTAGCTCTGGTCCTTCGTCTCGTCGAGGGCCTTTTTGAGGACGTACTTCTCCCCTTCCCGCTCGATGCGGGCATAGTGCCCAGTGGCGATATAGCGGCAGCCCATGATATCGGCGCGCTCGAACAGCTTGTCGAATTTCAGATAGCGATTGCAGTCGATGCAGGGGTTCGGCGTAATGCCGTGCTCATAGGCGTCCACAAAGCGGTCGATAACGCACTCGGCGAATTTGTCCTTGAGGTTGAAGACATAATACGGCATACCGAGGCGGTAGGCCACGCTGCGTGCGTCCTCGACATCGTCGAGCGAACAGCAGGTGTTGGCCTTCGGAATGCCCGCGTCTTCATTATCATAGAGCTTCATCGTGCAGCCGATGCAGGAGAAGCCTGCGTCCGTCAGCAGCTTGGCCGCGACGGAGGAATCCACGCCGCCGGACATGGCGACCAGTACCTTTTCAGTTTCCATTGGCAGCCGGGGACGCCTGCATGGCGGTGATCGTGTGCTCCATCAGCTCGTCAAGGCTCCAGCCGAGCATATCCGCGCCGCGCTCAATGACCTCGCGTGAGCAGCCTGCGGCGAACTTTTTATCCTTGAACTTCTTTTTGAGCGACTTGAGCTGAAGGTCCTGCACGCTTTTTGTCGGCAGCATCCGCACGACTGCGCCGATAAGGCCGGTCAGCTCGTCCGTGGCGTAGAGCACCTTTTCCATCTGGTGCTCCGGCTGCACGTCAACGGTGAGCAGATAGCCGTGGCTGACGACCGCATGGACAAGGTGCTCGTCCACGCCGCGTTCGCGCAGGATCTGCGCCTCCTTCGTGCAGTGCTGGTCAGGATACTGCTCAAAATCCAGATCGTGCAGGATACCGACGGTCTGCCAGAAGTCCGCCTCATCGGCATAGCCAAGCTGGGCGGCAAAATACCGCATCACATCGCCCACGATACGCGCGTGCAGGCGGTGGAATTCACCCTCATTATATTCACACAGCAGGTCCCATGCCTGCTCTCTGGTCGGAATCATAGTTCTGCCTCCTGATCGTCCAGTTTTATTTGATGATTATAACACAGATCGGTGTCTGTGTACAGGGAAAGTGTCTGGTGTGTGCTGTAAAACGCGAAAATCCTCACCTTGCCGTGCGGCAGGGTGAGGATTGGGGTGCAGGTTTTCAGGGCGTAACGTCTGACATATCGTAGAGGGTGGGTTTTCCGTCGCGGGCGCGCTGGAGAGCGGTGAGGGCGTAGAACGCCTGCGTGGTAGCAAGCAGGTTGCCTCCGTCCTCCGGCGTATGGGCGAAGCTGCCGTCGTCCTGCGCGAAGCGCAGGAGCACGTCCTCCAGCGTCTGCCCGTTCTTCACAAAACGCGCGTCATCCAGCGAGAGGCCAAGCTCCGTCAGTGCTGTGAGCACCTGACTGACCGACTCGCTGCTCTCTGTGCCCCAGGAGGAAAACGCGCCGTTTTCCTCCTGCATCTGCGACAGACAGGAAAGCCCGGCTTCTACTGCCGCGGATACGTCCGCGCGGCTGCGGTAGCGGGCAAGCGCCTGCAGGGCCATGGCGGTCAGATCGGGATCTGACGCGCCACCGCCGAGGCTCCAGCCGCCGTCGGCATTCTGCCGGGTCAGAATTGCGTCGACATAGCCGTCGCGCGTCGCCTGCACGGCGGCTGCAGAATTCTGCGGGAGCTCATAGCCGCCGCAGTCCAGCGCCAGCAGCGCGAACGCCGCGCCGTTGACGCCCTGTGCCGTCGTCTTTTTGAGGTCTGCCAGCGGCAGGAGCAGATTATAGCCGCCGACGTTTTGCGGGTTGCGCCCGATCGCCGTGAGGGCAAGGATCAGGCGGGAATACTCGGTATACCGGTTCTCGTCGAGGGTTCCGTCTGCCGCCTGCACGGCGGCTTCGACCGCCGTATAATACCGGTCAAAATATCCGTCCGACAGATCTGCCCCGGCACGCGCCAGACCAAACACGATCCAGTCGCCGTCCAGCGAACCGAAGCCCGGCTCCGGCACCGCTGATTTCAGGTACTTTGCCGTCCGTTCCAGCGGCGTCTGCGTGCCGCCACAGGCGGACAGGAGCAGACACAGCGCCAGAAGCAGCGCAACCGCTCGTATTCTTTTCATGCTGTTACCTCTTTACCGTCATGGCCCGGCAGACCGGCTGGTTATCCTGATCCAGCAGGAACAGGCGGATCCGCGCGCCGCTTTCAACTGCCGCAAGCGTCTGTGCCTGCGTCAGCAGCTTTACCTGCACCATGCGTCCATTCTGATCATAATAGGCCACGGCCAGCTTCTGGCCATTTTCAAATTCGCCGCTGATCGTAAGCGAGCCGGTTTTGATATCATAGGCCCAGGTCAGCATGCCGATCCGGCCGTTTTCCACCGTTCCGGGTTCGACCGTCAGCCTGACGGACGCGGTCGGCGTCTGCGTTTTGACGTTTGTGAGACGGCCGGACTCCTCGCTGTCCTGATCGTGGTACCGGACATAGGGGAAGCGGATGTCGATTGCCGCATCCTCCTCCGTAAGCGGGTCCTCCGACCACTGGACATACTTTGTCACGTCCCGCCGCAGGCCGTTCGCATAGACGAGATCAACCTGCATACCGGCAGGGTCGAAGACCTCACCGGCCCGATACTGCGTTTTATCCGGCTGACGGGTAATTTCCAGCGTGACCGACGGCCCGAAGGCCATGAGCTTCGCGCTGTCGTTCTTGAAATACATCACGCCATAGGAATCCACGACCGGCGAGCAGATTGCATACTGCGCGTCCTTTCCGCTGGGCGTAAAGAGGACATAGGGCGTATCCATGCCGGATTCCTCCGTGACATAGTCTGCACGCGTCTGCCCTGCCTTGTCCTGCAGGACGCGGAGCTTGCCGGGCGTATAATTGTCGACGAAATAGACATAGACATAGCCGGTCGTCTCTTCATAGGCCGTCGTGAGAATGCCGGAGGTCTGCGGATAGCCCTGCGTCTGGACGCGGTAGGCGATCGTGTGCGACGCAAGATCCACAACTGTAAGACTGTGGCCGCCGTACTCGCTGAACTGCGCCGTACCTCTGACGCCGATGTAGGCACGGCCATTGTACACCACCGGCGTTGAGGTGCTCATGGCCTGCGCGGTGCTCGTGCCGTTTTCCAGCTTCAGCGTCCACTTGCTGCCTGTCCGCAGCTGCCAGCCGTCGGACGTTTTCCCGGTTTTTACGCTGCAGAGCCAGCCGCCCTTCGTGGTAAAACAGAAGGCATCGGTCGCTTTATCATAGCAGATCGTGCTGCGCACGTCACCGCAGAGGCCGTCCCATTTGTCGAGCAGTCGTCCGGTCTTCGCGTCGAGCATCAGAAGGCTCCCGGTCATGGACTTGCTTCCGTCCGCGCCGTCGTCCGTGCCGACCAGAACATAGTCCTCGCAGGCATACGCGCCTGCCCAGTAATAGCCGCCTGGCGTCGTCCAATACCAGCAGGCGGTTTTTTCTTCATCCGTGCGCGCCGGGTCCTCGTCCGTGATGGACAGGCAGACAAAGTTTGCGGGAGATTCCTCGCTGCGCCAGAAGCCGGTGTAGAGATAGTCGCCGCAGACGGTGATCGGGCTGTTTGGCTGGCCCTCGAGCGGGTCATGGTAGATCCAGAGCGATTGCAGCGTTTCGGCGTTGAACGCCTGGATCGTACCGTCGGAAAGTCCGACGAACACCATGCCATTGGCATAGGCCGGAGGCGTGATGGAAAAGCTCGACGCGCGATCCATTTTGGCCTTCGTCAGGATCTCGCCGGAAACCGGGTCGACGCGGCAGATCATATCCCCCGCGCAGACGATCAGAACGCCGTCCACCAGCAGCGGGCAGCCGGTCGAGCCGCTGTCTATGCCGCTGCCGATCGCATTCGACCAGTAAAGCGTGGACGCGTCGGCATCCACCGGCATCTGGATAGATACGACGGCGTTGTTGCTGCCTGCGGTGCCGCCGGGCGTGCCATTGGCGTCATAGCTCGTTCCGCGGAAATCGGCCCATTCGGCGGGAAGCTGCCGCAGCGTTTCGTTCTTCTGCGCAGCGCTGAGGGTCATTACGGCGCGGGCCGCGCCGCCCGTAACGACAACAGCGTCCTCGTCGATTTTCAGAACGAGCGCACCGGATGCGCTGTGCGACGGTTCGATGGTCCCGCTCCGGCCCGCATAGCCGGGGCAGGTCAGCAGGTACTGATAGGTATAGCCGTCAAACAGCTCATACGCGCCGTCTGCATCCGGCCAGACGCGTGTTTTGGAGAGCGTATCGCAGACAAACATCAGCGCGTCCGTGGGCGTCAGCTGCGGCGTGAAGAGGACCGGCTGCGCCTTTTGCACCTGGAGCCGGTACTCCGAAGCCGTTTCTTCGCCCGCAAAGTCATTCGTCAGCGTCAGCGTGATAGTCTCCGGCTCTGCCGTGCCGTTCAGCTGTACATCGGCAGCCGCGCCGGGCGTCAGCTCCTGTCCGTCCATCCAGACGCGATAGCCGGTGCTGCCGTTATCGCGGTAGCAGGCGGCATCCGCAGGATAGACCTCTGCGCAGACGGAAAGCGTCTGTGCAGCCGCGGGCATGGTGACGGTATAGTCCCACACCGCAGCAGAATAGCCCGTGCCGCCGCCGTACGTGAGCGTCTGCGCCTGTCCGGCGCAGGCAAGTGAAAGATCGCGCAGCGAGAGCGTGCGCCGGAGCGTGACGATATACTCCTGATAGTAGGTGACGCTCCCGGCGGTGCGCTGGCAGCGGATCGTGAGCGTATTGCCGCGTCCGTTCTGGTTCAGAAGCAGGTTCCGCAGGAACACAGGCGTTCCGAGCTGGGCGGAGGTGATCTGCGTCTCAAGCAGCTGGTCGTCCTGCGCGGTGTTGGTGATGGTGCGGTATTGCGCGAGGAAGGCAGTGCTGCCCGTCTGGATATCGCCGTTGATGCAGAGATAGACTGCAGCGGGCGTATCGGCCACAGCCGCCGTATAGGCATGGCTGGCCGGGTCAAAGGTCTGGTCGAGCGGAATATTGCCCTTGCTGGACGTCAGGTTGTCCTTGCTCAGAGCCAGCTCTGTCAGCCAGTCGCCGGTCTGCACAGTGACCTTTGGCAGCGAGCCGTCCTTGGCCGTAAAGCTGCCCGTTGCATGATAATACGTATCCTTTGTCGCCGTGTAGGTATACTGCATACCGGGAACCAGCGTGAACCGGTACTGATTTGCAGCCGCGACATAGACACCCTTGAAGATCTGTCCGCTTGCATCGCAGACCGTCAGGTCAACATCTGCGGATTCGACCGGAATGCGAACGGTACAGCTGTTTGTTTTTTTCAGAACCAACGTATACTGTGTCGCTTCGCCTCCGGCCCGCACCTCGATGGATACGCTTTTCTCCGTTTCATCGATGGAAAGCGTGCAGCCGCCCGTCTGCGTGACGTCTTCACCGTCGGCAAAGAGCGTATAGCCCTCTGCCGTGGGTGTCAGGGCCAGCGTGACCTGTTCGCTGAGCACCTGCCAGGTATATGTCCGCGTGCTCTCGTTAAACGACTCCAGCGCGGCGGGCGCGCCGGATTCCTCCGTCACGCGCAGCTGCTTCAGCGTCGGGGCACGGCGGATGGCAAGGGTATAGTCCTGATACTGCGTCATGCCCTGCGCGTCCTGCGTGTCGGCGCGGTACACGACGGTATTGCCCTGCATACCGACGGCAAGCACGCCGTCCACGCCGCTGGTTCTGGATTTCAGCGCCTGTTCGGCCTGCTGCGGCTCCGTGCCGCCCGCCGGGGTATAGATTGCGGTCAGCTTCAGCTTGCTTGCATCCGGAAACACACTCGTGTCATACGGCCAGAACGCGTAGAGCGTTCCGGTAAAGCTGTCGTCCAGAACGGCGGTCAATTCACGCGCCGTCTTCTTCTCCACGGGAAGCTTGCTGCCGTCAAACTCCGTTTTGGACGCGGATGAAAGCATGAAGCCGTCTGCTTTGAGCCAGTCGGCCCTGTCAAGCACGGCAGTCACGGAGGTCTGCTCCGGCACTGTGACGCTGCCCGTCACGCCGCCGGACTGCGCCTGCATGGTAAAGGTATAGCTTCCGGCGGGCAGCGAGAGCATTCCGCTGCCGTTCTCGTCCTGATAGACGCGGCCATACTGGTTCTCGGCGTACAGCGTATCGCCGGACTGCCAGACGCTGTTCCGGTCCGAGAAGGTAACGTTATATTTTGGGCCGTCCAGTGTCTGCTTGTACTGCTCGACTGCGTTATGAAGCGCCGTGTACAAGCTGAGCGCCGCATTATCGTCCGCCGTGACGTATCCGGCGCAGGCGGCGTTATACGCTACCTTTGCGGCCAGCTGCACATCCGGCTCCTCCAGCCGGTAATCGGCCATAGCAGCGATCAGGCTCTGCATGGCATCCGACGGCTGCGCCGTCAGCCTGTCTGTGAAGCAGAGATACCGGATCCCGGCCTGCGCGGCGTTTCGCGTCAGGTCGTGGCTCCCGGTTTCATCACTGCGGATGAAATTGCCCGTTTTGCCATCGATCTGCGTCACGCTGTTCTCGTCCGGCCCAAAGCTGTGGCCGCTGGCGTTCAGCGCTTCGTAAAGCGTCTGATCTGCCGTGTAGCTGATGCGCTCCGGCGCAATCAGAAGCGTGCCGTTCCAGTCGGCAGCGAGGTAAAACCAGCCGCCCTCCGCTGCCAGTGCCTGCACCGGCAGGCAGCCCAGCAGCATGACGGCCGCAAGCAGCAGCCCGAGCAACCGAACCTTTTTTTGTTTCATATCTGTCCTCCCCTATCAGTACAGGCAGCGAATCCATTTCAGCCACGCGCGGCGCGGCAGCGGTACATTCTTTTGCAGGCGGTCTACCGTCTGTTTCCAAACCCGGAGGGCGCGCTTCGCCTGTTCGCGCGTCATAGTGTGACTGCTGAAACGGGCCTCGCCGTTCAGCGCAGCAAGGTCACGAACCGCTCCGGCGTATTCCGCATCCGACTCCCGGAGCGATTCGCCGAACGCAAAGACCGAGCCGCCGTCGTAGCCAAGCCCCATCGCGGGCCATAGCGCCGCAAGCGCCCCCGTCACCCAGGCAACAGATTGTGCGGGTGCAGTGCGCTCAAACCGGTAGCGCCATCTGCGGCGGATGAGCGCATAGCGCAGCGCGGCGGCTGCCAGCAGGAAAAGCAGAAGTCCAACTGCCAGCACGATCCAGAGCCAAAGCCGCGCTTTGACTGCGGGGGCGCTCTGCGCGCCGTCATCCGGCTGCTCCTGCGGCGTATCCTCTGTTTCGTCCGCTTCGTCCTCTATCGTTTCCGCCTGCGCGATGGAACCGTCGTCCGTGTGTGCGTCGCCGGTCTGACTGGCGGATTCGGACTGATGCGGGGAAAGAATATCCGTCAACTCTCCGTAGCCCGGTGTGAGAGCCAGCGGCATCCAGCCGGTGCCGTCCTGATAGACCTCGGCCCAGCCCTGTGCGTCTGCCGCGGTCAGGGTGATCGCAGAACCGGCCTGCGCACGCGCGGCAGTCTCCTGCGTGAGGACGAAGCCCTCGGCATAGCGCGCGGGGATGCCGTAATAACGAAGCGCCAGCACGGTCAGGGTCGCGGTCTGATACGTCGTGTCCTTTATCGATTCATCCAGCGGCAGCACCGTTCCGGCTTCGCGGAGCGCGTCCAGCTGTTCGAGAAAGCGCGCCGTGCAGAGCTGCGCCTGCTCCGGCGTCAGAGAACCGGCGGAGCCGTATTCCCGGCAGAGTTCATCCAGAATTGGAGCAAGCTGTGCGCGTATCTGCGCAGGCAGCGTCACGTCCTGCTCCTGCACAAATGCGCGGTAGCTTCCCTCTGCGCTGAGATAGGCGTCCGCCGTCTCCGGCTGCTCCCGCAGTGTGTCCAGAAGCTCTGCTGTTGTCTGTTCCGGCGCAAGGGGCATGGTGAAGCGGTACTGCCGCGCTCCGCGCAGGCCGCTTGTCGGGATCTGGGTGCTTTCCAGACTGTCTGTGCGCAGTGCGCTTTCCTGCGGGAGCGCGGAGAGCGCGTAGGGCGCGTATACATAGGCGCTGCAAGCGCTGGTATTTTCAATCAGGACTGTCTGCGTCTGCTCCTGCCGGTGCAGGCCGCGCGACGCGGCGGCAAGCTGCGTCTGCGGGTAGAAGCCCTCCTTATGCAGCCAGTACAGAAGATCGGTCTGTTCGGTAAGCGTCTGCGCATCAAGCGCCTGCCATGCCGTGCCGGTGAAGGTATCGCCGGTGAAGCCGCGCAGATAGAGCGCCGTCGGCTGCTCCATCGTGACGGTCAGGCACGGCGTCTGCTCAGAAGCGGCGGAAAACCCGGAAAATTCCCCTTCCGGCAGCACCGCCTGTCCGGCTCCGTACCGGAGTTCATGCAGCGCCGCGCGAGAGGCCGCGCCCCACTCGGAAAACAATGTGCCGCTTCGCAG
>ERZ773224.3608-NODE-3608-length-13364-cov-3.145315_pt1 | contig 13364 bp, 6 predicted proteins | sample MGYA00580526_ERZ773224 | MGnify/ENA primary metagenome ERZ773224 (study PRJEB29015, sample SAMEA2737743) | human gut metagenome | biome: human gut; feature: human-associated habitat; material: faeces | place: China | collected 2012 ... | reverse complement strand
TGTTCTCGGTACACTTCAGGGTACAGGTTATGCTAAATTCAATTCAGAGGAACTTATTTGGAACAACATTGTTCTTTCATTCCTTGATATTGGTAAAGAAAATTCAAAGACAGATCTTTGCGGCGTATCTAACTTCCTTAACCAGTTATTTACAATTGTTTCTGCACAGCCTATCCAAAAGACTTCAATCGTCGTAACAATTTATGATTTACTTAAGGATCTCATTAACGGATTGTTTGGCGCACGTTACAGCGGACAGAGCTTTAAGACAATCGTTCCTGATGCTACAAGTACTCATCCGTTTGATGATTTCTTCCAGGTTAAGGTACTCGCAGGTACAGACGGTAAGAATTTGGGCGCATTCCAAAAGCTTATCTGTAACTTTGTAGAGTTTGGCGGATACGGTACAAACGGTCCTAAGACCTACTCCGATTCTATTATCAGAGGTATCTGTTTCGCAGTACAGGCAGTTAACAGCTTCCTTCCTAATGCATTGACTACACTTGGTCAGCATCAGCTCAAGATGGCTACTGCTTCATTCGGTTCTAACACCGTAACAGGCTGTACTTCAGGTGAACCTTATGATGATGTACTTACTGTTACAAACAACTCGGTAGGTATCAATGCATCGTACATCAAGAACGGCAAGGCTACTCAGCTTTCACGTTACTATGTAAAGATTACGAGCGTGCTTCAATATGATGTTTATAACGAAGAAATGCCTGATGATACAATAGATTTCCCTGAAACTCCTATTGATCCGGGTAAGAGTGCTAAAATTAATATTTCAGTTCCGTTCGATGTTTCAGGTTCTGATACAACAAATACATGCCGTGTTGTTGTAAATTATGATATCGTTGATGATCAGGGCAACGTTCTTTATGGAGGCAATACTGTAACAGCTTATAAGCTTCTTACAAGTGAAGTAAGCTTCAGAAATGCTCTTTATGATGCTGATTATAACTTCAACACTACATTCCAGCAGACAGACGGCTCTGACCAAGAAGAAAACGGTGTAACCGTTCATTCTCTTACAGGTATCGGCGGTAATATCTCTGCAAACTATCCTGATAAGATGGTTATCGCTTCTAACAAGCTTAACGAAATCGCTCAGTATTCATTCTTTATGAAGGGCGGCAGTAAGGAAAAGAGCATTGACGGTGTATTCTTCTTTGACAGAAAATCCGGCTATGAATCAAATAACCTTACTACTGCAGCTAAGGCATTCGATGATTCTAATTTAACAACAGTAGATATCGGTGAAAATAACGCTATTGCTCGTTGGGATAAGTCAACAGGTGATCTTCTTAAGATTGGTATGTATGACTATCGTGTAGAAACATCTGCAGGCTCAGGCGAGTTCGGCGAATGGCAGCGTAACCGTACAAACGCTTCTACAGGTAGCGGCCTTGGTGCTGTTGACTACTACAGAGGTTATACTTCTGAGGAAATCGGTAACATTTCAAAGCAAAATGAGGGCAAGGAGATTGAAACAAGAACTCACGTTGCATTCACTCTTCAGGAAGCACTTGATGCTAAGATTATTGCCGGTTACCATATCAATGAAAGCGGTATTTATGATACAATGTATCTTAAGACCGGTGGTAAATATAACTATGATAACATCTTTAATATGGTTACACTCGGTACCGGTATTGATGCTATCTATATAAATACCTCAAAGCAAACATTTGGTTCAAATGCTGTTAATAACTACAGACCGTTTGGTTTCGACGGTGAGGCTACTGTTAAGACCGGCACTTATGATGTGAATGTTAACTTCTATAATTCAGGTTCTTATAAGACAGGCAGCTTCCAGCTTGTTATCGGTGAAAGCGGTTCAGCCGGCTCACTTGATAAGAACTATAAAGAACTTGCCAATATCATGGCTAACTATAAAACATCCGACTTCAAAGAGGATGCATCTATCGGTTCAGTTTATGATTTGGCTAAGGATGCTCTTATGAATGTACTTAGCGTTCAGTCAGCTCCTTACACTGCTGAATCAGCTCTTACTCAGTCAGATAAAACAGAGTATGCAGTTACAACTTCAGTTACAACTTCCGCAACAGGCGATCGTGCATATGTTCCTTACTCAACCTCTAACGAAACAGTAACATTTACTGTAAAGGGTACTCAGGTAAGCTACACAATCCCTGAATCGGTTAAAGCAACTGCTTATGTCGGCGGCACAATAGACGCTACAACAGGTGCAACCAGTGGCGGCGTAAAGGGAATTTACTATTCCGATGAGAAATGTACAATGCCTATTTACTCACCAAAGCCGCTTACATCATCAGATGTTAAGAATGGCAAGGATGCTGCATTGGCTAATGTAACACTCGGTCAGGACGGTAACTATTACCTTACTAACTCAGTTAAGTATGCTACAAAATGGGATCTCGATACATATCCTGGCGGCCCATGGCAGAGACCGACAACTACTCAGGATACAAACAAAGATAACGAGCCTCTTTATAATCAGGTTCAATATGTATACAGAAATGCTGAAGGCAAAAAGTGCAACTCAGGCGATAATTGGGCATGTAAGTTCCCATCAGCTGAGTATCAGCTCATTCCTAACTCAGGCGAGATGGATTCAGTAGATAATCGTGGTATTGCTACTCAGGCTAATGACAGACTTGAATATGTTCTTAGCGTAGTTAAGTCTCACCTTATCAGCTCATCATCAACCCTCTACAATCAGATTTCTGAGCTTAGAAACGGTCTTGAAGAAATTAACTTTGATATTCTTACATATAATAAGATGGTAGAATATGCAAAGAAGGCTGAACAGCAGTATACAGTTGACGTTGATTACGTTGACGCAACAACAGGCAAGACTGTTGAAAGAAACGGTATGTCTTATGTTGACGCTGCAAAGCTTATGAATGATCTCAAGAATGCAGGTACTAAGTTTACTTATACCACAGCTTCTGAAGTATCTTCTGTTCAGGCAAAAGAATACGTTAAACTCTTTAACATATTCGCTTCTGCAGTTATTGAACGTGGTTACCAGGGCAAGCAGCTTGAAAATGAAATCAAGTGCGCATCGGGTAATGCTTACTCAATGCTCAAGGCAACACCTGCTACATACAATGAGGACGGTACAGTTGCTACTGAAGCAACCGTATCTAAGAATGGCGTAGCAGCTAACCCACGCTTTGGTTCATTTGATGCATCAGGTAAGCTTGTTAACGAAGGCGCAACAAAGTACTCATCAGCATCTTGGAACAGATACGTGAGAGCTCTTGCTGCCGCAGTTGACCTTGCTAACTATGGTAACGGTTCTTATAAGTATAAGAATTCCGGCACATTCAATATCAATGACCGTAAGAACTATGACGCTCAGCTTGCTAAGATTTACAATGTTGATACTGAACTTCAGGCAGCTGAAATCGGTCTTACCGAGTTTGAGAGCTGTGAGCTTACTGTAACTCCTGTTGCAGGTGCTAAAGTAACAATCGACGGCGTTGCTTACTCAGGTCCTGTAGCTGTAGAAAAGGGTCAGGTTGTTTCAATCAATGTAACAGCAGAGAATGGTTATACACTTAAACCTGAACTTACTGTTAACGGCGACAAACTTACATTTGACGATACAGCAACAGCATTCCCGTATGAGCTTACTGTTACAGGCAATACTACAATCGTTCCTTCGGTTGAGTCATTGGCTCCGTCAACTCATAATGTTACTGCTTCACTTGTTGTAGCAACATCTTCAAAGGGTGCTACTAACAATACGGGCGTAAACGGAACATATAATGTAACTGTTTATGATGAAGCTAACAGCCCTGTTCTTGAGAAGCCATTTGACCTTACAACTGATGCAAACGAGATTAGTCTTGACCTTGCACCTGGCACATATACAGCAACAATTACTTCTGAATTCGCTATTACACGTACAGTAAGCATTGTTGTTGGTGACGCTGATATTGCAGGTCCTGCAATTGCAATGGTTGTATGCGATTATAATAAAGACAGTAATATTACCGGTACAGATGCAACTTCGGTTTATGCAGCCGCTTCTAAGGCTACCGATCTTCGTTATGACCTTAACGGTGACGGCTCGGTAACCGGTACAGATGCTACAACTGTTTATGCTATTGCATCATCAGCTGTTTCACTTCCTGCTGTTACTATTAAGTAATATTCGTTTCTATACTTCTTAGGGGCGAAAGTCCCTAAGAAGTTTTACTTGAAAATCATGATAACTTGTGTTATCATTTAATTAAGCAGAGCTATGGCTTTGCTTTGTCTTGATATATTCGGCTTTTGCCGTTTATATACTATGCCCGCTTTGGGCGGGGAGGCTATGGGCAGTTTCGTTTAGTAAATATTTAATGTTTCACGGTGTTTGGCTTTTGCCAAAGTTGCTTGGTTTCATATTTTTATGTTTTCTGACCGATTTTGTCTTTGCCCTTCACGGCGATTCTGCTTCTCCCCAAATTAAGCAATTTTTTTAACAAGGAGGTAACACCAATGAATACAATTGCGAAAAAACGAGTAGGTGTTATTTTCGGTACACTTGCGTTTTTGGCTTTTGTTGCGCTTGTTGTGTGCCTTCCTCGTACTTCGTATGCTGCTGCGCTCGGAACGGAGAGCCCGAACGTTTATTGCACATACACAGATTCTAACGGCAAACAATACGACGGTGATAAGTTACCTGCCGGTACATACGACGTCAGCTTTTATTTAGAGGGCGTTACCGAGTTATCGGTTGTGCAGGTTACATCAACCTATTCTTCGGATGTATCGGTGCAGAGTGAGCCTAAGGCTCTTCTTTCTGATGAGGTTGCCGGCGTATCTTCGATGGGAACCGTAACGAATGATTCTAATTTGGTATTCGGCTTTGTTTCAGATGCTGACACTTGTTCATCTGTAACAAAGGACGGCACGTTGCTTGCAACCTTCTCGGTTGCTTTTGCAAAGGATTGTGACGCCGCTGATGTTATTTCGGTTTCAACAGACCCAAATAAGACTTTCGTTTTGGCTAATTATAATGACGGATTTGACGATGAGTATGCTCTTGTTACCAAATCTGCCGATTATCCCGGTTCTCTATATTTAATGACCTGTGACGTTTCACCGTCAACCGGTCATAGCGTAAACGGCTCGCTTGTTATTATGACAGATGCGAAAGGCAATACTGCCAACAGTCCTGTTTACGGTGAATATACGGTTAACGTATATTCGGATTCAGCTCGTACTGAGCTTGTCGGTACAACCACATCATCTCTTAAAGATGGTGTAAACGCTTTTTCTATTGATTCGTTAAAGGACGGAACCTACTATCTTTCAATCTCGTCTGATTATGCAATAGCTCGTAATGACGTTACCGTTATCGTAAACGGTGCCGATATTACTAATGCGGTTATTCCTATGATGGCTTGTGATTTTAATAAGGATGGTATAATTACAGGTGCCGATGCAACAAGTGTATATCTTTTTGCTTCAAAGCAAACGGATTTAAACTATGACCTTAACGGTGACAGTTTAGTAACCGGTACAGATGCAACAACTGTTTATGCTTGTGCGTCAGGCTCCGGTTATTATAACGGATTAGAGATAAAGTGATTTTTTTCAAAATAAATAAAGGGGATTTCTAAGTGAAAAAGACATTTAGAAAAGCAATAGCTGTTCTTCTTGCAGTTCTTATGGTTGCATTCTCCGTTCCGTTTTCTGCTTTAGCAGGTACTCCTGATGCGCCGGATATGTTCGGTTCAACAGATTATACTGTTACTAAGAACAGAAAATGGTGGGTTGATGACGGCGTTGATACAAGCCTTTCAAAGCTTCAGTCAACTCCTGAATATTGGAGCTATAACAGTGGCGAAAAATGGAATACAGCAGGTTCGTGGAATTGGGATTTCGGCGGAACTGTAGATGATTTTGCTAATAATGGTTATGAAGACCACCGTAACGACTACAAGCCTGTAATTGCTGCAACAGTATCTTCACAGGGTACTAATGCAGGTATGAAAGAGGCTGTTGCTAATAGAGGTGTTGCAGCCTATGCAACACAATACTATAACACTTTCTATAGTGCTGATGCAAATCATACTTATGAAGCAGTTAAGGAAGCTAAAAATATCCTTAACCCTGCAACACTTAAAGCAGGCGACCGTATTGCTGTAACAGTTGAATTTGGCGGCTGGGATGTACTTCAGTCAGGCCAGTTTAAGGGTAAATTTAATACTGATTACCTTAAAGCAGCAGCTTATAGTTCAAAGCCATCACGTGGCGATACATGGAAAGCTGCTGATGGAATAAAGGGCGTAATCGGTAAGGGTAGCGCTCTTTATGTTAAAGCGCTTAACTTTGCAGGTGGTACTGTTGATGCAACAGCCGGTACATTCTACGGTGCAGTTACAGGTAATGCTGCTGTAGACGGCGCACAGACTACTTCAAACTATATTGGCGTTAATTCTGACGGTACAAAACCATTCGGTAAGTATGGTATTGCTTCTTTTGTATATAGTTTTGAGGTTCTTAAAGACTGCGATCTTTCCGAAGTTTTTACATTTGATACCGATATTGCAGGTACAGAATTTGAGCCTTATTACAGAGATTCACTTAACGGTACAGGCGAACCTTCATGTAATGCTGCAAATCCTGAATTGTTCCTTATTACACACGACGATACAAAAAGCACTTTTGCTAACTGGGCATTAATTTGGACAGATTATGCAAAGGAATCAACACCTGAAACTAAGACTTATACTATTACATTTAATGACATCAACGGCAAGACTGTTGATACGCAGACAGTTAAAGAAGGCGAAACTCCAACAGTTCCTTCAACAAATACTGCTGCAACTGTAAATTATAAGAGCGATAATAAGCACGAAGTAACAACTTACTCATGGCCGGAAGTATCAGCTGCTACTGCAGATACTACTTATACTGAGGTTGCTACTAAAGCTGAGGAAAAATGTAACATTACTTATGCAGAGACAAGTAAGCATACACTTGTTTCAGGTACTGTTCTTACAGGAACATGTACTGTATGCAAACATGTAGATACTCAGACTAAGGACGATAAGCTTGACGGTACAGCTTACTATGCTGCACTTGATGCTGCAAAGGCAGTTGACGGTTCTAAGTACACAGCTGAATCTTATGCTAAGGTAACAGCTGCTCTTGAAGCTAACGCTAAGGATACTGTTGAAGCTTATACAGATCAGGCACAGGTAACTGCTGCTGCTACTGCTCTTGAAGATGCAGTTAAGGGTCTTGTTCTTGTTGAGGTTTATACAATCACATTTACAAACGCTGCAGGCACTGTAGTTGATACTCAGAAGCTTGCTGCAGGCGCTACTCCTGTAGCTCCAAAGACAAATACTGCTGATACAGCTGCTACACCGGCAGGTAATAAACAGCACAGCCATACAACTTATAGCTGGCCGGCAGTTTCTGCTGTAACAGCAAACGCTAACTATGACGAAGTTGCTAATGTTGTAACAGAAGATTGCACAAAGGGTACACCTGTTGTAACAGAGCCTACACTTGATAAGCCGGGTTCAGAAGTTACAAGCTGTACAATTTGCGGTCAGGTTCTTGAAACTAAGGTTCTTCCTCAGCTTAAGGGTTATGATATCACAGTTGCTAAGACTGCTTACGGTACAACAACTCTTAACAGCGAGGACGCAACAAACGGTAAGACTACTAAGGTTCCTGCTAACTCAACTGTAACTCTTACAGCTCAGGCTAATGAGGGTGCAGAGTTCGTAGGTTGGAAGGTTGCTAACAAGCTCGTTTCAACTAACGAAACATATTCATTCACAGCAGTTGCTGATACAGAGGTAACTCCTGTATTTACAGAAACAGCTGAATCAACATTCGTAGTTGTATTCATTGATATGTACGGTAACGTTGTATCAACTCAGGAAGTAGCAAGCGGTGCTGACATTAAGGTTCCTGCAACTGCTCCTATCTATCCTGGTTATACATTCAAGGGATGGGCTCTTACAAACGATGAGATTACCGCTCTTACAGAAGGTAAGACCATCAGAGCTATCTATGAGAAGGATGCTACTCAGACTTACACAGTTAAGGCTGCAGGCGCAACAATCACAGTTAACGGCACTGACTACACTGACAAGGCTGAAAATGTTGCATATGACGCTAAGGTAACAGTTACTAAGGCAGGCGCAACATCATGGACAGTAAACGGCGCAACAGTTGGTTACGGTGAATCATACTCATTCTTCTGTGCTTCGGATATCGAACTCACAGCAGTTACAAAGGCTGATGACACTTCTAAGACTCAGGTTGCTATCGTTTCAACAACTCGTCCTTCAGCTACAGATTGCGACGTTCTCTTTGTTGCAACACGTACTGTTGCTGATAATGAGACAGTAGTTAGCCAGGGCTTCGTATATGGTAAGAATGTAACAGCTTCTGACCTTACACTTGAAAACGTTGGCAAGACTGCATCAGGTACAAATCCTGGTAAGGTTAGAGTTATTTATAACAACACCAACGCTTCACAGATTGGTTTGAACTACGGTCTTACTGCAAAGGCAGGCGTTGCCGGCGCAAGAGCATTCGTTGTTACTAAGGATGCAGATGGTAATGTTCATACTTACTATTCAGAAGCATCACTTTACGACTATAATGCTTAATTAACACAATTTAGCAAAGCTTTCACCTCTGCCTTAAGGGGTGGAGGCGAGCTTTGATAAATTAAGGAGGACACACCTAATGAAAGAGCTTTATACAAAGCCGGTGTCAGAGGTTAATGAATTTTCTCAGACAGCTGATGTTATTACTACATCCGGTACTGACTGGGGCTTCGGTGGAAATGACTAATCTGACACTTTGATTAAAGCATTTGGAGACGGCAGAAATGCCGTCTCTTTTTGCGTTTTAAAACCTTGAATAAAAAAATAAACTAAATATTAATCATTCCCGAATATGACATTTTACCTTTAACTGTATATTGACAAATAATTAACAAACATATAAAATGAAATTGTAATTTATGACATAAGACGTATATTTTAGAGGGAGAATACTATGTCAAATAAGGAGTATGAATACAAATTCGATACTGTCAAGCCGCCTGAGGATAGGGTGTACGATGACAGAGTGATGCATTATTATGAAAATCATTCAAACGAGCCTGCACGTCCGTTAATTTTGGCACTCGGCAAGCATATTACAGACAGAGTTTTGTATAAATTACCGTGGCTTCCAAAGGTAGGTAAAGAGCTTACCGTTAACGACCCTGAATATTGGGGTCTTGCTTCAATTGTAACAGACGAGATGGCAGAGGTTGCCCTTAAGATGAAGGTACACAAGGGTATGAAGCTTAAGGAAATTATGAAAGCTACGGGTAAAAGCGCCGCTTATCTTGAGCCGCTTCTTAAGGAAATGGCAAATGTAGGTCTTGTTGAATTTAATTGGGAAAATCCGGAGCATGAAAAGCAATATATGCTTCCTATGTTCGTTCCCGGAAGCGCAGAATTTTTTAATATGAAATGGGATAATATTTGTGAGCATCCGCAGGTCGCAAATTTCTTTGAGCGTATGACTCAGCTTCCGCTTGAAGCAATTACGCCGATGGTGCCTCCGGGAGGCGCAGGAATAGGTATGCACGTTATCCCTGTTGAAAAGGCAATTTCAATGGAAAATCAGTCTGCTGATGTGGAGCATATTTCTCATTGGCTTGATAAATATGACGGCAAATATGCGGCAGGTCCGTGTTCGTGCCGTTATAGCCGTGCAATGTGCGGCGAAGGCTGTGCCGATGACCCTGAGGATTGGTGTATCGGTGTCGGCGATATGGCAGATTACCTTGTTGAAACAAATAAGGGCCACTATATCACACGTGAAAAGGTTATGGAAATTCTTCAGCGTGCCGAGGATAACGGTTTTGTTCACCAAATTACCAATATCGACGGTGAAAATAAAATTTTTGCTATCTGTAATTGCCAGGTAAAGGTATGCAATGCGCTTCGTACCTCTCAACTTTTCAATACTCCTAATATGTCACGCTCGGCGTATGTGGCTAAGGTTGAGGCTAAGGATTGCGTAGCCTGCGGCAAGTGTGTTGAATTTTGCCCTGCCGGTGCCGTTAAACTCGGTCAAAAGCTTTGCAAAAAGGACGGCTCTGCTGTTACATATCCTAAGCAAGAACTTCCCGACGCAGTTAAATGGGGCAAGGAAAAATGGTCGCCGGATTATAGAGATAAAAACAGAATTAATTGCAACGATACAGGTACGGCGCCTTGCAAGACAGCCTGCCCCGCTCATATCGCAGTCCAAGGCTATCTTAAAATGGCGGCTCAGGGTAGATATACCGATGCTTTGGCTCTTATTAAAAAGGATAACCCTTTCCCGGCAGTTTGCGGCAGAGTTTGCAATAAGAGATGCGAGGAGGCTTGCACAAGAGCAACTCTTGATGAAGCGGTTGCTATTGATGATGTTAAGCGCTTTATCGCTCAAAAGGACCTTGACAGTAAAACAAGATATATTCCTAAAAAAGTAATACCTTCTAATAGGGGCGAGTTTAAAAATAAAATTGCCATTATCGGCGGCGGACCGGCAGGCCTTTCGTGCGCATATTATCTTGCGCTTACGGGATACAGACCTATAGTGTTTGAAAAGAATGAAAAACCCGGCGGTATGCTTACTTACGGTATTCCGTCCTATAAGCTTGAAAAGGATGTTGTTGAGGCGGAGATTGACATTATTCGTGCGCTTGGTGTTGAGATTAAATGCGGCGTAGAGGTCGGTAAGGATATCACTCTTGACGAACTTCGCAAGGATGGATATGAGGCATTTTATATTGCTATCGGCTGTCAAGGCTCAAGAAAATCGGGGGTTGACGGCGAAAACGCAGACGGTGTTATGAGCGCTGTTGATATTCTCCACGAGATTGCCGAAAATCACGACCTTGACCTTAAAGGCAATAGAACCGTTGTTATCGGCGGTGGTAATGTTGCCGTTGATGTTGCTCGTTCGACTAAGCGTTGCGGCGCTGATGTTTTGGGTATGTTCTGCCTTGAAAGCAGAGAGGAAATGCCTGCGAGCGAAGAGGAAATTTTTGAAACCGAGGACGAGGGTATTCAAATAAACAACGGCTGGGGCGTTAAGGAAATTCTTGCAGAGAACGGCAAGGTGACAGGCGTTGTGCTTAAAAAATGCACAAGTGTTAAGGATGCAGACGGCAAATTTAACCCTCAGTATGACGAAAATGATACTCAAATAATTGAATGTGACCGTATTTATCTTTCAATCGGTCAGTCAATTGAATGGGGTAATCTTATCGACGGTGAGGCGGTAGAACTTGGCAGAGGTAACGCTCCTCAGGCGGACAGTCTTACTTATCAAACAGGGCAAAAGGATATTTTCGTCGGCGGTGACGTTTACACAGGCCCTAGCTTTGCCATTGACGCTATTGCTGCCGGCAGAGAGGGTGCAGAGTCAATCCATAGGTTTGTTCATTTCAACGCAAGCCTTACAGTTGGCAGAAACAGACGTGATTTCATAATGCTTGATAAGAACGATATCCTTGTTGACAGTTACGATAATTCCTCACGTCAAATCCCGAATATTAATAAGAAAATTGACGCTAAATCTTCGTTTAAGGATGCTCATCTTCCCCTTACAGAGGAGCAGGTTAAAAAAGAAACTGCACGATGTCTTGGCTGCGGTGCATCCGTTGTTGACGAAAATAAGTGCATAGGCTGCGGAATTTGTACTACCAAGTGCGAATTTGATGCAATTCATCTTTTTAGAGATAATCCCGAATGTAGCACAATGGTTAATTCAGATGATAAGATGAAAGCAATTTTGCCTTATATGATTAAGCGTAATTTCAAGATTAAAAAAGCTCAAAAGGCTAAAAAGGATTAATTATGCACGAACTTGGTATAGTTTTTCATATCATTAACGAAATTGAAGATGTAGGCAAGGAAAATGAGCTTAAAACGGTATCGTCTGTTACGGTTGAAATAGGCGAGGTTTCGGGTGTGCTGCACGATTATCTTGAGGATTGTTGGAAATGGGCTTGCTCAAAGAGTGAGCTTATGAACGGGGCAGAACTTAAGGTAGAAGTTATCCCGGCAGTAACGTATTGCGAAAGCTGCAAGGGCGAATACAAAACCGTAGAGTACGGTAAAATTTGCCCTTACTGTCAAAGCGAAAAAACCTATCTTCTTTCGGGTAATGAAATTATGATAAAGGAAATTGAGGCACGGTAGCATATTAATGCGCTCTGTCTTTATGATATGATTTTTATTTAACTTTTTTAGAGGAGGGGAATGACAATGTTATTTCAAATTTACGGCGATATGGCCGGTTGGCAACTTCTCGGCTGGGTAATGGTCTTTGTCGGTCTCGTCGTTATGAATGAAATTGCAAGGCGAACAAAAGCAGGCGGAATTTTTTGCTTCTTTGTTTTACCGGCAGCACTGACGGTATATTTCATTGCAATTTATATCGGTGCGGCTAAGGGAGCCGATTGGGCACTTCAAAATGATACCTATGTTCATATGAACAGCTGGTTCCATTATGCAAAGCTTTATGCGGCAACAGCAGGTTGTATCGGCTTTATGATGCTTAAGTATAAATGGGGCATCGGCAAAAAAAATTGGTTTAAGGTGTTCCCGTTTGCAATCGTCGCTATCAACATTCTTATCGCAGTCGGTTCTGACTTTGAGTCGGCAATTAAGGGCGGAATTTCAGGCGGCTGGTGGCTTTCGTCTGAAAATGTCTGGCTCTATGGTGGCTGGTGGAACTGGGTGAACGGTATCGCCGGTATTATAAATATTTTCTGTATGACAGGTTGGTGGGGCATCTATTCCTCAAAGAATAAGCAGGATATGCTGTGGCCTGATATGACATGGTGCTACATTTTGGCTTATGACCTTTGGAACTTCGAATATACTTATAATAATCTCCCTACTCACTCTTGGTATTGCGGCCTTGCACTTCTTCTTGCTCCTACATTTGCAAATGCATTTTGGAATAAGGGCGGTTGGATTCAAAACAGAGCTAACACACTTGCACTTTGGTGTATGTTTGCTCAGGTATTTCCGCTTTTCCAAGACAAGAGCCGTTTCTCGGTTCTTACATCCGTTTATGCAGACGGATATATGGACCCTACAGTTCCGCCAACAAACGCAGACCCTACAATGCAAGGCGTAATTGCCATTATTGCTCTTGTGGCTAATGTTTGTGTATTCGCTTCTATTATTAAGCGTGCCAAGGAACAAAAGAAAAATCCTTATAAAAACGAAATATTTACTGACCAAAAAGATTATAAGCTTGCACTTGAAAGAGCAGCCGAAAAGGCTCGCAAAGCAGCTTAATCTTCATAAAAATTCAAAAAACAACGCCGTCGGTTATTCGACGGC
>ERZ773224.3607-NODE-3607-length-13364-cov-6.657826_pt1 | contig 13364 bp, 9 predicted proteins | sample MGYA00580526_ERZ773224 | MGnify/ENA primary metagenome ERZ773224 (study PRJEB29015, sample SAMEA2737743) | human gut metagenome | biome: human gut; feature: human-associated habitat; material: faeces | place: China | collected 2012 ... | reverse complement strand
GCGTAGGCGGCCTTTGGCCGCCCAGTTCCGGCAAAGCCGGAACGCCCTGCGGGCCGAACGCCGGATCTTGCAGGAAATAGAGAGGGGATATTGCGCAGAATGAAGTGACGGAAAACCGCAACATGCAAAAATGTTCGTCATATTAGCTAAAAAAGCGTAAAATAGGGAACATCTCGCCTGTACGGCGCATAAAAATGAATTTAAGAGAAATAAAAACTTGCAAAAAAGTATTTACAAATGAAAATTAAGTGCTATACTGTGAAACATATTAATTCTTTGTGATACGAGGTGTAAACATTATGTCAACTGGTAAAAAGAAGCTGTCGCTGGCATTCTGGATCTTTTTAGCACTCATCATCGGTGCGGGCATCGGCTGGGCGTTGGTATATGTACCCGGCGGCGCGGCCTTTGCCACCAAGTTCATCAAGCCCATCGGGACGATTTTTGTAAATCTGCTGAAATTCATCGTGGTTCCCATCGTACTGTTCTCGATGGTCTGCGGCATGATCAGCATGAAGGATATCAAAAAGGTCGGCTCCATCGGCTGGAAAACGCTGGTCTATTATATCGGCACCACCATTGTGGCGCTGGTGATCGGCCTGGTGCTTGCCAACATCTTTAAGGGTGGGTTCCCGCAGCTTTCCACCGAGGGGCTGGGCACATGGGATAAAGCAACCAGCGCCGACTTTATGACCACCCTCGTCGATATCTTCCCCAGTAATATCGTGGCACCCTTCGCCAACGCCTCGATGCTGCAGATCATTGTCATTGCGCTGCTCATCGGCGCCGGGATCATCCTTACCGGAGAAAAGGGCCGGGCAACGGCCGAGCTGTTCGAGAGCCTGAACGAAGTGTTCATGAAGGTGATGATGTTCATCATCAAGATCTCTCCCATCGGCGTATTCTGCATGATGACCTGGGTCGTTTCCAACCAGGGCCCGGAAATTCTGGGCGATCTGGCAAAGGTACTGGGTGTTGCGTATCTGGGATACATCCTGCACGCCGTTATCACCTATTCCATCACTGTAAAGACTATGGGCGGCATGAGCCCCATCAAGTTCTTCAAGGGCATGATCCCCGCAATGGTCTTTGCGTTCTCCTCCACCTCCAGTGTGGCTACCCTGCCCATCAATAAGGAATGTGCCGTGAACCTGGGCGCCAGTGAGGAGGTCTCCTCCTTCGTGCTGCCGCTGGGTGCGACCATCAACATGGACGGCACCGCCGTTTACATGGCTGTTAATACCATCTTCCTGTCCTGCTGCTACGGCATGAATCTGACTGTTGGCCAATTGGTCATGGTAGTAGTGACCGCGACCCTGGCTTCCATCGGCACAGCAGGCGTCAGCGGCGCCGGTGTGGTAATGTTGGCGATGGTGCTCACCAGCGTAGGAATCCCCGTGGAGGGCATCCTGCTCATCTATGGTATCGACCGTCTGTTTGATATGGGTCGTACCACCATCAATATCGTGGGCGATGCGGCCTGTGCCGTCATTGTAAGCCGGCTGGAGGCCAAGAAAGAGGCCAAAAAGGCTGCGATGGCCAAGTAATTAAGATATCTTCCTACATCTTTTTCATAAGCTCTTCCTGAACAAAGCCGCGCGGGTCGCAATGATCCGCGCGGCTTGCTGTTTGGAAAGTATAATTGATATGTATAAGTACTCCATATACAAAGCGCAGAAGAACCTCCTTGGAGATAAGTATGCTGCATCCAGCATATATAGCCGCTGCGTGGAAGCAGAGGCATACGCTAAGGGCGGTAACCCGGTGTATAAATACTTCATCAAGGCCTAAACGCAGCAATACCCCCTCCATCACCGGAGGGGGCATTTTTCGATATTTTCCTGTGCTTTTTCTGTGCCCTTGAAACGCAAAAAAACGCAAAAAATAAGCAATAAGCGCAAAGTGCAAAAAGCCTAAAAACCCGCATAAACAAAGGAAAAACCCGCATTTCTGCGGGTTTTTCCTTGGCGGAGATGGAGAGATTCGAACTCTCGAACCGCTTTTGACGGTTACACGATTTCCAGTCGTGCGCCCTCGACCAACTAGGCGACATCTCCATGTCGTTATCAGGATGGGTCAAGTAAAAGTCCTGACGAGAATTTATTATACCGTATTACCGGCATAAAAGCAACCCCCTTTTTGCAAAAAAGTTGCCCTAAAAGACATTTTTTCGCATTACGGGCAAAGAAAGGATTGCGCCCGGCCCTTTGGCGTACTATAATATTATAAATCACTTTCGGAAAAAAGGAAGGATAAGACCCATGAAACGAGTAGAGATCAAAGCACTGTTTGCGGAGCCGGAGCGCTACACCGCGGAGCCGGTCACTATCTGCGGCTGGGTGCGCACCCTGCGCTCCAGCAAGGCCCTTGGCTTCATCGAGCTGAACGACGGCAGCTACTTCAGCAATCTGCAGGTGGTGTTTGAGGAAAATAAACTGGCCAATTACGATGAGATCTCCCGCCAGAATGTCGGCGCGGCGCTTATTGTCACCGGCCATCTGCTGCTGACCCCCGAGGCCAAGCAGCCCTTTGAAATCCATGCGGAGAAGATCACCGTGGAGGGCGCCTCCACCCCCGATTATCCCCTGCAGAAAAAGCGCCACAGCATGGAGTTCCTGCGCACCATCCAGCACCTGCGTCCCCGCACCAATACCTTCAGCGCGGCATTCCGGGTGCGCTCTGTCGCGGCGCAGGGCATCCATAGGTTCTTTACCGAGCGCGGCTTTGTGTACGCGCACACCCCGCTCATCACCGGCAGCGACTGCGAGGGTGCCGGCGAGATGTTCCGCGTCACCACCATCGATCCCGCCGATCCCCCTCTGACCGAGGACGGCAAGATCGATTACAGCCAGGATTTCTTCGGCAAAGCCACCAATCTCACCGTCAGCGGTCAGCTGGAGGGCGAGTGCATGGCCATGGCCTTTGGCAAGATCTACACCTTCGGCCCCACCTTCCGCGCGGAAAAATCCTACACCGGCCGCCATGCCGCCGAGTTCTGGATGATCGAACCGGAGATCGCCTTTGCCGACCTGGAAGACAATATGGTGCTGGCGGAGGATATGATAAAATATGTGCTGCGCTATGTGATGGAGCAGTGCCCCCGCGAGCTGGAATTCTTCAATAACTTTGTGGATAAGGGCCTGCTGGAGCGCCTGAACCATGTGGTAAACAGCGACTTTGCCGTCTGCACCTATACCGAGGCCATCGAGCGGCTGCAAAAGGCCGATGTGGAGTTTGAGTACCCCGTCAGCTGGGGCGTGGACCTGCAGACTGAGCATGAGCGCTACCTCACCGAAAAGATTTTCGGCAAGCCGGTCTTTGTTACCAATTATCCCAAGGAGATCAAGGCCTTCTATATGCGCCTGAACGATGATGGTAAGACGGTGGCGGCCGTGGACCTGCTGGTGCCCGGCATCGGCGAGATCATCGGCGGCAGCCAGCGTGAGGAGCGTCTGGACATCCTGCTGGACCGCATCCACGAGCTGGGGCTGAATGAGGAGGACTACTGGTGGTACCTCGACCTGCGGCGCTTCGGCGGCGCGCGCCACGCCGGTTTCGGCCTGGGCTTCGAGCGGCTCATCATGTATGTCACCGGCATCCCGAATATCCGTGATGTACTGCCCTTCCCCCGCACCACCGGCTTTGCGGAATTCTAAACCGAATATATATGCTGAAGTCCTCCGCGTGGGATCCCATGCGGAGGACTTCAGTTTGTTTATTTACGGAGGGCGATTTAATCCGCAGAGAAGGTTTGCTGGAAGAACCGCCGGACCATTTCAGCGGTGTCATCAGTGTGGTCCTCGGCGGTAATCAGATAGTATTCAGAGCCATACAGGGGATCCTTCAGTGGGACAGCCCGAATCTGGGAAGAGGGAAGCATCCAGTTCGGCTGGAAGGTGGGGTAGACCCAGTTGAAGTTTTCTACGCATACATTGCGCAGCTCGGAGATGTTCTTGGAGATGATCTCCAGCTTAGGTACAAATCCGGCTTGCTGGCAGTGACGGAGAAAACCGTCTGTTTGAATATCTCCGGTACGGATCCCTTCCCGGATGGGATCATAGTACAGGATAAAGCTCTGCTCCCGCAGGTCGCCCACATCTACTTCCGCTTGTCCAGCCAAGGGGTGGTCCGCCCGCATGACAATACATAGCGGCTGATTGTGCAGCAGGGTACAGCGGGTACCCGGTATGGTGCAGAAGGCAGGCGTTTTATTACGGTCTTCCTGCCAAAAGACACGAGTGACCAGCAGCGCGTCAAATTCCCGACTGCGCAGGCAGGCTTCGACCTCCGAGGATTGGTAAAATAGAAACTGAATATTGTGCCCGGGGGCATACAGATAGAATTTTTCCATCAGCAGGCACTCGGTTTTTATGCTGATGCGCCCCAGAGGAAGACCGATGGTATAGGGCTTCTCATCCTGGCCCTTCAGCCGGCTGATGTGAAACTCCAGCGATTCATATTGTCCCACCACCTGTGCGATATAGGGAAGAACGCTGGTGCCCGGCCCTGTCAGCTTCAGGCGCTCGCCCCGGGCGGGACGGTCAAATAAGGTGATGCCCAGGGCCTCCTCCACACACTTCACCTGCCGGGAGACCGAGGAGGGCGCACAGGGGATCTCCTCAGCGACCTTGCTGAAATTCAGGTGGGTGGCCACCAGCAGTACAGTCTTCAGGTATTGGATCTCCATAGTGCGCCCTCCTTTTGGTTATGGCAGCGGGTAGGCAATGCAGCGGGGCTTCCTCAGTGTCTCAGTGACGGTAGGAAAGGGAATCCGCCCGAACAACGGATGTGGCATCCGTCTTTTTGGGGTCCTTCTTTTCTCCGAGCTGGGGGCGGCGGTTCCGGCGCAGGGCTTCATCCATGTGGATCTTGACGCCGCGGCTGGCCAAAGTGTGCTGCAGGGCGGGCACATCCAGCGCCTGCAGGCTGATATTCTCCTTGGCAGCCATGGAAACAGCCAAGCCGGCAGCTTCACCGGTGAGAACACAGGCGGGAATAAACCGTGCGACTTCCCAGCCGCGGCCAGTGGCAGAAACGATCCTTCCGGCTGCGGCAATGTTGGTGATCTCGGTATCGATGAGGCCGCCGTATGGGAACTCGTATACTTCGGCAGGGATTTCCAGCGAGTGGATCATGCAGCCGATTGAGCTTTCCACATACCGGTCAGGCACTACCTCCAGCTGCTCCTTGCCAACCAGCCGGCGGGTCATACGGAACTGCGGCATAAGCGGCAGGGTCATCTGCGCGTAGGAGGGGCTCTGGTGCTGCTTTAAGTAGTCCAGCGCCAGCTTGCGGCTGGTACGGATATATCCGTTGACGCCCTCACTGGTGGTGCCATAGTACATGGGGATCTCCGCCTCTCTGTTATCGGCATCGGGGCGAAGCCCCAGCCAGCGCAGCGGCAGTGCCTGCAGGGCCTGCCCGGTCTCCAGGCCTTTTTTCATGGTATCCAGGTCTATTTCATGTGCCCAGTGGGAAACAATGCTCCGCTGTGTTTCGGTGGGAGCGCCGGCCCGGAACATCAGGTCCAGGTCGCCGCTGGCATCCACAAAGGCCTTGGCCAGGTAGGCGGTGCGTCCGGATTTGTTTTCGACAATGACGCCCTTGCAGGTTTTACCCTCCATGATGGGCGCGCAGAAGTTGGTATCAAAAACGACCTGAATACCTTCCTGTTCCATCAGCTCATCCAGTGCGCACACGGCAGCCGGGATATTAAAATTGGTGCGGTAGCGGCCGGTGGGGGTGTCCACGGTATCGGGCCCGTTCCGCCAGCAATCTGGCAGGTTATCGTAGCCGTAGCGGATGCAGACATGCAGCAGCTCCTCCGCCAGGCCGCCATATACCTTGTGCCCCAAACCGTCATCCAGAGGCAGATAGATGCAGACATGGCCCAGGGTAGCCAGACCGCCCAGGATGATGCTTTTCTCCAGCAGAATAACCCGGGAGCCATTGCGTGCGGCCGAAACCGCGGCGGCTACACCGGCTACGCCGCCGCCTACTACGATTACATCCGCTTCCCCCGCAACGGGGATGGAATGGGATTGCTCAGTGATTTGCTTTGGTTTTTCCATTGATGGTATGCCTCGTTTCTTAGTGTATTATAGCAGATGCGCGGGAAGAAGGGAACAGGCCATATCGTCCCGGAAAAGCCGGTTAGGGCAGAATGTAGCTGCAGCCAAGGGCAATCACATAAACCACAATGATATAAACAGGAATCACCTTGATGGCATCGTGCCAAATAAAGCGGTTGTCTATCTCATCACGGTCCAGCAGCAGCGCGGCGTAGATGGTACCTGCATAGGTCAAGAAGGCCATGTTGGCGCACAGGCTCAGCGTCGCGGCGGTAACAGATGCGCTGATCCCGGTGTCCAGCTGCATCTGGCATACAAAAGGCATGATGGCCGCGTTGCCCAACAGGGTAAGGGGGGTGCCGTTGCAGATGTTGGTGATGATGGTGATAACAATAGTAAGGAGAAGCAGCAGCAGCGGCAGCGGCATATTGCCGAATACGGGTTTAAGCAGGGAGATGATCCAGTCGCGAATGCCCAAATCAGCGGAAGCCATGGCATTGCCTAGGAAGGTGAAGCAGCCAACGATGCACACCACATTCCACAGGGTGCCTTCACTCAGCAGCTTCATGGGGTTGGCCAGCGGCTTTCCGTCTACTTTGATAAGCCCCAGAATGCCCAGCGCCAGCAGGAAAATGAGGGTAGTGCCGATAGGAGCCAGAACAGCGCTTCCGGGGAAGTCCTTCGGCAGCAGCGGGATCACGATGATATACAGGAAGGACAGGCAGAAGATGGTGAGAATGAGCTTCTGGCGCTTATTAAATTTCTTGGGAATGTTGCGCAGCGCCTCTACATTTTCAATATCCAGCTCCTTCAGCGGGGCAACATTGCACTTAAATACACCGGGGATCATAAAGGCCAGGATGCACAGCCATACCAGATTGACCAGGATGCACACGAACATATAGGTGAACATATTGATGCTCAGTCCAAAGCCCTGCATGCTGGTATTGATAAGGGTGTAAATGGTAAGGGCAATGCCCTTGAAGGGGAAGCAGAAATTACCCATGCAGCCCAGGTAGATGCCCAGCAGCATGAATTTGCAGAATCTGTCCTGCTTATCATAGCCGCACACATCCCGGATGGACTCATAAATGCCGAAGTACAGCAGCGCGGTGGGGATAAACCCGATGAACATGGAAACGATAAAGCTGGAGAAGAACAGCGAGAACAGCAGCGCGACCGGGCGTCCTCGAAGCGCCTTGATGCTAAGCAGCTTGCGCACCAGCACATCGATCACGCCGGCTTCCTTGAGCGCCACGCACAGCGCAGATACAAAGATCAGCTGGGGGACGGTAGAACCGCCCATCCAACTGGAAACAGCGGCGGAGGATGTCAAAAAGCCGCTATATACCATGGCGATAATACCCAGGATAGCAGCTAGGGTGGACTGGGAAGTGAATACTGTAAGCAGAATAACGCCGATAAATACGCCCAGGGCATTGGAGCCGACCTGTGTAACCACGGAGAACGGGCCCAGAATCCGGCCGAAAAAGAACATAAAGAGGAACGCGATCAAAATGATCGGCCATTCACGCTTTTGGACAGCTGACTTTGTCATAGTAGTTCACATGCAAGGCTAAGCACGGAGCTTTGCATGCGATCCTCCCTTCTGTAATTTTTATTCTCAGGTGAACGGTGATCTGCCGCCTTCGGTCGCGATCCGAAAACGGATTCCATAATAAATTGTGCACAATCTACACTTTTTATTTTAGAAAGCCTTGTGTATAAAGTCAATTGCACAATCCGCACGCACTGTTGCAACTTTGGCATGGAATTCGCTTCCGTCCCTATATGGAAGATCCTCCCGCCACCCCGCTGACCTGATTGGCGGCATGGCTCTCCCCTGTGGGAGTGCCTCATCCCCCGCAAAAAATGTATTTTCTCATACTTTGGGATGATTTACACCGGCGGCAATGGCTGATAAAATATCACTAAGGCAGGAAATTCCGCCGATGCATCATATTTATTATTTCCAAAAGGGGCGTGCCCCTTTTCGGCTCCCGCGGGGCCCCGCGGGAGCAGGCCGCTGCACAGGGAGGGACGGCATGGCAAAAAATGTGCTCATCCGGCCTTTGGCCCGGGAACAGTACGATAAATTCATGGCACGGGGCAGGGTGCTGTTTTTCAGTGCGCCCTGCGGCTGCGGAAAAAGCACCCTGGCCCGCGCGCTGCTTTCCGGCTGTCAGGTCCTTTCTCTCCATGCCGGAGAGCCCGGCTTTGCTCTGCCCGCCGATGACGAGGGCTGGGAGGTACTGCTGATAGACGACCTGCAGCAGATGACCGAAGAAGCGGACCGGCAGGCCTTGTGCCAGCTCATCCGGGAATATGCCGGGCGCCGCTTTGTGCTGCTTTCCCGCGGGGCGGTGCCGGGCTGGCTCATGGCCTTCCAGTATGCCGGCCTCATGGCGGTGCTGGATACCAATGCCCTGCTCTGGGATCGGGAGGATATCCGGACACTGTTTCATCGGCAGGGCACCCCGGTCGGGGAATCGGTGATCACCGAGATCCTGCGGGAGACCAGCGGCTACCCGCTGGGGGTGGCGGTAACAGCCCACTGCATGGCCGATGGCCGCCCCTACAGCCCGGAGCTGGTGGCCCAGTGCTACCACGAGGTCTTTTTCTACTTCGAAACCGCCGTTTATCGCCGGTTCGATCTGCCCATCCGCCGCTTTTTGCTGGAGCTGGCGCCTTTCGAGAGCTTCGATGTCGAGCTGGCCCGCATGGTAAGCGGAGACCCCCGTGCCGGGGAGCGGCTGGGCTGGCTGCAGCAGAATACCACCATGCTGCGCCCGGCCGGCGTCAATCAGTTCCGCTTCTGGGCACAGTTCCGCACCTTTTTGCTGTGGGAAATGGACCGGGAATACAGCGATGAAAAGCGCCGCACCGTGCTTAACCGCGGCGGCCTGTACTACGAGCTGAAGGAAGACTACAGCCACGCGCTGGAGTGCTACACCATGGGCGGCGATCATTCCAAAGTCTCCGAGCTGCTGGTGCGCAATGCCGAGCTGCACCCCGGCATGGGCCACTACAGCGAGATGGAGAAATACTACCGCAGCCTGCCGGAGCAGGAGATCGCCGCCTCCCCGGCGCTGATGCAGGGCATGAGTATGCTGTGCGCCCTGGCGGCCGATTATGAGGGCAGCGAGCGCTGGTACCAGGCGCTTTCTCAGTTTGCCCGCAGCCGCACCAAAAGCGACGCGGCCGGGCGGCAGGCCCGGGGCCGGCTGGCCTGGTTGGATATCTCCCTGCCGCAGCGCGGCGTCACCGATCTCACCGCCATCATCCCCGCGGCCTACCGCCTGCTGGTAAATAAAGAGGTAGTGCTGCCGGCCTTTTCTGTCACCAGCGCCCTGCCCAGCATTATGAATGGCGGCAAGGACTTCAGCGAATGGAGCCGCCGGGATGATCTCCTTTACCAGACCATCCGCACCCCGGTGGAGGCCATTCTGGGCCGGGATGGCGTGGGTCTGCCGGATTGCGCCGTGGCCGAAAGCAAGTTTGAAAAAGGCGAAGATATCACCGCGCGCATGCTCTCCCTTATGTCCCGTCTGGGAGAGATTCAGCGGGATGGCACCCCGGATATTGAATTCGCCGCGGTGGGCCTGCTGGCCCGCAGCCAGCTGGCCGCCGGCCATGCCGGCGATGCCCGCAGGACGCTGGAAAGCCTGCGGCAGCGCTTCGCGGAAGGCGGCCAAAGCCGATTTTTGCCCAATATCGATGCCATGCTGTGCCGCGTTGACCTACGGACTGGCGATACCGATGCCGTAGATAGCTGGTACCGGGAAAAGGCCCCGCGCGACCCCCTCAGCATCAATATCATGAAGCGCTACCAGTACTTTACTCAGGCCATGGCGGAGCTTGCTCAGGGCCGGCCGCAGGCCGCCCTGCTTACCCTGGCTCCGCTGGAACCCTACTGCATCGCCTGCCAGCGGAAGATGGATCACACCACCCTGCTGCTTTTGCGGGCCGTGGCCCAGTACCGGCTAAAGGACGAAGCCTGGCGGCAAAGCCTTACCGATGCCCTGCGCATTGCCGCCGGGTTGGGGTTCATCCGCCCGGTAAGCTGCTGCGGCGCCGCCCTGCTGCCCCTGCTGCAGGCCCTGCCCGTCCCGGAGGAAGAAAGCTGGTACCGGCAGGTGGTGGCCTTTGCCCGGGTGCAGGCCGCCCGGTATCCCTACTTTTTGGAGCCGCCGCTGCCCCCCGGCGAGGAAATGACCGCCGCCGAGCTGCAGGTGCTGCGCCTGCTGTGCGCCGATAAAAGCAATGCCGAGATCGGCCGGATACTGGATATCAAGCTGCCCACGGTAAAAACCCATGTCAGCCATATCCTCACCAAGTTGAATGTCAGCCGCCGCAGCGAGGCCAAAACCGCCGCCCGCCGCCTGTGGCTGGTAGAATAATAGAAAAAATGGAACTGTGGAAACAAAAAACTGTAATTCTGGAGGAACTTATGAAGAAAAGAGTATTCAGCATTCTGCTGGCCCTGGCGCTGTGCCTTACCCTGCTGCCCGCCGCCGCGTGGGCCGAGGAGACAGGTACAAACGGGGACGAAACCTGCACGCACGCAGACTGGGAGTATATAGATGACGAAGAGGGGCAAAGACATATCCAGCAATGCAAGAATTGCCCCCAAAAAACAACGCCTACCGATTGCATACACAGAGAGGGAACAACTAAAGGCAAGTGCGAGATCTGTGGATTAGACTTGGCGGTTTCGCTTAATGATTGGACGGGGGGAAGATGCGTCACTACATGGGAAAAAGCATTTAGCCATGTAGGCAGCTCAAAATATTATCCCATTACTGACATTACAGAAAATGTCACGCTAAATAATGCCAATGGTGAGCCTCTTAAAATTCATATGGCAGGCTACAAGGCTACTGGAAAAATTACCGTACAGTCCGGCACTTTGGAATTGTATCTTAATCCTGCAGAAGATAGAGATATGTTTGCATCAACTATCTCCGAGATCGAGGTCAACGGCGGCACCTTGAATGTCACCGGCAATGAACTGCTCACCATCGAAAAGCTCACCGTCAACGGCGGCACCGTGAAACTCACCGGCGGCACCTATGGTACCATTACCCCGCCAGCGGGAAAGAGCGTAAATGACCTGTTGGCTCCGGGTTACTATGCCGTTTCGGTTGCAGGCGGAAAAACATCCGTCCAGCAGGCTCCCATCACCAATGTAACGGTATCCGTATCCAATAACGAGAATACTGTTTATGGCTACTCCGAGGTCGATGCTCCCGTCCTTACTGCCACAGTAACCCCAAGTGACCTTCAGGGCGTTACCTACCGGTGGTACAAGGTAAACGGCAGCAAGAAAACCGCGATTGATAATGCTACTGCCCAAACCTATACAGTGGAAACCGGCCTGAATGCGGGGGACTACGATTACTGCTGCACAGCCACCGTTGGCACCTACTCCCTCACCAGTGGGAATGTCAAGGTGATTGTTGCCAAAGCGGATGGCCCCCAGCTGGGCACCATCAATGTGAACCAGGTCTTTAATGATACCGCCAGCAAGACCATCAATATCTATGAATCCATTGGTACGGCATTGGATCAGCTGAAAGCGGATGCAGGAACGCTGCGTTTCCACTCAGGAACTTATTCTCCCGAAAACACGATAAAAAGTGGCTGGGGTGTGGATGTTAATACTGGCGCCATTACTTATCAGCTGGCTGAGGGCTTGAGCGTAGGCCAAACCATTACAATAACCATGCAAGTTGGTTATAATGAGGCCTATTCCAAGAACCACGAGGATGCCACCGTTACCGTAAACATTACCCTCACCAAAATTACCCCCACTGGCACCCCCAATTACACCCCCATCACCTCCAGCGGCAAGACCCTGGCCGATGCCCACCTCAATGCCGATAATAATGCATTCTCTGTGCCCGGCACTGTAATGTGGGCAGGGGAAACGGATGAGCTTGACCCCAGCACTGTTCCCGTAGAAAAAGACAAGGCCTACACCTGGAAATTCACCCCGCGGCTTGATAACTACGAATCCATTACCGGCACCATCATCCCCTGGACCGAAAGCGGCAGCGGTACAGTCATCATCATCACCCCGCCGAAACAGACCACCGATAACACCACCAATCCCGCCACCGGCGCGGCCGCGCAACCGGCGCTCGGTCTGGCCCTGATGGCCGTGGCCGCCATCTGTGTGGATAGCAAGCTGCGCCGCCAATAAAGTAACCATCTCCACATACCTCTCTGGGGCAGCGGCAGGTCATCCTGCCGCTGCCCCCATTCTATCCCATGTGTGAGTTGAACCACAGCCGAAGATGTGATATAATTTTCCCCAGCGCGGCATGGCCGCCAAAAACCGTGACCGGAGGGCCTTATGAATACCTTCTTGAAGCTGGCTTTTTTGTTCTATATCGGTTCTTCGCTGGGCTGGGTGCTGGAGCTTTTCTTCCGGCGCTTTATTTCCGGCAATAATCCCGAGCGCAAGTGGATCAACCCCGGCTTTATGGTGGGGCCGTATGTGCCACTGTACGGCACCGGGCTTTGCATCCTGTACCTGGTTTCCCGCCTTTCGGAAAGCCGCCAGATCGCCAACCCTGTGTGGAACCACATTGCCATGCTGGTGCTGATGGCCGCCGCCATGACCGCCATCGAGTACATCGCCGGTATCCTGCTGCTGAAGGTGATGAATGCCCGTCTGTGGGATTACAGCCGCCGCTGGGGTAATGTGAATGGTCTTATTTGCCCCCTGTTTTCCGCCATTTGGGCAGTGATGGGCGCGGCCTATTATTTCTTTGTGGATCCTTACATTTTGCGGGCACTGGATTGGCTTTCCCGCAATTTGGCGTTTTCCTTTGTCATCGGCGTGTTTTTCGGCGTTTTCGCCATTGATTTCGTCTATTCCACCCACCTCATGGTCAAGATAAGGACCTTCGCCCGCGAGAAGAATGTGGTGGTCCGCTATGAGGAGCTGAAGGCCTACTTTAAGGCCGGCCGGGAAAACGGCCGCCAGCACTTCTTCCTGGCCTTGCATACCGAGATCCCGCTGCGGGAAAAGCTGCAGCAGTACTACGATTACCGCCGGGCCCGCCGGGAGGAGCTGGACCGCATCCTGCACGGAGAGGACGGCACCAGCAGCACCGCCAAAGCAGAATAAGCCTTTTTACCGGAGGGAAGCGGCGAGCTTCTCTCCGTTCTTTTTTGCGCAGATCAATATTCAATTTTCAAGGTGCTGATTGGGAGGCAGGTTCCCGCTTAAGGCAGACCCCCAAATTGCCCGATGAGGTCTGCTGAAGAAAAAATTAACCGGCG